>Ga0209633_10002240_pt1 | contig 18957 bp, 19 predicted proteins | sample Cruoilmetagenom1_FD_187290 | JGI IMG/M metagenome (GOLD analysis project Ga0209633, IMG submission 187290) | Oil polluted marine microbial communities from Coal Oil Point, Santa Barbara, California, USA - Sample 1 (SPAdes) (version 2) | ecosystem: Environmental > Aquatic > Marine > Oil seeps ... | reverse complement strand
AGTGGCCTCATTGCTTCTGTGGAATATATAGACAGATCTGTCTGTATAGTCAAGAGGTGAAATTTATTGAGAATCATCTGCCCATCAAATGGGGGTTCGTGGGCCTATCCAAAACCTCCTGGATTTGTGACATTATTCCGATATCGAGTAGGGCTAGACAATCGAACGGTGCGCGTTATATACAGACCTGTTTGTAATTATTGGGAGCCTCCGCATGGCATCGCCTCGACGCGAGCATCTCGTCGAAACGGCCGCGCGCCTGTTCAACGCGCACGGCTATCACGCCACCGGCATCGATCGGATCCTGGCCGAGGCCGGGGTGGCGAAGATGACGCTCTACAATCACTTCCGCTCCAAGGACGAGCTGATCCTGGCCGTGTTGCGGCGGCGTGACGAGACCTTCCGGAATATGTTGGTCCGCGCCGTGGAGCGTCGCGGCGAGACCGCGCGCGAACGGCTGTTGGCGATATTCGACGTCTTGGAGGAATGGTTTCGCTCGAAGGATTTTCGGGGCTGCATGTTCATCAATGCGAGCGCCGAGTACGGCGCGCCCGACAGCGCGATCCGGGCCGCGTCGTGCGAGCATAAGAGACTGCTGACCGGCTATATCGAGGAGTTGTCGCGTGAGGCGGGAGCGGGGGAGCCTGCGGCGGTGGCCGGCCAGATCATGCTTTTGACCGAAGGCGCGATCGTTTCGGCGCAGATCAATTGCGATTGCGCGGCCGCCCAACAGGCCAAAAGCGCAGCGGCGACCCTGGTTGCGGCGGCGATCCCGGCCAACTAGCCCGTCGAGTTAGTCAGGCCAGCTAATTGGAACTCCGTCGGCCTGCCCGCGCGGCTGCGATAACGGGGAACAGCACGAGCCCGGCCGCGAGCCCGCCGGCATGCGCCTGCCAACTGATCGCGCCTTCGACGCCGAAGCTCTCACCGCCCATCAGCGCAAAGCCGAGATTGAGCGCCATGAAGATCGCGACATAGGCGACCATGGCGCCGATCTTCCGCGCAACGCTCGCGCCTTGCGTCAAAACGTAGGCGCCGGCGCCGATCAGCCCGAACACAGCCCCCGAGGCACCGACCACGATCGCCGGCTCGCCCCAATGGGCAGCCAGGCCTGCGAAGGCGCCGACGGCGCTGGTAGCCAGGAAAAAGATCGTGAAACCAACCGCGCCCAGATGGCGGACGGCCGTGTGTCCAAGGGCTGCCAGCCCTAGCGCGTTGAACAGCAGATGAAAGATACCGTCATGGGCGGCCCAGCTCGTGAACAGGCTGTAGAGCCTGAGCGGCTGGAAGGCCCCATCGCGCGCGAAGAGATAAGCGCCAAGGCTGCTCATCAGTCGAAGCTGCGCTTCGGCGGGCACGACCCAGGCGACAACCTGGACGGCGGCCATGACAGCGATCAGCGCCGTTACCACGCGCGGCGGGCGACGAATATCTTCGGCGGCGATGGTGTGCCCGTGAAGTGGAAACCACGGCGGCATTCGGGCCATGCGGCGGCTTTCGGCGGTGGAGGAGGGTGTCGCGGGGGCGAGATTAGCGCAGCCACGCCTTTGCCGGTAGTGCCGGTAACGTCATTCGGCCGGCGCTATCTGCGCCGCCGGTGGTCCCGTGACCTTGCCGCGGATCACCTCGTTTCCTTCGCACGGGTCGGTCGGGATGTTGCGGGCCAGAAGCAGCGAGATGCCGGCTAGCCCGGCGCCGGTCAGGAAAACCAGTGCTGGTGCGATCAGCCACAAGAGCCCGTAGAGCGCCGGCAGGAAGACCGCGACGATATGGCTGATGGTGAAGGAGACGCCCGCGGTCGGCGCCATGTCGGCCGGATCGGCGATCTTCTGAAAATAGGTCTTCATCGCGATCGCCATGGCGAAGAACAAGTGATCGAGGATGTAGAGCCCGGCGGCGATGGTGGCATCCTGCACGATCGCGTAGCCCGCAAAAATCACGATGAGCCCGATATACTCGATCGTCAGCGCCCGGCGCTCGCCGATGCGGCCGATCAGCTTGCCGATCTGCGGCGCCGCGAAGATGTTGATGGCGCCATTGATGAAAAAGAGCACGGCGATATCGGCGACCCCGTAGCCGAACTTCTCGACCATCAGGAAGCCCGCGAAGACCATGAAGATCTGCCGCCGCGCGCCCTGCATGAAGATCAGCGCGTAGTAGAGCCAATAGCGCCGGCGCAGGACCAGGGTCTTGTGCTGTTCCACCGGCTGGGGGAAGCGCGGGAAGGCGGCCCAGGCGACGAAGGCGATGACGAGCGTGACGCCGCCGCCGATGATGAACACCCATTTGAAGTCGAGCGCGAAGATTTTGGTCGTCAGGTAGATCATCGCGAAGCAGGCGATTGCCGCGAAGGACCCGACGGACAGGATGCGTCCGAAGGTGTGCGGGGCCTTCTTCTTGTCGATCCATTGCATGGCGAGGCTTTGCTGGAGCGCCTCGTAGTAGTGAAAGCCCGCCGACCAGATCATCGTCGTGACGATGAGACCGGTCAGCGACGGAAAGAAGCCGGTGATCACCACGCCGCTGCCGAGCGCCACCAGCGATATCAACGCCAGGCTCTGTTCCCGGATGAATAAAAGAACAAAAATAACTGTAAATGAAAGAAAACCTGGGACTTCTCTCAGGCTTTGCAGGATACCCATCTCTGCGCCGGTGAAGCTCGCGCGCTCGATCGAGAAGTTGTTGATCAGCCCCATCCAGGTCGCCAGCGACATCGGGACCCCGGCCGCCATCAACAGCAGTAGGACTTCTGGCCGTCGCCAGCCGGTCGGTGGCTGAGTGGTCTTGCGCACGCCTGTCGCTCCGGGTTGCGATGCTGGCCCGATTGTCGCCCGGCCGGTCCGTCGTCGCTGTTTGTCGTCTATGGAAAGAGATATGTCTGGATGGCATGACAATCTATCGGCATAATGTCAATTGATGCCGCAAATCGGACAGACCAGAAGTCGGCTGATCGGGCGCTCGCTGTCCGATGACCCGCCACGGCCCCGGCCGCAGGGGCGCGAGCGGCCGCTGGTCGCTTTTACCAGGGAAATGGCCGATGGCGACGTGATTGCCTGGCATCGTCACGACCACGCCCAGCTTTTCTATGGCGGCTCGGGGTTGATGCGCGTGGAGAGTACCGCCGGCGCCTGGGTCGTGCCGCCGGCACGCGCGGTCTGGATCCCCTCGGGGATCGACCATCAGGTGACCGCCGTGGGCGGCGTGGAGATGCGCGCGGTCTATCTCTTGCGCAATGCCACCAAGGGCCTGCCGGAGGGCTGCCGCGTGCTCGGCGTCTCGCCGCTGCTGCGCGAGCTGGTCGCGGCGGCGATGAAATTGTCGCCGGACTATTTGCTCGATGGCCCCGAAGCGCGCCTGGTCGGGGTGCTGATCGACCAGCTTCGGGTCGAGCCGCTGGAGCAGCTGCACTTGCCGATGCCCCGCGACCGGCGTTTGCGCGCCGTTACCGAGGCGCTGATCGCCGACCCGGCCGACCCGCGCACATTGGAGGATTTCGGCGCTGCGGCCGGCGCCAGCGCGCGTACGCTGGCGCGGCGGTTCCTAGCCGAAACCGGGCTCACATTCGGGGCCTGGCGGCAGCAGCTCCGCCTCCACGAAGCGCTGGCCCGGCTGGCCCAGGGCGAGCCGGTGACCACGGTCGCCTACGAGATCGGCTATGACAGCCCCTCGGCATTCATCGCGATGTTCCGCAAGACACTGGGTGCGACGCCGGGGCAATATCTGTCGCGAAGCTAGTAGCGCGGAGGGGGCGGAATACGAATGAGCGCTTGGGCGCGTCGCGGCATAGAGGCGCTGATCGGCGTTATCTTCGACAAATACGATCGCTACCGGCTGCTCCAGTGGCTGGCGCGCGACCAGGGCATTGCGGGCTTCGTGGTCGATGGCGAGCAGGGCATCGTCGAGGGCCCGGTCGAGGATTTCGCGATCTTGCGCACCTATGCCCAGAAACGAAGCTGGGCCAAGCCGACCGGCGAGCGCATCGCCGCCTTCCTCGAGGATGGCGGCACATATCTGGATATCGGCGCCAATATCGGACTAACGACGATCCCCGTGGCCGGCGATGCGAAGATCGAGTGGGTGGCCTTCGAACCCGATCCGGCGAGTTCGCGCTTCTAAGCGCGAATGTCGCGCGGAACTGCGGACATGCAAACGTCGCACTGAATAATCTCGCGCTGAGCGACCGCGATGCGACGGTCACGCTGTCGCGTTCGCCCGGCAATGCGGGCGATATCAGGCTTCAACGCCAAACAGGCCACGCGGCCGCCGCCCCCGCATCCTGGCCGTCGGTCGACGTGCCGGCGCGGCGACTTGACGGGCTCGGGCTTGAGATCCGTGACGCCCTGGCCGTCAAGATCGACACCCAAGGCGCCGAGGCGCTCGTGATCGCCGGGGGACGAGGTGTGCTCGCGCGCGCGGGCCTGCTGGCGCTCGAGTTCTGGCCCTATGCGCTGGCGGCAAATGTCGGCGATGTCGGGGTGATCCTCGACTTTCTGCGCGAGAACTTTCAGCACGGCGAGATCGTGCCGGGCGACAGCGCCGAGCCCACCGAGCGCGAGCCGATCGCCGCACTCGTCAGCCGGCTGGCAATCCTGGCCGACACCGACCGCACGGATCTGGATGTCTACCACGATGTGTGGCTGTCCAAATGAGGACCGGCGCGATGGCCGCGCCCCTTCGCAGCCGCTATTATTGCGAGATGGCGGTCATCAGGCAGCAGGGAGGACACAATGAAGGCGGTCAAACATGCGGCGGCGGTGCTGGCTATCGTCGTCGCGGCGGGACCTGCGCTATCGGCGGACCTGACGGAGCTGACGGCGAGCGAGGCGGCGGCGGCGATCCGGTCGGGCAAGATCTCGAGCACGGCGCTGGTCAAGGCGCTCATCGCCAGAGCGAAAGCCGGCAAGAGCCTGAACGCCTTCATCACGCTCGACGAGACAGGTGCGCTGAAGGCAGCCGCCGCCGCGGACGCCGCGCGCAAGCCTGATGCGAAACTGGGGCCGCTCCACGGCGTGCCGCTTGCGATCAAGGACAATATCCATGTGGCCGGCCTCACCAACAGCGCCGGCACGCCGGCGCTCAAGGATTTCACGCCCGATGCGCATGCGCCGGTGATCGCGCGCCTGGTCAAGGCCGGCGCGATCATTCTCGGCAAGACCAACATGCACGAGCTCGCCTTCGGCATCACCAGCAACAATGGCGCCTTCGGCGCGGTCGGCAACGCCTACAACGCGGCCCGCTTCGCCGGCGGTAGCAGCGGCGGCACCGGGAGCGCGGTGGGCGCGCGCATGGCGCCGGCCGGCCTGGGCAGTGATACCGGCGGCTCGGTCCGTATTCCGGCGTCGGTCAATGGCATTGCCGGGCTGCGGCCGACGCTCAACCGCTACCCGCAGGCGGGCATCACACCGATTTCGCACACCCGCGACACGGCGGGACCGATGGCGCGCACGGTCGCCGATCTGGTCCTGCTTGATCGCGCGATCGCCGGCGGCGGCGCCATTGATGCCGCTGCGCCTGGCGGTATCCGGCTCGGCGTGCCACGCGGATACTTCTGGGGCGATCTCGGTCCCGAGACGAAGCGGATCGCCGAAGCCGCCCTGGCCAAGCTGAAGGCCGCCGGCGTCACGCTGGTCGAGGCGGAACTGCCCACGGTGCCCGCGCTCAACGGCAAGGTGAGCTTCCCGGTCGCGTTCTACGAGACCCCGCGCGATCTCGGCGCTTATCTGGCCCGCTACAAGACCGGCCTCACGGTGAAGGCGCTGGCGGCCAAGATCGCCAGCCCCGACGTGAAGGGCGTCTTCATGGGGCCGATCCTCGGCGAAAAGCCGATGCCGAAGCCGGTCTATCTGGCCGCGATCGATACCTTCCGGCCGCAACTGCGGCAGGCCTACGCCGAGTATTTTGCGGCCAATAATGTCGATGCGATTGTCTTCCCGACGACGCCCCTGGTGGCTGCCGCGATCAAGGGCAGCGATGTGACGGTGATGCTGAACGGCAAGAAGGTCCCGACCTTCCCGACATATATCCGCAACACTGATCCGGGCAGCAATGCCGGCCTTCCCGGGCTCACGGTGCCGGCGGGCTTGAGCAAGGATGGCATGCCGGTGGGGCTCGAGATAGACGGGCCGGCCTGGACCGATCGCCGCCTGCTGGCCATCGGCCTGACCATGGAGAGCGTGCTCGGGCGCCTGCCGCCGCCGAAACGCTGAGCAAGACCCTCATGATCCAACCGCCGGTCGATAAGCCTGGCTTATCGACCGGATAAGGACTCTTCGTTCGCCGGCGCCGCTGTCGTGCGCTAGAATTCTTCCAATGTAGCGCGGCGGGGGATTGCAAGGTGAGCGAGGTTGAACGAAGCGGCGGGTGCATGTGTGGCGGCGTTCGGTTCCGGGCGCGCGGCGAGCCGAAACGGGTTGGCGTGTGCCACTGCACCAACTGCCAGAAGAACTCGGGTTCGGCGTTTTTGGTCTTCGCGGTTTATCCGCGCGCGGCGGTGGACCTGACGGGCGAGACAACAAGCTACGTTGCCCAGACCGGCCAGAGCCTCTTCTGCCCAATTTGCGGCTCGGCCATCGGCTTCGTCGGTGAGCCGGAGGAGATCGATCTGGCGCTCGGTATCTTCGACGAGCGGCCCGGCTTCAAGCCTACCTATGAACTTTGGGTCGGCAGCCGGCATGACTGGCTACCGCAAATCGACGGGCTCCGCCGATACCCGCAGAACCGCGATGGCGAGCCGCTTGAGGAGGCTTGAACCACGGGCTTTCGTGACGACTTCTTAGGGGTTAGGGTCCGCTCCCGGAACCGGCCCCCAAAGAGCCATCATGGACGCCCGATGACCGACACGCTGCGCATCGCCATCGCCCAGCTCAACCCGACCGTCGGCGATATCGACGGCAATACCGCGCAGATCCTGCAGGCGCGCGAGCAGGCGGCGCGCGTGCATGCCGATCTCGTCGTGACGACCGAGCTCGTGGTCACCGGCTATCCGCCGGAGGATCTCGTCCTCAAGCCCTTCTTCCAGGACAAGGTCGAGGCAGCGGTCGGCGAGCTTGCGCGTGCCACCGAGGATGGTGGGCCGGCGCTGGTTATCGGCGCGCCCTGGCGCGAGAACGGCAAGCTCCACAATGCGGCGCTGCTGCTCGATGGTGGCGAGATCGTTGGCTCGCGGCTCAAGCATCATCTGCCCAATTACGGCGTCTTCGACGAGATGCGCGTTTTCGCGCCCGGGCCGATGCCGGGGCCGGTGCCGTTCCGCGGCGTGCGGCTCGGGGTGATGGTCTGCGAGGATATGTGGTTTGAGGATGTGAGCGAATGCCTGGAGGAATCGGGCGCGGAGATCCTCGTCTGCATCAACGGCTCGCCATACGAATCGGACAAGGTCGACGAACGGCTCAATCTTGCGGTCGCGCGGGTCAGCGAGACCGGCCTGCCGATGGTTTGCACGAACCAGGTCGGCGGTCAGGACGAGCTGGTTTTCGACGGCGCTTCCTTCGTGCTCGATGCCGGCCACAAGCTGACTTTCCAGGCGCCGGCCTATCAGAGCCACGTCGCGCTCACCGAGTGGACCCGCAACGGAGACGGCTGGGCTTGCGCCAAGGGTGAGATCGAGAAGCATCCCGAGGGGCTGGAGGCGATCTATCGCGCGATGGTGCTGGGCTTGCGCGACTATGTCGGCAAGAACGGCTTTCCGGGCGTGCTACTGGGGCTGTCCGGCGGTATCGATTCTGCGCTGACCGCGGCGGTGGCGGTCGATGCGCTGGGGGCTGGGCGCGTCCACACGGTGATGATGCCCTCGCCCTATACCTCCGAGGAAAGCCTGGAGGACGCCGGCGCCTGCGCCGAGCTTTTGGGCGCGCGGCTCGACGAGGTCTCGATCGGCCCGGCGATGGCGGCGTTCGAGACGATGCTGAAGCCGCTCTTCGGCGGCCGCGAGCCCGACGCGACGGAGGAGAACATCCAGGCCCGCGCGCGCGGCATCACCCTGATGGCGCTGTCCAACAAGTTCGGCAACATGGTCGTCTCCACCGGCAACAAGTCGGAGATGTCGGTCGGCTATGCGACGCTCTACGGCGATATGTGCGGCGGCTATTCGGTGCTGAAGGACGTCTACAAGACGGACGTCTTCCGGCTGGCCGACTGGCGCAATCAGGTGCGGCCGACCGATGCGCTGGGGCCGGAGGGCCGCGTCGTTCCCGAGCGTATCATCACCAAGCCGCCTTCGGCCGAGCTCAAGCCCGACCAGACCGATCAGGACACGCTGCCGCCCTATGACGAGCTCGACGATATCCTGAAATGCCTGATCGAGCACGAGAAGGGCATCGATGAGATCGTCGCCCGCGGCCACGAGCACGCGACGGTGGCGCGGGTCTGGCGCATGCTCGATATCGCCGAGTACAAGCGCCGCCAGGCCCCGCCGGGCGTCAAGCTCACTCGGAAAGCATTTGGTAAAGAGCGCCGCTATCCGATCACCAACGCTTTCAAGAGCCTGATCTAATCGAGGCAATACCCTGACGCGGGCCCGGCCGGGGTCCGTTTCGGACGTAGACCCTGTGGATAAAACCTGATACCTGTTGCGTGAGCGCAATGATAATTCGGCGGAAGCGCTTGAATCCAAAGACAATCCAGGGCCCCATCGATGGCCCTAACCCACGGCACTAGGCCCATGAGCGAACGCGTCTATCTCTACGACTCCACCCTGCGCGACGGGGCGCAGACCCAAGGGGTCGATTTCTCCGCCAGCGACAAGGCGGCGATCGCGATCGAGCTCGACCGGCTGGGCATCGACTATGTCGAGGGCGGCTGGCCCGGCGCCAACCCGACCGACGATGCCTTCTTCGCCAATCCGCCGAAGCTGGAGCGCACCCGCCTGGCCGCTTTCGGCATGACCCGGCGCGAGGGGCGTTCGGCGGCCAACGATCCGGGGCTGGCGGCGATCCTCGGCACCTCGGCCAAGGTCGTCTGCATGGTCGGCAAGGCCTGGGACTTCCATGTCGACACGGCGCTTCAGATCGAGCATGACGAGAATTTGCGCATGATCGGCGAAAGCGTCGCCCATGCCGCCAAGACGGTCGAGGAGGTGATGTTCGACGCCGAACATTTCTTCGACGGCTGGAAATCCAACCGCGATTACGCGATGGCCTGTATCCAAGCCGCTTATGACAACGGCGCGCGCTGGGTGGTGCTCTGCGACACCAATGGCGGAACCTTGCCGCACGAGATCGAGACCATCGTAAGCGAGGTCGCCGAAACGGTTCCGGGCAGCCAGATTGCGATCCACTGTCACAACGACACCGAGAACGCGGTGGCGAACTCGCTTGCCGCTGTGCGTGCCGGCGCGCGCCAGGTCCAGGGCACGGTGAACGGCTTGGGCGAGCGCTGCGGCAATGCGAACCTGGTGGCGATAGTGCCGACTTTGATGCTGAAGATGGGCTACGAGACCGGCATAAAGTCCGAGGATCTGAAACACCTCACCCATGTCTCGCGCATCATCGACGAGCGCCTCAATCGCGCGCCATCGCGCAACGCGGCCTATGTCGGCGAGTCAGCTTTCGCGCATAAAGGCGGCCTGCACGCCTCGGCGGTTGAGAAGAACCCGCAGACCTACGAGCATATCGACCCCGCGATCGTGGGCAATGCGCGGCACATCGTCGTCTCCGACCAGGCGGGCCGCTCCAACATCCTGGCGCGCTTCCGTGAAATCGGGCTCAAGATCGATCCCAAGGACAAAAAGGTCGGTCGCCTGATCGAAGAGGTGAAGGCGCGCGAGCATGACGGCTACTCTTACGATGGCGCCGATGCCAGCTTTGAGATGCTGGCGCGCCGCGTGCTGAACGGCGTGCCGAGCTACTTCCTGACCGAAAGCTTCCGCGTCGAGGTGGAGCGCCGCTTCAACGCCAAGGGCGAGCTGACGACCGTTAGCCAGGCGGTGATCAAACTCATGGTCGGCAATCGCAATTGCATGGAAGTCGCCGAAGGCAACGGCCCCGTCGACGCGCTCGATCACGCGATGCGCCGCGCCTTGCTGCCGGCCTATCAGCAGCTCGAGGATCTGCGGCTGGTGGACTACAAGGTGCGCATTCTGACGCCCGAAGCCGGCACGGCGGCGGTGACGCGTGTGCTGATCGAATCGGCCGACGGCGAGGGCGAGCGCTGGGCCACGGTGGGCATCTCGCCCAATATCATCGAGGCGTCCTACGAAGCGCTCAACGACAGCATTGTCTACAAGCTCCATCGCGACGGCGCCCAGGCGCCGGCTTAAGGCGAGGCCGGCCGTGGTTGGCCTGTATTCCCGGAGAACCAAGAAAAAGCAGCCGGTGAGCGATGCCGCCGGTCCGGTGATCGTGCTGGTCCATCCCCAGCTCGGCGAGAATATCGGCGCCTGCGCCCGGGCGATGCTCAACTGCGAGCTCTCCGCGCTGCGCCTCGTCAAGCCAAAGAACGGCTGGCCCAACGAGTTCGCGGTCAAGGCGGCCTCCGGCGCCCACGGCGTGCTCGACCGCGTCGAGGTTTTCGAGACCACCGAGGAGGCGATTGCCGACCTCACGCTCGTCTACGCCGCCACGGCGCGCCGCCGCGACATCGTGAAGACGATACTGACGCCGCGCGCGGCGGTGGCTTCGATGCGCGATACGATCGCGGCGGGCAACCGGATCGGCGTGCTCTTCGGCCCGGAACGAACGGGGCTTGAGAATGACGACGTGGCCTTGGCGGAAGCCGCGATCGAGGTGCCGCTCAACCCGGCCTTCAGCTCGCTCAACCTTGCCCAAGCGGTGCTCGTCATCGCCTACGAATGGTATCAGTCGGGGTCCACCGCACCCGCCGCCGAGACGCCGCTTCCGGGCACCGAGCGCGCCAGCCGAGAGGCGATCATTGCTTTCTTCGAGCATCTGGAGCGCGAGCTCGACGATTGCGGTTTCCTGCGCCCGCCCGACAAGCGCGCCAGCATGGTCCGCAATATCCGCAATCTCTTCCAGCGCGCGGCCCTGACCGACCAGGAGGTACGCACGCTCCGCGGCATCGTCGCCGGGCTGACAAAATGGCACAAGGGGATCAAGCGGGAGCGTTCGGACTAAAGGCGAATCGCATTTCTCGCTCCTGTGTCTTGATGCTGCCACTTTTGGTCGAACAATGGCCGAATGATTCAAGCGGGCAAATACCTGCTCAAAATGAGCAGATCGGTTCTCGGATTTCTAAGCTCCATAGTCGTGACGTTCCCACTGGCCGTGGTGGTGGGGGTAATCGGCTTGAATGATACGCCTCATAGTTGGTTAGGCGGTCGCGATGGCTACTTGATCTTGGGCGGTGTTATTGGGTTGCCCGCCTTGGTCCTGGCCGCAGCCTACAGCTTGTTCTTGAAACAGCAGCTATTTGGACAACGCGCCGACCGTCTCGCGTATACCATTGTGCTCGCAGCAATGACCCTTGTTGATGGACTTTTGGTCCTGGGAACGCCGGTGATTGCCATGATGAATCACCTCACAGCTGGATCACGAATTATCGTCGCTTCGGCGTGCGAGCCACCGCCGTTTTTCAAGCTGATCGAGCGATGCAACGGCAGAAGCTACGGCTTTACTCGCGTCATTACGCAGGCGAAAATTGCCAAAGGACAGCCGAGTGTGTCGTTGCCGCGAATGAAAGCACGCAGCAACCGTCGGACGGCCGATGGCACGCATTGTCAAACGCCGGAAGTGCATAAACTAGTGCAGTGCGGCGACTTCGGATTGCCCAAGCACATGCACTGCTTTTTCTGCCGGGTGACCGGGCGCGGGCGGTCGTCCAGCCTTCTCGCGTTCTCGTCCGGAGGAGGTGAGCTAGTTCGAATATGGGCAAATGAAATCGATCTAAGCGTGCCTCAAACCCGACCGGATCGACTAGACGAGTATTTCGACACAGCGCCATATTGGAAACGGCGGCACGGCCGAAATTAGTCGGTTTCTCGCCGCGCCGCCTGAACCGCCGTTTCCAGTGCGCTCAAAAACCGCGAGCGGTCCTGCTTGCTGAAGGCGGGGCCGCCGCCGGTGATTTCTCCGGTGTCGCGCAGATGCGCCATCAAGTCGCGCATGGCGAGGGCATTGCCGATGCCGGCCTCGGTGAAGGGCTTGCCGGTTGGGCCGATCGCCGCTGCGCTCGCTTTGAGACAGCGGGCGGCCAGCGGGATGTCGGCGGTAATGGCGATGTCGCCGGCGCCGATATGCTCGGCAATCCAGTCGTCCGCTGCGTCGGGCTCTTCGGGGACTACGATGCTGTTGACCAACGGGTTGTCGGCGGCCATGCGCAGCCAGCTATTGCCGACCATGTGCACGACGACGCCGTGGCGCTCGGCGACGCGCAGGACCTCCGTTTTGACCGGGCAGGCATCGGCGTCGATGTAGATCTCCGTCAATCCAGAACTCCTGCCGGACTTCCCGTTTGGGCCAATATGGGGATTGCCGGCGCTCCTAACAGGGTGGCCCACCCTCGGTAACCGTTGACAGGGCGGTCCAGGGCCCTCATATCAGGGCTCATTCCGGAGAATGTGGGCCCGGCGGCTTTGGGGGAAACGCCCCGGAGTAAGCCGACGCCCCGTCAATGCTGGCCTATCCGGACAGGAACAACACCGTCATCCGATGCGGGAGAATACCGACCATGTCCAAGCGAAAATCTGCGAAATACAAGATCAATCGCCGCCTCGGGGTCAACCTGTGGGGGCGCCCCAAGAGCCCGATCAACAAGCGCTCCTACGGCCCCGGCGAGCATGGCCAGGCCCGGCGCCGCAAGCCGTCCGATTTCGGCATCCAGCTCGCTGCCAAGCAAAAGCTGAAGGGCTATTACGGCAATATCACCGAGCGCCAGTTCAAGCGCTATTACGAGGACGCCTCGCGCCGCAAGGGCGACACTGGCGAGAACCTCGTGGAGATCCTTGAGCGCCGCCTTGACGCGGTGGTCTACCGTATGAAGTTCGTACCGACGGTTTTTGCGGCGCGCCAGTTCGTCAACCACGGCCATATTTTGGTCAACGGCACGCGGGTCACCATTCCCTCCTATTTGGTCAAGGATGGCGATGTCGTGGAGGTGCGGCAGAAATCGCGCGAGCTGCCGATGGTGCTGGAAGCCTCCGCGTCACCCGAGCGTGACATTCCAGATTACGTCGATGTCGACCTCAATCGGCTGAAGGGCAGCTTTGTCCGTGGGCCCAAGCTCGCCGACGTGCCCTATCCGGTGGCGATGGAGCCGAACCTCGTGATCGAGTTCTACTCGCGCTAACCGACCGACTGGGTCTTACTAAGGATCGGGCCGCGTCCTATAGGAGCGGCCCGTTGGATTCAGACCGGGGACGACGATCGGGATCGGCCGAGGCGTAGCAACCCAAGCCAGATCAACGTCGTCGCCATGACCAATCCGCCGACGACAACCGGGGCCACGGCCGCACCGCTCAGATCGCGGGCGAGTCCGGCAAGGGGCGGCAGACCCGTCATGCCGAGATAGTACCAAGTGAAGAAAACGCCGGTGCCGATGGCGCGGCTTTCAGGGCGCAGCAGCGCGCCCGGCAGCGTCATGATCACGCCGGCCGCCATCGAGAACGCGATCCCGGTGATCACAAAAAGCGGGACCGGCGCCACGAGGATGGGGATGGCCAGCACGGCGCAAGCGGAAAAGGCGAATGATATCGACATCACCAACCAGGGACGGCCGATCCGTTCGGCGAGCGCGCCCAGGAACGGCATCGCAGGCACCAGCATCCAGGTGATGACGCTCATCAGCAGCCCCGCCCCGGCGGCACTGAAACCGAGGACCGTCAGGTAGTCGGGCGCGAAGCTGATCACGATGATATAGCCCGCGTTGTAGGTCGTCCAAATCAACCCCGCGAGACTGATCAGATGGAATTCGCGCAGGGTGGGACGCACGGGTTTGGTGGCCGGCGGCGCACCGTTCGCGGGGCCCACGGCGGCCTCGGGGCTGCGATAGCCCAGCGCCACGGCGACCGCTGTGACCGCGCAGAAACCCGCGGGCACGAGCATCGCGTGCGCCAGGCTGGTCTCTTGCGCCACGATACCCAGCGACAGCAGCGCCGCGCCGATCCCCAGCGGCCAACTGGCCAGCAGGATTGCCATTGCCGTCACGATCTCGCGCCCGATGAACCAGTCCGTGACCATCTTGGTGGCGACGACGTTGAAGAGGACCGCGCCGACCCCGGTAACCAGGCGGCCGGCGCCGACCAGCATGACATCGTCGCCGGCGGCCATGATGAGACTGCCGGCCACCATTAGGGCGAGCCCGACAAGCGCGACCGACTTGTCGCCGAAGCGACCCGCGAGCATGCCCCCGGGCAGCGCGATCACCACGCCGGGTAGCATGTAAATGCCGATCAGGGTGCCCAGGGTGGTGTAGTCGATCGCCAGCGCATCGATCATATGGGTCGAGGTGGCGGCGACCGACTGGAACTGAAAGCCCATCGCGGTCCGAGCGGCGAACAGGACCGCCAGAATGAGCCATCGACTATGCAATATTTGAATTCCCCGGCGCCGTTGCCGGGCCGGACTCTAGAGCATCGATTGGGTGAGGGGAAACGGCAGAGCGGGTGCGAGGAGCCGATCGCTGCCGGCGCCGGATCACGCGCCGCAAATCACTTGCTGCGGATCACTCGTTGCGCAGCCGGGGGAGCAAGCGCGCGGCGGTCAGCAAGGCGGCGCGGCGCGGCGTGCCGACCTCAAGCTCGGGATGATAGAGGAGGCGCAGAAGCAAAAGGTCGTGGGCGGAGAGATCTTTCAGCCTGCTACGGTCGTTGAATACCGATGGGTTGGCATCGTCGGAATCGTTCGGCAGTCCAAGCGACTGCGTGGTCTCCTCGACGATGCAGCGCGTCATGAGCCCGCGCGCCTTGACATGGTCGACAGGGATCACGACAACCGCACGCTCGAGCTCCGAATTTGACGGCCGCACGCTGAACACCCCGAGGCAGTTGGTGCGGCTGAGCCGGCGCGCGATGTTCTTGGGTATGCCGCGGTCACCTGGTTTCACATGCTTGAGCGCGGTCGCCAAATAGTCCGCTCGGCGGGTGAATATGATCAGGAAGTTTGCGCTCGGCGCATCATCGACATATTCGATGTCGAGCCCGGTGACCTCGGCCAGCCGTTCCATGTGCTTGTCGAGAAAATCCTCGAATTCCGGCGTGATGTTTGCGTCGAACTGTTTGTAGGCGCGTATCGGCCGGACCCACTTTGTGACCCGCGGGTTCGGGATATGCCGAACCTCGTTCTGAAAAGCGATTACGTCGAAGTTGCGCAGGACCTCGGCGTTCGACATCTCTCCGGCGCCCGCCTGGAGCACCGAGAACGACGCCGACACGACTGTCAGCGCAATCGCAGCTCGGCCGATTTTCCACCGCCACCGGTCCATCTAGCACCCTTCCTGGGGTAGACCCCGCCGCCCCATGCGAAGAGGCCGCAGCGACGTTAGATCGCCGGTGCGGCCTCGTAAAGCATTGGAACTAAACGTGGTTAAGAGATGGCGAACTTTTCAGCGCCGGCATCCGTCAAACCGCGGCTGGCCAGGCTCTGCATTCGGCCCGGGGCGTTCAGCCCGGCGCGTCAAGCCTGGGTCTGGAGGCCCTTATCCGCCAGGAACGTCTGCAGCTCGCCGGTCTGGAACATCTCGCGGATGATGTCGCAGCCGCCAACGAACTCGCCCTTGACATAAAGCTGGGGCACGGTCGGCCAGTTGGAGAACTCCTTGATCCCCTGGCGTACATCGGCATCGGCCAGCACGTCGACGCCTTTGAACTGGACGCCCAGATGGGACAGCACCTGAACCACGGTGGCGGAGAAGCCGCATTGCGGGAAGACCGGCGTGCCCTTCATGAAGAGGACGATGTCGTTGGCATTGATCTCCTGCTTGATCTGGCTGAAGACCGGATTGTCGGTGGTGCTGGGCGTATCGTTCATCGTCGGTCCCTTCTCATTTCGGAGGATGCGGATCAGGCGTCCGGCGCCCGTGTGTTAAGCGCGAGGGCATGAAGTTCGTTGCCCATGCGGCCTTGCAGCGCAGCATAGACGAGCTGGTGCTGCTGGACGCGCGACTTGCCCGCAAAGGCCCCGGAGACGATGGTCGCCGCGTAATGGTCGCCGTCGCCCGCGAGATCCTGGATCGTGATCTCGGCGTCCGGGAGCGCGTCCTTGATCATGCGCTCGATCTCGTCGGCGTCCATCGCCATTCGGGTCGTCTCCTGTCGCTCGTTGCGTTCAGGGCGTCGCCATGAAATCCGGCAGCCAGGCTTCGTGCACGCGCCGTAACTCAGAAAGCGATATAGGGTCGAAACCATCGACGGTCAACGCATCGCCGCCAGCCGTGCCAAGCACGCTGGCCTCGATCCCGGCCGCCGCCGCGGCCTTGCATACGGCGTCCGGGTCTTGCGTTGCCACCAGATAGCGCCCCTGATCCTCGCCGAACCAGTAGGCATGGGCCGGGCCGGCATCGCCGGGCTGGGAAAGTGTGAGCCCTGTCCCGCCGGCGAGCGCCATTTCGGCTGCGGCGACCAGCAGGCCGCCATCGGAGACGTCGTGGCAGGCCGCCGCCGTGCCATCGGCAATCAGTTTCCGCACCTGTGTCCCGGCCTGTCGTTCAGCGTCGAGATCGACCGGCGGCGGGGCGCCGTCCTCGCGGGCGGAAAGTTCGCGCAAATAGAGCGAGGCGCCAAGCCAGCCCGTCGTGGTGCCCAGCAGGACAAGCGTGTGGCCCTCGGGGAGGGCGATCCGCACCGCCTTGGTCCAATCCTCGATCAGCCCAACGCCGCCGATCACAGGGGTCGGCAGAATGCCCTTGCCATTGGTCTCGTTGTAGAGGGAGACGTTGCCGGAGACGACGGGGAATTCAAGCGCCCGGCAAGCCTCGCCCAAGCCGGTCACGCAGCCGACGAACTGGCCCATGATCTCGCTACGCTCGGGATTGCCGAAATTGAGGTTGTTGGTGACGGCGAGCGGCGTCGCGCCGGTGGCGGAGATGTTGCGGTAGGCCTCGGCGACGGCCTGGCGGCCGCCCATCACCGGATCGGCGGCGCAATAGCGCGGCGTGCAATCGGTGGTGACGGCGAGCGCCTTTTCCGTGTCGGCAATGCGCACGAGCGCCGCGTCGCCGCCAGGGCGGATGACGGTCTCACCGCGCACCAGATGGTCGTATTGCTCCCAGATCCAGCGCCGGCTCGCGAGATCGGGACAAGCCATCAGCTTCCGTAGCGCCGCGGGGACCGGCATCGCCTCGGGAACGTCCGCGGGCACGAGGGCGGGCGGTGGGGCCGGCACCGTATGCGGGCGGTCGTAGACCGGGGCTTCGGACACCAGCGGGTCGACCGGGATGTCGGCGGCGGTCTCGCCATGCATGCGCACGCGCAGATTGCCATCGTCGGTGAGCCGGCCGATCACCGCGAAATCGAGCTCCCATTTTTCGAAGATCGCGCGCGCCTCGTCCTCGCGGCCGGGCTTGAGGACCATGAGCATCCGCTCCTGGCTCTCCGACAGCATGATCTCGTAGGGCGTCATCGCGGTCTCGCGCTGGGGCGCCAGGTCGAGATCGAGCTCGATGCCGACGCCGCCCTTAGACGACATCTCCACCGATGACGAGGTGAGCCCGGCTGCGCCCATATCCTGGATCGCCACGATCGCATCGGTTGCCATCAGCTCCAGGCAGGCTTCGAGCAGCAATTTCTCGGTGAAGGGATCGCCGACCTGCACGGTCGGACGCTTTTCCTCGCTGTCGTCCGCGAATTCGGCCGAGGCCATGGTGGCGCCGTGGATGCCGTCGCGCCCGGTCTTCGATCCGACATAGACCACGGGATTGCCGACACCCGCGGCGGCCGAATAGAAGATCCTGTCGGTCGAGGCCACGCCCACGGTCATGGCGTTGACCAGGATGTTGCCATTGTAGGCGGGATGGAAGTTGACCTCGCCGCCCACCGTCGGCACGCCGATGCAGTTGCCATAGCCGCCGATCCCCGCGACCACGCCCGCGACAAGATGGCGCGTTTTCTCGTGCTCGGGCGCCCCGAAGCGCAGCGCGTTCAGATTGGCGATCGGCCGCGCACCCATGGTGAAGACGTCGCGCAGGATGCCGCCCACGCCCGTCGCTGCGCCTTGATAAGGCTCGATGTAGGAGGGGTGATTGTGGCTCTCGATCTTGAAGATCGTTGCCAGACCGTCGCCGATGTCGACCACGCCGGCATTCTCGCCGGGCCCCTGGATTACCTGGGGGCCTTCGGTTGGTAATGTGGCGAGCCATTTGCGCGAGGATTTGTAGGAGCAATGCTCCGACCACATCACCGAGAAGATGCCGAGCTCGGTGATGCTCGGCTCGCGGCCGAGGATCACCAGCACGCGGTCGTATTCCTCCGCCGTGAGGCCGTGCTCGGCAACGAGGTCGGGGGTGATGTCTAGCGCGGTTTCTGGCGTGGGGGTCATGGGGGTCATGGGGGTCATGGGGCCGGTTTATAGCGCGTGCATCCCGGCAGTCCACCGTGGTCGCGGTACTTTGGGGGCATTCGGGCTCTTATCCGAGCGCTTCGGCCATGCCTTGGAAAAGTCCGCTGCCGTCCTCGCCGCCAAGCGCAACCTCGATCGCGTTTTCCGGATGCGGCATCAGGCCGAGCACCGTCTTGGTCTCGTTGAAGATGCCGGCGATGTCGCGGACCGAGCCGTTGGGGTTGGTGCGCCGGTTTTCCTTGCCGTTGGCGGCGCCATCGGCCTCGTCATCGAGTGGCGCGTAACGGAAAGCGATCCGGCCCTCGGCTTCCAGGCGGTCGAGCACGTCATCATCGGTGTAGTAATTACCGTCGTGATGGGCCACCGGGAAGCGCAGCGTGACGCCGGTTTCGTAGCGGTTGGTGAAGAGCGTCTGGCTGTTCTCAACCCGCACCCCGACGTCGCGGCAGACGAACTTCAGGCCCGCATTGGGCAGCAGCGCGCCAGGCAAAAGGCCGGCCTCGGTCAGAACCTG
>Ga0209633_10002238_pt1 | contig 18966 bp, 16 predicted proteins | sample Cruoilmetagenom1_FD_187290 | JGI IMG/M metagenome (GOLD analysis project Ga0209633, IMG submission 187290) | Oil polluted marine microbial communities from Coal Oil Point, Santa Barbara, California, USA - Sample 1 (SPAdes) (version 2) | ecosystem: Environmental > Aquatic > Marine > Oil seeps ... | reverse complement strand
TCGCTAAAAGGCCGTGGGCGCAGTTGAACTGCGAAATAGGTAAAAGTCCAACCCCGGTTTCATGGCGTAATGTCTGTGGCCGGGATTTTTTGTGATCGGGTCACAAAGAAATCCGAACCCGAACAGGAGCATGGTCAAATGAGTGACAACGACAAGAAGACGCCTGAGGGCAAAAAACGGGCACTGGAAACCGAGCTTGTTCATGGCGGCACATTACGCAGCGGATTTGGAGAAACCTCCGAAGCAATGTTCCTGACATCGGGTTTTATTTACGATCGCGCCGAACTCGCCGAAGCCCGCTTTGAGGGCGAAGACAGTGGCTATGTCTATTCACGCTACGCCAACCCCACCGTTGAAATGTTCGAGCAACGCATGTGCCTCATCGAAGGGGCCGAAGCCGCACGCGCCACATCGAGCGGCATGGCTGCCGTATCAGGTGCCCTTTTGGCTCTCTTGAGCGCCGGCGACCACGTCGTCGCATCACGCGCCCTCTTTGGCAGTTGCCGTTATATCGTCGAAGATCTTTGTCCCCGATTTGGCATCGAATCCACGCTCATAGATGGCCGCGATCTCGACCAATGGAAAGCTGCCATAAGGCCCAACACCAAAGCATTCTTTTTCGAAACACCAACCAATCCGACCCTCGACCTCGTCGACATCAAGGCCGTCTCGGACATCGCCCATGAAGCTGGCGCAAAAGTCGTAATCGACAATGTTTTTGCCACACCACTATATCAAAAACCACTTGAACTCGGGGCCGATATCGTCGCCTATTCAACCACCAAACACATTGATGGACAGGGGCGATGTCTTGGCGGCGTCATTCTGGGCGACGAAGAGTTCATCATGGACGACCTCTTTAACTATCTCAAACATACCGGCCCCGCCTTGAGCCCGTTTAATGCATGGGTCATGTTGAAGGGACTGGAAACACTGAAACTGCGCGTCGACAAATCCAGCGCAACCGCAGCACAACTGGCAGATTTTCTGGGCTCCCATAAGGGTGTCAGCCGTGTCCTCTACCCGACCCGCGACGATCACCCCCAGGTAGAGCTCGCAAAGAGACAAATGAGCTGCGGCAGCACCCTCACCGCATTTGAAATACCAGGCGGAAAAGAACAGGCATTCGCCTTTCAAAACGCGCTTGAAATCGTCAAGATCTCAAATAATCTTGGCGACGCAAAAAGCCTGATAACCCACCCCGCAACCACAACACATCAACGAATTGGCGCCGAAGCACGTGCCGAACTCGGCATTACCGACACCACATTGCGCCTATCCGTAGGCCTCGAAGATTTTTCCGATCTCGCCCAGGATATTGACCAGGCTCTGAATAAAGTTAGACTATGAAACGTTCGAAGAATGCCAATTCGCAACCAGAGAAATAGTAAACAATATGTACGAATCCGAAACCGATAATGTTTGTGTCCGTGTCATGCCGAACTTTCTCGAAGATCAATCGGAGCATGAAGACGGTGTCTATTTCTGGGCCTATACCGTCGAAATCGAAAATCAGGGCACCCACACGATACAGCTAAAATCCCGCTATTGGTGCATTACCGATGCCAATGGTCAGGTCCGCGAAGTGCGGGGACCGGGCGTAATTGGCCAAGAACCGGTCATCCAGCCAGGTAAGAGCTTCTCCTATACCAGCGGCGCTCCCCTGACGACCCCGTCCGGCTTCATGAAGGGTTCTTATCAAATGGAAGATGAGAACGGTGATCCATTTAACGTCGAAATACCGGCATTCTCCCTCGACAGCCCTTACGCAAATTGCAGCTTGAATTAACCAAAAATAGTCAAATTTACCAAACTCTTGTTAACCCAAATCAGCGATCCTCACTAAACAGGATTGGCAGACAATCCGCACACGACTATTCTTCATCAATTGGCACCAATCCAAATGAAAATTTCAACAGCCTGCTAGAGCACTTTCGGAAAAGTGGAAACCGGTTTTTCGCTAAAAAGTGCGTTAAATAAAAAAGATAGAGCAGTTGAGTGACCTTGACTAAATCGAAACTGCTCTAGTGTGGTCGGGTTAAGGAAAATGAAACAACACCAACCCATATTCCTCGTCATCGGAATCCTCATTGCCTCCCTGGGCTGCGCAATGATGATACCGGCACTTTATGACATAGGTATCGGCAATAAGCAGTGGGTGACGTTCTTCGTTTCGTCCATATTTACAACCTTTACCGGTGTTGCGGTTTTTCTGGCGAATCGCGGTCAACCCCGCAGCCTCACCATCAAACAGGCTTTCATTCTGACCACCGCCTCCTGGGTGGCCCTTACCGCATTTGCCGCCATCCCTTTTACGCTCTCCACAGAATTGAACATGTCCTACACGGACGCTTTTTTTGAATCCATGTCCGGCATAACAACAACCGGCTCCACAGTAATCACCGGCCTCGATAAATTATCCCATGGCATATTGTTATGGCGCGGCCTTCTCCAATGGCTTGGCGGCTTGGGCATTATCGTTATGGCAATCGCCGTCCTGCCAATGCTTCAAGTTGGTGGCATGCAGGCATTCCGGGTAGAAGGCTTCGATACCGCAGGTAATATATTACCCCGTGCAACCCAGATTTCGGGCACCCTCATCACAATCTACATACTGATGACACTCGCAGCATTGGTCTCCTACCGAATAGCCGGAATGCCAACATTTGACTGTATCGTCCACTCAATGACCACAGTCGCGACCGGCGGCTTCTCAACAAAAGACGCATCCCTCGGCGCTTACGACAAAGCATCTTATGAAATCATCGCGATCATATTCATGATCTTGGGCAGCCTGCCCTTTCTTCTTTACATCAAGATGGTCAAAAGCGACCACTACGCCATTTTTCAAGATGGTCAGGTACGCTGGTTTTTTGCAATTCTGGCAATTGTCACCCTGCTGGCCTGGATGTCGCAAAGTGGCGGCGGACATAGAGTGGGCATCCTCGAATTTCGCGACGCCATCTTCAGCGTCGTATCCATAATGACAGGCACCGGCTACGCGACGGTCTATTACGACACTTGGGGCCCGTTTGCATTTACGCTATTCTTTTTCACGATGTTCATTGGCGGCTGCGCCGGCTCTACATCATGCGGCATAAAAATATTCCGTTTCCAGATCCTCTACGAAACCATCAAACAGAGGGTTCTGACATTCACCCAGCCGAACCGCATCGCCATCCCGCAATTTAACGGAGCGGCCCTGCCAGCCAGTGTTCCAGGCGCCGTCATGAGTTTCTTTTTTCTCTTCTTCGTCTGCTTCATGGTCATCGCATATCTTCTGACCCTTTTTGGCCTCGACAACATGACGGCTCTGGCATCATCTGCCACAGCATTGGCAAATGTTGGCCCGGCACTCGGCCCCATAACCGGACCGGCCGGCACGTTTCAACCTCTGCCCGATGCTGCAAAATGGATTCTCTCTGCCGGCATGCTGCTCGGCAGACTGGAACTCTTCGCCGTCCTGGTGTTGTTTTCCCCCGCATTCTGGCGCGATTAAACAACTACCCCGTCTCGCCCGGCAGATCCAGTTTCCGCCTATATCGCGTCTTCAATTTTCCCAAAGCCCCAGTGATATCATGTCCAATACCCAGAAGGGCCGGCACCAATACAAGCACCAGAACAGTCGCAATAAGAAGTCCAAATACCAGCGTCACCGCCATAGGAATAAGAAACTGCGCTTGCCTGCTTGTCTCGAACAGCAAGGGTAAAAGCCCGCCTATGGTCGTGAGAGACGTTAATAGTACAGCACGAAGCCGATCCTGAGATGCACCAACCGCGGCCGCCCGCACATCGTTATTATTTTTCATCCGTTCAATAAACTGCGTAACCAGAATGATGCTGTCGTTCACAAGGATGCCCGAAAGACCAAGCAGCCCGAGGAGAGAGATAAGCGTCAGGTTCATCCCCATCACCACATGGCCGAGAATGGCACCCACCAATCCGAACGGAATAATACCCATCACCGCAAGCGGCATAAAATAGCTACCCAAAACCCAGGCAAGAATAATATAAATGACAACAAGGGACAGATAGCCACCCAATTTGAGATCGGCAAATGAACGGGAACGCTCCTCCGCCCGTCCCTTAAAGCGGTAGGTCAAACCATATTTCTCCGCGACTATAGGCATAATATCCGCCTCAAGCCGCTCAATCGTTTCAGGCGTACTCGCAATCTCAAGGTCAAGGTCTGCCGTAACAGCAACCGTGCGCACACCGTCCTTCCGTTGAATGATCGAAAAGCCCGCTTTCTCCGTAATGTCTACAACTTCGTCGACAGGCACCCATTCACCCGAAGGGCTGCGCAGATAAAAACTCGCAAACCCGGCCATGCCCGTTAAACCATTTTCACGCAATACACGAACCGTGATCTCCTCATCACCCCGCGCAAATCTGGCCGCAATCGCACCTTCAAATGCATTACGAACCTGACGCCCGACATTCTGGGAAGAAAATCCAAGAGCCCGGCCACGCGGTGTTAATCTGAGGTTTATCTCTTGCTTGCCGAAAGGAAGATCATCCTCAACGGCGCCAACACCAGGATAGCCGCTCAGAACAACCTTGATCTCCTCCGCAGCCGCTTTGAGTTTATCAACAGGTGCGTTCTCAAGGCGAACATCAACGTCACGTCCAGGAGGTCCAGACCGGCGACCCGCCAGCGAAATTCTCTCCACCCCGGCCAATTTAGGCAAATTCTTCCGCCACGCCCGCAAGAACTTGCTCGTAGCAATGCTGCGTTTCTCACTTTCCATAAGCTGCACATCAATCTGCGCCAGATGATCACCGCTACTGCGCCCCGCAAATCCAAATCCGACAAAACTGAGTTTCACAATGCGCTGGCCATCCTCATCAGGATCAGGATCCGTCTCACCCTCGCCCTTCGCCAGTTCAGGTTTTTTGCCGAGTATTTTACTCTCCGTTAAATAGAGGCTCCGCTCAACCGCCTCCATCGCCTTCCTCTGGTCACGCCGGGGAATGCCGGCGGAAAATACAACCGCCGCACGGATATTTTCAGACTCAGGCGACGGGAAGAAACGAAATCCAATACGTCCCCCGGCAACAAAGCCGAGCATCAAAATAAGCAATCCGATCGCCAGCGCCACAGTCGTGTAGCGCCAGTCGAACGAAAACTCTGCAAACCTGCGGTGCGGACCTTCTCTATAGCGCCGCATTCCGTCATCAAACTTTTGCCGAAAGCGCCCCGGCGGTTTGGGCTTTCCAAAACCATGCCCAAGATGCCCGGGAAGGACAAAAAAACATTCAATAATACTGGCGATAAGAACGGCCGTAACCACCAAAGGCACCGCTGACATAATGTCCCCGATCCTGTCACGGATAAGGAAAATAGGCATGAATGCTGCTTGTGTAGTCAGCGTCGCCGCCAGCACCGGATTCATCATACGGATAGCACCACGCTCCGCCGCGTCCTTGCGGCCATCGCCCATCTCCTGACGCGCCGCCGTATGCTCGCCAACGACAATCGCATCATCAACAATAATGCCGATCATCATGATCAGCGCAAACATCGAAACCATATTGATCGTCTGCCCCGAAATCCACATAACCAGCATCGTCGCCAGCAACGCAATCGGAATACCCATTGCGACCCAGAACGCCACCCGCGCATTGAGGAAAATAAAGAGCACAATAAGCACGAGCACCAGACCCTGCATGCCGTTGGACACCAGAATACCGAGCCGCTGTTTGACAAATTTGCCACGAATGTCGTAAGTCACAACCGTCAGATTTGCAGGCAATGTTGGCGCAATTTTCGCAACATATGACTTGAACGTCTCCATGGTTTTTAGCGTGTCTGAGCTCAATGACCTGAACACACGCAACTCAATCATCGGATTTCCCTTAAAAAATCCGATAGACCCATCCCGATCAAATTTGGCTTCAATCTTGGCCAGATCCTTCAAATAAATTTTCTCGCCGGTATTTGACGACTTGACCTCGATCTGCCCAATTTCCTCTGGCGACTTCCGGTCTCCCCGCAGGCGAAGCTGCATCTCAACATCGCCCTTAAGCACCCCCGACGGCGCATCACGTATATTGCTTTGAATAGCGGTGATAATATCGCCCTGGGCAAAATCAATCCGCCGGAGCGCTGCCTCATGGACCGTCACCCAGATCTCTTCATCCCGCGCCCGCGACATGGTCACCCGGTCAATACCCGCCGCAAGCAATCCATCCCGCACTTTCTTGGCATATGACTTTATGGTCGCTTCAGGGAGCGGTCCCGAAATTGACATCTTTGCAACCCGTTCATAAAACGCAATCTGCCGGATAACAGGTTGTTCCGCATCGTCCGGCAATGTCGTGACCTGATCAACCGCCTGCTGAACATCAGACAAAGCTTTTTGCATATCCGCGTCCGCATCAAACTCCATTGTGATCGACGCACTACCATCGCGCGCAACCGAACTCACCTCATCAATACCGTCGAGAAATCTGAGTTCGGGCTCCAGACCATCGAGAATATTCTCCTCAACATCCGCCGCACTCGCACCCGGCCAGGCAATGCTGACACGGATTATCGGGATCTCGATGGTCGGAAAAAATTGCGTATTAAGACGCGAAAGCCCGAACACACCAAGCAGTATCATAATAGCCATCAGGAGATTGGCTGCCGTCGGATGCCGGACAAACGTGCTGATCAAGCCAGAGAGAGAGTTTTTCTCATCCATGTTTCAGGCTTCCCATCAAAGTTCTTTTACCCGCAACCCATCACCGGGACGAGTCAAACGCGTCAGCACCATCCGTTCGCCGGATTTTACTTCCCCGCGCACCAGAACATCATTTCCAAATCGGCCAATAACTTCAACCTTGCGCTCTGCCAGGCGTCCCTTATCAATCACATAGATTTTCGAGTTGTTGTAAAGCGCACTACCCGGCACCCGTGCCACATTTGTATATTTGCGGTCAGGCACGTGTACCTCCACAAATGCCCCGACACGAATGGAAACCGGCTGCCGCGGATCCTTGATACGCGCATAAACATCGACCCCGCCGCTCGCAGAACTGATTTTTGCGGCCACCCTATCAATTTGGGCCGGATAGGAAAAATTACGTGCACCCAAACGCCACACAACCTCAACATCACGACCAACCACAGTGCCTTCCATGGAAACGATCTGACCATACTGCTGGTCCGTCAGCGTAAACCTGACATCAATCCAATCCCGATCAATCAAGGTCGCCACCCGATCATTAACATTCAGCAAGCGACCAACTTCCGCATTTGCCTCGCTTACATAAGCGTCAAACGGCGCCACCAGCGTCGTTTCCTTAAGCCGCCGATTAGCCAGCCGCACGCTCCATTTCAATCGCTTGATCACAGCCCGTTGCTGATCGTTTTTCGCCCGCCACACATTGAGGTTATTCTTGCGCCGTTCAAGTTCCTGCCGACGCAGGGTAACGAGACTGCGCCGCTCATCAACCAGTTTCTTCGACACAGCACCACGCTTTGCCAACGGCACCGCCCGGTTTAAATCCTTTACTGCAATTGCGAGCTGGGTCTCATCATATTTTACGCCGTTTTCTTCCAAAATAAGCGATGCTGCAAATTCCTCGAGCCGCGCCTTAGCTTCGTTCAACCGTGCCTGAGCCTCATCAACCGCCCCATCAAAATTAAAGGGGTCGATTTTAAGTAACTCCGTCCCCTTCCGCACAACACCCCCCTCGCGCATATTGTCGCTCACAGACAGAACCTCACCGCCAACAAGTGCGCGAAGTTCAACCCGGCGCCCGGACGTGGCCTCGCCATATAAATGTAATTGCGGTTGATGGTCGCCAAAGCTGATCGGCATAGCCTTGACATATGACACTTGCTCTGGTGCCGGACGCTTGGTCAGCTCGGGTTTACTCGCCTTCAAGGCCGCATAGGCAGCAGCTGCCATAAGCAAAACCGCGATAGGCAGTATCACTTTTGCGCTGAACTTCAACGTCGAACTCAATACGCGAATTTCTCTTAATTCACTCATGCGGATATCATGACCAACAAAATTGTCTGCAATAGAGCATGATCAGCAAAAGTGTACGCGGTTTTGCAGTTCGATCATGCGACCAAATAAAAACAAGCATGATCAGCAAAGGTGTACGCGGTTTGCAACCAGTTGCCAGTTCGATCATGCGACCAAATCAATAACTTAGAGCGGAATTGCGACTAATCGCTTGTTCAACTCAATCTGATAACGCTCTAAGCCTCATATATTGGCGATTGAGGCTCTCAAATGCTATTTAATTATCAATATAATAGCATAACGGGAGATAGTAATGACTTCCGTCACAATCAAGTTAATATGATCACACCAGATCAGACACCCCGCGCCCTTGTTTGGCCATATAATTGGGGATCAAACGCAACCAAATGGAAACAACGTGTCCAATAATTCCACCGATGCAATCACGATCCTGGGCGATCTCATCGCCTATGATACCACGAGCCGCAACTCCAACCTCGATCTGATCGACTACGTTGGAGAATACCTCAAGTCCCACAATTTGAAGAGCGATCTTGTTGTCTCGGAAGACGGCCAAAAAGCGAACCTCTTTGCAACCATTGGCCCAAACCCCGGATCTGAAAACGGAACCGATGAAATGGAAGCCAGCGGCATAGCCCTATCCGGCCATACCGACGTTGTACCCACAGACGGACAGGACTGGCACTCAGACCCATTTTTCATGACCGAGAAAGATGGACGCCTCTATGGTCGCGGAACCTCAGATATGAAAGGCTTCATTGCCTGCGCATTGGCGGCCGTTCCAGAATTTAATTCCCGCACGCTAAAAAAACCGATCCACCTTGTCTTCTCCTATGACGAGGAAATAGGCTGCCTTGGCATTCGCCCGCTCATCAAAAAATTCGGAGACGAATTACCAAAACCAGAAATGGTTATCGTCGGCGAGCCAACATCCATGGCCGTCGTCGATGCCCACAAAGGTGCCACCCGGTTCGAGACAATCGTAACCGGCCATGAAGCTCATTCAAGCATGTCCCACATTGGTGTCAACGCAATTGACTATGCAGCCCTGATCATTCGCGAACTCAGAACCATTGAGGACGACTTCGCCCGCGCCCATAATTCAGACCGCTTCACGCCACCATTTTCAACCGTCCATGTCGGCACCATCGAAGGTGGCACTGCACTTAATATTGTACCTAAAACATGCCGCTTCGTCTGGGAGGTGCGCGCACTACCCGGCCTCAACTCTGCCGAGGTTCTGACCCGCGTTCAAAATTTTGCTAATGAAAAATGCCTGCCCGAAATGCGTCGCATAGCTCCAGAGTGCGAAATCCTGATCAGGGAAGAAAATAATATACCGAGTTTTAATGCCAGCCAGTCAAGTGCCGTCAACCTCGCCATGCAATTAGCTGAACAAAACGACACTTTAGCCGTGTCCTACGGCACCGAGGCCGGGTTATTTGAGCTTGGCGGCGCCCCGACCGTCATTTGCGGACCGGGCGACATCGCTCAGGCACACAAACCCGATGAATTTATCGAAATCTCGCAAATCAACGCCTGCATGAAGTTTATGTCCGGCCTCGCCAACTGGGCAGAGACCTGAGAGCGGGTGGCTTGAGCCGCTAGCCACCAGTGGCAGCGCGGCGAATTTAAAAAAAAGAGAAAACTTCAAATTGACTGCTCAACCCAAATCAGGATCTTCAAAAATATAACGCGCAGTGCAGAACTCGCACGTCACCACCAAGTAAAAATACTTCCGCAATTCCTTCTCGATTTCTCCGCGAAGGCGGAGATCCAAGCAACCATCAGCAAGGCGAGGCCCAAGGTAAACTCAAACGGCGCGAATTTAGCGAACTTGATTGGATCCCCATCTACATGGGGAAATCGGAGATTCTAATTGTGGTGTTTTTGTTCCTGAGATGCCTGGATTTCCCTCAACCCAAATCAGGAGCTTCAAAAATATAACGCGCCGTGCAGAACTCGCACGTCACCACCACATTGCCCTGCTCATCACGCATCGCTTCAAGTTCATCGGCAGAAAATTGACCAATGATATTCTCAATCCGCGCCCGCGAACATTGACACTTGGCTTCGAGTGCATGCGGGTCAAAAGTCCGTATCCCCTCCTCATGAAAGAGGCGGTAGAGCAAATCCTCCGAAGATAACAGTGGATCAAGAAGCTCATGATCCTCGACCGTCGAGGACAATAGGCGCACCCGCGCCCAGTCATCATCATCCTCGCCAAATAATAACCCAGCTTCTTCGCGTGCGGCCTGCGCGTCGGCACTCTCATCCTGAATGCCGCCCTGTGAAGCGAGGTTTTGAACGATTAATCCACCCGCACGCCAATGCCATTCGCCGCGCCCCTCACCATTACCCCCTTCAGTACCATCCTTAACGTAGTGCTTGGCAATTGCGACGGTTGCAAATGTCGGCAATTGCTCGGACTGTTTAAAATAGGTATGGGCCGCGTCCAAAAGCCGGTCATTCTCGAGCGCCACCACACCCTGATAGCGCGACATGTCCTGATCAGCCGGATCAATGGTCATAGCCATATGCCCCTTGCCGAGAAGCGCCCCCTGATCATCTCTCCCCAGCGCCTGCCATTCCGACACGCGTTTCTCATCAAAACTGGCATAGCCGCGAATAGCACCCGGCGCGACATAATCAACAACCAGGAAATCAATCGGTCCATCCGTTTTGGTCTGTATAATTAGCTTGCTCTGGAATTTAAGCGCGGCCCCAAGCATGGCCGCCAATGTCAGCGCCTCACCGAGAACCCGCGCAACCGGCTCAGGATAATTATGACGACTGAGCACCACATCAACAGCAGAGCCAATACGCACCAACCGACCGTTGATGCCTGATTTTACCGCACGAAACGGTAGCACCACGTCATCTTGCTGGATTTCCTGTTCGATTTCAGTCATCAATCATACTTTCCAAACGTCAAACATTCCGAGAGCCGTTACTGCATGCTCCCCCAACCTAAACACCTTTGGTAAACTCCCACAAACTAGTTTGTGGTGGACAAGATCAGCCCGAGCGGAACAGAGTGAGCACGGACAAGCTGATCGTTCTTGATCAAGCGTGGAGGAGCGGCTGGCTTAGCGCTGACACTAAGTGTCGAGCGCGGCAATTATCAAAAAAGAGAGCAAAGATACATTGATCACAATTCAGACCAGCCAACCAAAACTCAACCAAGACACCAGGCAATCACGGCCTTCTGTGCGTGCAACCTGTTCTCCGCCTCATCAAACACAACCGAGCGCGGGCCATCAATAACCTCAGCACTGACTTCCATATCCCGGTAAGCAGGCAGGCAATGCATGAATATGGCACCTTCACCAGCCTTTTCCATGAGGCTTTCCGTCACCCCGTAAGGCTTCAACAATTTAATCCGCGCGTCCTTGTCCTTGTCTCCCATCGAAACCCAGGTATCAGTGACAACGCAATCGGCGCCTTTCACTGCCACCTCAGGATCGCTCATGACCTCAATGTCGCCCCCAAGTTTTGTGGCCCAATCAAGAACCGCCCCATCAGGACGCAATTCATCCGGCACTCCAAGGCGCAGTTTAAAGCCCAGCTGAACTGCCGCATGAATAAACGAAACAGCGACATTATTGCCGTCCCCGACCCAGGCCAGCGTTTTACCTTCAATCGGTCCCTTATGCTCCTCAAACGTCATAATGTCGGCAAGGATCTGACACGGATGCGTCCTGTCGCTCAATCCATTAATCACCGGGATGGTGGCGTGTGCTGCAAACTCTTCCAGAGTTTCATGGCTCATCACCCGCATCATCACCGCGTCACCATAGCGCGACAAAACGCGCGCTGTATCCGCAATACTTTCACCGCGGCCAAGCTGCAAATCTTCGCGGTTAAGCACAAGGCTTTCACCACCCAATTGCCGCATACCAATATCAAACGACACCCGGGTCCGCGTGGATGGCTTCTCAAAAATCAAAATGAGCGCCGATTTTGCGAAATGATCCGCCTTATAAGATTTAGGCAGCGCCTTGCCGCACCGCTTCATCTCATGAGCATCATCAAGGATCTGCCTGAGTGTTTTTCTATCCAATAAATCAATATCGAGAAAATGCCGTATTGCCATCTCGCGTTCCATTTTTAAATTAAAGATTAATCTTGTTTAAGCGAAAGCCCGACCATTGCTCGGTGAAGGCATTGCAGCGCCTCATCAAACTCTTGGACGCTCGCAGTTAAAGGAGGCAAAAGGCGCACCACATTATCACCCGCAGGCACCGCCAAAAGACCCTCATTAATTATCCCGCCGATTACCTCTCCCAGAGGCAGCTTGACCTTAATACCGATGAGAAAACCCTCACCGCGTATCTGCTCAATGATTTCCGGGAATTCATCACCAAGTGCGGCAAGCTTCTGTTTCAGGATAAGCGACTTGTGACGTACATCCTCAAGAAAGCCATCTTCAAGCACGACATCAAGAACCGCATTGCCAACCGCCATTGCCAAAGGGTTGCCGCCAAATGTCGAGCCATGGGTGCCCGCCGTCATGCCAATCGCTGCCTCACGGGTCGCAAGACATGCCCCAATCGGGAAACCGCCACCCAGCCCCTTGGCACTTGCCAATATATCAGGCTCAAACCCTGCATTTTGATAGGCGTACAAATATCCCGTCCGCCCGATGCCGGACTGAACTTCATCCAATATAAGAAGGATGCCATGATCATCGGCGATTTGACGCAAGGATTTAAGGAATGTCGGCTCAAGTACCCGCACGCCGCCTTCCCCTTGCACCGGCTCTATAAGTATCGCCGCGGTCTGCGGCCCAATCGCTGCGCGAACGAGATCAGCGTCAAACCCCGCAACCTTGTCAAAGCCCTCAACCGCAGGGCCAAAGCCCTCCAAATGCTTCTCCTGACCACCAGCCGCAATCGTCGCCAGTGTTCGCCCATGAAAAGCACTTTCAAAGGTAATGACCCGGTAACGCTCAGGTGCCCCCGAAGCGGCATGATATTTTCGCGCCATCTTAATCGCGCACTCAACCGCTTCCGCACCCGAATTGCCAAAAAACACCACATCCGCAAAGCTTGCTTGCGTGAGCCGATGAGCAAGCCGTTCCTGACCTTCGATCTGATAGAGATTGGAAACATGCCACAACTTGTCCGCCTGTTCTTTCAGGGCGTTAACAAGATGAGGGTGCGCGTGGCCGAGCGAATTCACCGCGACGCCACCTGAAAAGTCCAGGTACCGTTTACCGTCCCGGGTAAATACATAAGAACCTTTGCCATGATCGAACATAAGCTCATAGCGGGCATAAGTCGGCAATATCGCGGACATCACAAAAATGACCTGTTGAAATAAAAAAGCCGCCTCTTGGCGGCGACATAATCCACATATGTTGATACGCGTGAGACACCTTAGTGTCAATCACGAGAACCGGCATTAAAGCCCGGAATTTACTCAGATTTAAATCATCATCAACACGTACAAACTGTTGAAAACCTCAAAAAACCGCATCTCTTAGCAGTTGCACAAATGACACAAAAACGAATCACCGGCTCAAATTGCAGCTACATGGGTTGCGCTCAAGAGTCCCCATGTTGTAGTTTCCTCTCAGTTGACCACGACATGTCGCGTCTAATCGCGTGCGGGGAAAATTAAGCACTGCTTTCAGCATGGCGTCGCGGTCAACTTAGTTCCTGAGTAATTGTATCTAGTTTTTGTATGAGTTCAGTTGAGTGCTGAAAGAGCAATTCTTTTTGCGTGCGCATATCTATATGCGTGAGGCAAATTGAAGCGTCATTTCTGCGCCCAGGATTGGAGTCCGCGTATGTTTTGCGGGGGCTCAATGAAATAAAGTAAAAATTTAGAGGGCAAAATATTATGGCATGGACAGATGATCGCGTAGAACTACTCAAGAAATTCTGGGCAGAAGGATTGAGCGCAAGTCAAATCGCACAGCGTCTTGGTGAGGTCACCAGAAACGCAGTGATAGGTAAGGTTCACCGTCTCGGACTATCCGGGCGCGCCACAACAACACGCATGAAATCCGTGAGGCCACGGCGTCGTGTTGCAGCAACAGGACGGCAAAAACTTGTGCGTCCAGGTTCATTTGGCGCAGGCGGCATTAAAACCGCATTTGGGCCTGACGGCACACCAAAAAATCTCTCTGGTTACCAGGACTATGAAGAACTGGTTATTCCGGTTGAAGAGCGCAAACACATTGAAACATTGACGGAAAGCAGTTGCCGCTGGCCGATCGGAGATCCTCAACACAAGGATTTCCATTTCTGCAACGGCGAACACATGCCAGGCTCACCATATTGCGAATTCCATTCAGGTATCGCATTCCAGCCAGCAACTGCACGCCGTCGTGAGCGCGCACCGCAGCAACAACCAGTTGCAGCAAACAGCAACTGATATTGGGCCACTTTTACCTCAAGCGGGGCAATAAAAGTGGGGCAATAAGCGGGGAAAAATAGCGGGGATGGCCGGAAGTTGCGCGGGGGCAGCTTCCGGCCCTTTTTTTTGCATAAATAGTAGTAACTACAGGATCTTATCAGATTAAGTTGTCTCTTGATCTCCCCTTCTCTGGCTACCCATGAGTAATATTCCATTGGGTGGTCAGGGAGGGGGAGATCGTGGTCGGGTCACAAACAAAGTCTTCAGCTTCCGGCCTATATTTGTCTGTTATAGTCATTCAACAAAACAATAAAAATTCCGGGAGAACCAATATGACCGCAAGTGACAAATTCGACCTGATGAACCCGGATCTGCATGAGATAATCAAGGACAATGCGTTGTCGAGCGGTGATTATCCTTATGACAAACGCATGAGCCGGAAGACATATGACCACGAACTTCTGGAGCTGCAATACGAACTCCTCAAACTCCAGACCCACATCCGGAAAACAGGCGACCGCATCGCAATATTATTTGAAGGTCGGGACGCCGCAGGCAAGGGAAGCACAATCAAACGCTTCATGGAACATCTCAATCCACGCCATGCAAAAATTGTAGCACTCTCAAAACCGACAGAAACCGAGCAGGGCCAATGGTATTTTCAAAGATATATCGATAATCTGCCAACAGCGGGCGACATGAGCCTCTTCGACCGCTCCTGGTATAATCGTGCCGGTGTCGAGCCTGTAATGGGCTTTTGTACGCCAGAACAAAATCAGACATTTCTCAAAGAAGCCCCGGCATTTGAAAAAATGCTGGTCCGCGACGGCATCCATCTTGTTAAATTCTGGCTGACTATTGGTCGTGAAATGCAGCTAAAAAGATTTCATGACCGCCAGCACAATCGTCTCAAGCGCTGGAAAATTTCGCCGATCGATCTCAAAGCCGTCGATAAATGGGATGACTACTCAAAAGCCAAGGCAGACATGTTAGCCGCCACCCATACAGACGAAACACCATGGACGGTCATTCGCGCAAACGACAAACGCCGCGCGCGCCTCAATGCCATTCGTCATGTATTGGTCAATTTGGACTATGCCGAAAAAGATGAGAGTGTCGTAGGCCAAACTGATCCTAAAATTTTAGGCCAGGGCCCTGACTTTGATCAGACCTGAATACTTCAGCTACCTTGTTTGAAGTTGAAAAACGCCAGCGCCTATTTTTTCGGCAACTGCACTTTTACCTGATCATGATCATATGATTGCACACGCAATAGGCATTGGCCGCCATCATCAGAAAAATAGAAGACGTGAACACGCTCAGCAGCCATAGCCATGCGGCAAAAAGCCTTCTCGCCGTCAATTTTCTCAGGACATTCCTCAAGATCATTATGCGGAACAGTCTGCTCGAATGTAGCATATGTCATTGGGCATGACGCATCAGACGAACCTGCCTCCCCATCTGTCCCGGAGGCCATGACCGTTTCAGTCACAAAAACAAACCCGGTGAGAGCAATAACACTCAACACCAAAAAGCGCCTCCAACTTAAACGCGCGAAATTCTGCATTCTTTTGCCTTTCGACATGTTTAATAATTTGAACTGGTAACCTGCCGGATCAGCTATTGAGATTAAATTTGGGCTCCCGCTGAAGCCCTTTCTCCTCAAGCTCAAAGAGATAAAATTTCCAGCGCCCTTCCATCTCCGAACCAAGTTCCGCCAGATATTTCCAGCTAAAAAGACCAGTGTCGTGGCCATCATCAAATGTGAGCTTGATGGCATAATTACCAACCGGCTCGATATCCGTGATCTTGACGAAGCGCTTGCCGCCAATTGTCTTCCGTTGCGCCTCACTATGGCCCTGCACCTCGGCGCTTGGGCTGTGAACACGTAAAAACTCCGCGGAAAACTTGTAGCTCAAATCATCAGCAAAGCTGATCAAAAGCTCTTCTTTTTCCGAATTGAGCCGGATCTCCGTTGGTGCGGGTGCAGTCTCGGTCATCAAACCATATCCTTCAAAATTTGAACGTCGCTGTGACGCGAGAAACTATTCAATGACAATTTTTGGAGCACTATCAAGAGTAGCATCAGCCTTGCCTTCAATACTGGTCCAGACCTTCTGCGCAATATCTTTATAGATTTTGGAATATTCAGAATCGGGTTGTGCGACCACAACCGGGTTGCCGTCATCCGAATGCTCCCGAATATCCATATGCAATGGAATGGCGCCAAGGAATGGAAGTTGCAGCGTCTTGGCTTCCGCCTCCGCTCCGCCATGACCAAATATTTCCGAACGCTCACCACAACTCGGGCAAAGGAAATAGCTCATATTCTCGATAATACCGATAACAGGCACACTGACCTGCTTGAACATATTGAGACCTTTGCGCGCATCAATGAGCGAGAGATCCTGTGGCGTCGAAACAATCACAGCCCCCGCAAGCGGCACCTGCTGCGCCATCGTCAACTGCGCATCACCCGTTCCAGGTGGCATATCAACAACGAGAACATCAAGTTCGCCCCACGCAACATTGCGAAGAAGCTGCGTTAACGCCGACATGACCATCGGACCACGCCAGATCATCGGCTGAGCTTCATCCACCAAAAAACCCATCGACATGACTTTAAGTCCATGCCCTTGCATCGGCTGCAGATCTTCGCCTTCCGCAGATTCAGGTTGCCCCTGTATACCCATCAGGCGCGGCAATGATGGACCGTAAACGTCAGCGTCGAGCACTCCAACGTTCAACCCGATCGCCTTAAGTCCCAGCGCCAGATTAACTGCCGTGGTCGACTTGCCGACACCGCCCTTGCCAGACGCTACCGCTATAATATGTTTGATACCCGGAACGCTGCCAGTACCAGTTCCAGCACCACCTACCGGTTGTTGCATCGGACTTGGATGCGTCTCCGCAGGCGCTGCATTTCCGTTGGTTGGTGCATTGGAAGCCTCAGACGTCAGGACGGCCGTTACCTTGCCAACGCCATCAAGATCGCCCACCACCTGCTCGGCAGCTTGCCGCAATGGCTCCAGTTCCTCCGCCTTTTCAGCAGGCACCGTAATAGAGAAATACACGCGGTCATCTTTAATTATAACCTCGGATACAAGACCAAGATCAACGATGTTATCACTGAGATCAGGCCCCTTGACACGTCGAAGCAATTCTAGAACTTTATCCTGTGAGACTGACTGAGACACTGCGGTACTTCCTCCGAATTCAAAAAAATATATTCGTGAAACTGAATATTAAAGAGACTATATCAAGCCTGATGCGGCCCGGGTCAAGTTATTGTGCAAAATATTTTCCATCTGCCAGATTGAAACACAGCTGATGGAGCAGGATAATACTCACCGCTCATGCTTTCTAATCCTAATGCCCCACTAACAAATCCTGCCAGCTCTCCCAATTTTAGGATAGAATGCCCTAAATGGTAAGGAGACCAAATGATCACCTCACATGACCATATAACAGCAGTATTGCTGGCAGGTGGGAAAGCCAAACGCATGGGAGGAGGAGATAAATGCCTGCTAGAGCTGGCCGGTAGCCCCATGCTGACCTGGGTCATTCAACGCGTCGAAACACAAGTTAAATCACTTATCCTGAATGCCAATGGTGATATCGATCGCTTTACTCTTTTCGGCCACCCGGTCGTCACCGACACAATCAAAGGTCACCCCGGTCCCCTGGCAGGCATTCTCGCCGGCATGAAATGGGCAGAAATAAATGCACCACATACGACCCATATCGTGACAATTCCAACCGACGCGCCCTTTTTGCCGTTCGATCTCATCACACGCCTGAACGCTGCCTCTACGCCCCAAAAAAGTGAAATTATCCTTGCCAACTCCCATAGCCGCACCCATCCGGTGATAGGTCTCTGGCCCGTGACGCTTGCCCCCGAGCTCAATGAGGCCATTCAGATCGGCGTCAGAAAAGTAATGGACTGGGTTGAAAATTATCCAGTCGTCACCGTTGAGTTTGCAGACGTCAAAATTGGCAACCGCGAAATAGATCCTTTTTTCAACACCAACACACCCGAGCACTTGCAGGAGGCTCGCCTTATCCTCGAAGAAATGCTGATCTAAATCCGATATCGCCCCTAAAACCGCCAATCTACTAATTGTCTCATCCGGCCCGACGGTGTAAGGGTATTTCAAGATTACAAAAACCAAGTGTCAGCGGCGCTGACTATAGTGTAATTCTGTTGGCCATAGCGTACTGGTGTTAATTTAAATTGGGCGTTAGTAAAAATAGCGAGTTGTTTCCATTGAATATCCACACCACAAAGCAAGCTGAAAACGATGCCAAGGCATCCATGATCGACCCCTTTGGCCGCCACGTCAGCTACCTGCGGGTCTCTGTAACAGACCGTTGCGATTTCCGTTGTGTATATTGCATGTCGGAAAATATGACATTCCTGCCAAAAAAGGAATTACTGACGCTCGAAGAGCTGGACCGCCTTTGCACTGCATTCGTTAAAAAAGGTGTGAGGAAACTGCGAATAACAGGCGGCGAGCCGCTTGTTCGCAAAAATATCATGTCGCTTTTTGAAAACCTCTCCCGCCATCTCGACAGCGGTGATCTTGAGGAACTGACCCTCACCACCAATGGCAGT
>Ga0209633_10002237_pt1 | contig 18969 bp, 20 predicted proteins | sample Cruoilmetagenom1_FD_187290 | JGI IMG/M metagenome (GOLD analysis project Ga0209633, IMG submission 187290) | Oil polluted marine microbial communities from Coal Oil Point, Santa Barbara, California, USA - Sample 1 (SPAdes) (version 2) | ecosystem: Environmental > Aquatic > Marine > Oil seeps ... | reverse complement strand
CACTAGAGTTAGTAGTAACGATATTGGTGTTTATGGAATAGTTAATAATACTGATTATTATGGGATAGGCGGTTATTTTACGGGGGGGTATATAGGTTTAGATGCTTATGTTGCTCCTACTGGAAACAATTTATATTATGCAATAAGATCTGTAGTTGATGGTGGTTCTGGTACAAGTTTTGGATTGTATTTGGAAAGTAACGGTACTGGAGATAATCTTGGTGTTTATTCAAATGTTGCTAATGGTAATACTAATTATGCTGTTTATGGAACGACAGATACCACTTATGATACGGGTACAGCAGGTTTTTTTAATAATGATAATAATACAGGCATTGGTTTAATATCTAATGGTAATGGTGTAAGTTCATATTATATTTCGTCTCAAGGACAGGGGATTGCTGCTACGGGTAGTTTAATTGCTATTGGGGGTTATACCGAATTAGATGATGATGATGCAGTGTGTGTTGAAGGCGTATATCAAGGGAGCACAAGGACAGATGCAACCGGGGTATTAGGTTATGCTGCTCCTCGTTCAAATAATACTTTTGGATATGGTGTAAAGGGGATAGGTGGTCATTATGGTGTTTATGGAGAGGCAACAAACAATAGTGCCAATTCTTATGCTATATATGCTAATGGGGATACGGGCGCTTCAGGTACTAAAAATTTTGTTATTGACTACCCTTTAGATCCTGAAAACTCATTTTTAAAGCATTTTAGCATAGAATCTAATGAAGTCCTCAATGTTTATAGAGGTGTGGTTACTTTAGATGCCCAAGGTGGTGCTACGGTAATATTACCAAAATATTTTAAAGCGATTAACAAAAATTTTTCTTACAGTTTAACGCCTATAGGACAACCAGCAGCTAATTTATTTGTGTCTAAAGAAATTGTAAATAATAATAAATTTCAGATTGCGGGTGGATATGCACATCAAAAGATTTCTTGGGCAGTTTATGCTGAAAGAAATGATCCATATTTACAACAGTTCCCTGAAAAAAGGAAAGTTATTGTTGAGAAAAGTCAAAAACAAAAAGGCAAATATTTAATGCCTAATCTTTATGGTAAGGATGATTCATTTAGTATGGTTCCTATGAGGAAACCAAATAGTGTAAAAAAACAAAAAGTAGAAAATGTTAAAGCTAAATTGAAAGCATCTAATGAAAAAGATAAAAAAATAAGACAACATTTATTAAAAGCATCAAAATAAATATAATATTTCTTTAAGCTTAAAGACCTCTAAAAAGAGGTCTTTTTTGTTCTATAAAAATATTGTACTTTAGCCTCAAAATTTTAAAGAATATGACCGAATTTACCAAAGGACAAGATCAAACGGAACTTATGGGGCATCCTATAGGTTTATTTGTATTATTTTTTACCGAAATGTGGGAGCGCTTTAGCTATTATGGTATGCGCGCTTTGCTTATTTTGTTTTTAACGGCTAAAATATTAGATGGTGGTTGGGAATGGGATAAAAAAGAAGCTTATGCCTTATATGGTTGGTATGTGATGCTAGTTTATTTCTTGCCAATGGTGGGCGGTTGGCTGGCAGATAATAAATGGGGACATGTCAAAACAGTTGTGATTGGTGCTTCAATTATTACGGCAGGTCATGCAGCTTTGGCTATTGCCGATATGGATTTCGGATTTGATTTGAGTTTTGTTTTTTATATTGGTTTATTGTTTTTGGTAGTCGGTACGGGTTTGTTTAAACCCAATATGTCTTCTATTGTTGGAAAAATGTATCCACCACACAGTCGTAAAAAGGATGGCGCTTATACCATTTTTTATATGGGTGTAAATTCCGGTGCTTTTATAGGTACACTTTTAGTAGGATGGATAGGGGAGCACTATGGATGGAAATTTGGCTTTGGTTTGGCAGGTATTTTTATGCTATTCGGATTATTGCAGTTTTATTTTGCCCGTAATATTTTTGGTGAAGCAGCCAATAAACCGCAACCTAAAAAAATTGATTTACCCGAAGAAGAACTTAAAAAACGTGTGCCTTTTACTTCATTTGAACAAGTATTGGCAGCAACGGGTGTATTATTTGCTTTAACTTGGGTGGTTCATGGACTTTTTAATGTGATTACAAGAGGTGCTCATTTTTTGCCGGAAAATATAATGGCATTTGATGTGTTTAAAGGACATTTTGTTTTAGGTTTAGCCGATGTATTGTTTCCTATTTCTTTGGTTATTTTTGTCATTTTAGGTTTGATGAGGTTGGTTAGATATGAAGCTGTTGAGCGAGATAGATTAAAAGTTATTTTTATCATTGCTTTTTTTGTCATTGCTTTTTGGGCAAGTTTTGAACAAGCAGGCACAACGATGACCATTTTTGCGCGGGATTATGTCTCAAGAGTTTTAACCGACCATTGGGCGTTAATTTATAAAATTGTGGATACAGTAGTGTCTATTGTGCCGATGTTGGTATTGACCTATGTAATTTATCAATTGGCAACTAAAATTTTACGAAAATATCCATTAACCATTCTTTTTACTTCTATTAGTTTTTTAATTATTTGGGGACTGGTTATTGCTAGGGTTTATGACAAACTTTATTCAGATAGCCCGATTGTTGATACCACTTGGTTTCAAATACTGAATCCGGTATTTATCATTAGTTTGGCACCTTTGTATTCAAAAGTTTGGCAACGTTATAATATTTCTGCTGCTAAAAAATTCTTTATCGGATTTTTGTTTTTAGGTTCTGGTTTTGGTATGTTGGCTGTAGGGGCATCAAGTATCCCAATGGGTGCTAAAACGGCAGCTGTGAGTATGGTTTGGCTTATTTTGGCTTACCTTTTACATACGATGGGCGAATTGGCAATTTCGCCAGTAGGTTTGTCTTATGTCAGTAAACTGGCACCTTTGCGGATGACTGGTTTTATGTTTGGTATTTGGTATATTTTTACAGGACTTGCAAATAAGTTTGCTGGCTTAATGGCTGAAGCTTCTGATGGTATTGCCGATAATTATGGACTTTCAGCTTTCTTTTTGATTTTTACCTTTGTCCCGTTTACGGCTGGTTTTCTTATTTTATTGCTTAATCCATTTCTTAAAAAATGGATGCACGGAATTGATTGATGATAATTTATTAATATATTGAGAAAATATTTAAAACAAATGCTTTGTAACTTCTGTTAAATCATAATTTATATCAAACCAATGAATTTTCTTGTTTTTTCTAAACCAAGTGAGCTGTCTTTTTGCAAAACGACGCGTATTTTTTTTGATTTCTGATATGGCAAAATCTAAATTCCAATTACCGTCAAAATACTGAAATAATTCTTTGTATCCAACGGTATTTAAAGCGTTTAATTCTTGATGTGGATAAAGTGCTTTTGCTTCATTTAACAAGCCTGCTGCTATCATTTGATCAACTCGTTGCGCTATGCGTTTGTACAATACTTTTCGGTCGGTATTCAGTCCGATATAGATACATTCAAATGCCCTTTCTGGGGTGCTTTGACTATAGAGTTCAGCCATTTTTTTACTTTTGGACTGTTGCAATATTTCCAAAGCTCTTATAAGACGATGCGGATTTTGAATATCGGCTTTTTGATAATATTCAGAATCTAATTTTGCAAGTTGTTTTTGTAAACTTTCAATGCCATTTTGTTGTAGTTCTTGTTGTAAAGTAGCTCGGATTGCATCATTTCTTTCGGGTAATTTATGAAGTCCTTTGCAAGCTGCATCGATGTATAATCCGGAACCACCGACTAAAATTATAGTATCATGTTTTTTAAACAATTCAGTAGATAAGGATAAAAAATCACGCTCAAAATCTCCCACGTTGTATGGTTTAAAAATAGATTTATGTTGGATAAAGTGATGGGGAGCGCTTGCCAATTCTTCCGCTGAAGGTACAGCAGTACCAATAGACATTTCTTTGTAAAATTGTCTGGAATCTGCCGAAATAATCTCGGTGTTAAACGCTTGTGCCAGTTGGACACTTAAAGCTGTTTTTCCAGATGCTGTCGGTCCGACAATGGCGATAACTCTTTTCATAAATGTTCCATTGTTTTGATGTTATATCAAATTTAGTTTTGATCCAACCGAATGATTTCTTCTATTTGGTATTTGTCTAAATAATCTTGGATGATTTTATGTAAATACGGATGGTCTTCAACCGGTGTCAATCTTTTTTTTAAAGTGTCTAAATCTTGTTTTTGCCAAGCCAGTTCAAAAAAACCATATCCTATAACTTTTTGATTTTCAATATAAATAATTGAATTTTCACCTGTATAATGTCCTTTGTCTATCAAAAGCATATTGTTGTTTAAAAATAGATGTTCTTCGCTATATTTCTTTTTTGTACAAGGTGAAAAAACAGGATTGTATTGATGTTTGTAATGCCAACTGATGACACGACTGATAAGATTGCCTTTGATTAATTCAAAATCTATTTTACTGAATTGTTTTTGTAAATCTAAAGATTTAGGATTGTTTGCTAAGAAAATCTTATTTATTTTTTGTTTTATATTACGGGTGTAATTTACCGAAATAAGTTGGTCGTATTTGTTATATAAATAAAAAACGCCTTTTTTGGCGGGGAGTTCATCAATTATTTTGACAATGTCTTTGTTTATTTTGTTTTTGTTTTTTTGTGTTTTGGGCATTTCAATTCTGTCAGACAAGTTTCGTTGTTTGTTTAGAATCATTTCAAACAAAGTTACGGTGGCCAATGCATCACTAAAAGCCCTATGCCTGTCAGAAAGCGGAATGTGAAGCGATTTGCAAAGTTTGCCTAAACTATAAGAAGGAAGTCCCGGTATGAGTTCTTTGCTTAATTTTACAGTGCAAAGTTTTGGGCGTTCAAAATTATATCCAAGTCGGTCAAATTCTTTGTGCAAAACACGGTAATCAAAAGCGGCATTATGCGCTACGATTACGCATCCTTCTGTTATTTCTACTACGCGTTTGGCAACTTCATAAAACTTTGGGGCGCGACGTAGCATTTTGTTGTTGATGCCTGTAAGTTTTTGTACATACCAATCTATTGGACGTTGGGGATTGACCAAGCTAATGAATTGATCGACAATTTGTTGGCCGTCATATTTATAAATGGCAATTTCGGTAATGGCTTCATTGGCAGGTGTGCCGCCGGTGGTTTCTAAGTCTATAACAGCATACATCATAGTCATTAAAACTTAATGCCCATATTACGAAGGCGTTTTTCTTCCAATTTTTCAGCCAATCTTTTAGGCACGATGGGGGGAACAAGTGTTTGCCCTTTTCTTTTTTTCATAAAAGGATAAATATCTATCTTTTCGACTTGTTCTTTTTCATTTATATATTTATTGGTGCCTACTAAAACTTGTTTACCTTCGTCAAAGGATGCTTGTTCTTTTGTAGCATTTTTAGCAATTTTTTCTTGTATTTTTCCTTTGTATAATTGGGATAAAAATCCACCTGATTTTTCAATTAATTTAAAAATATCGAGCGATTTTTCTGCAAGTTGATAGCTGATATTTTCAATGTAGTAATTGCCTTCCGTACTATTAAGCGCTTCGTTGTAATGTGCTTCATTTTTGAGGATAATCAGTTGATTTCGAGCAATTCTTTCGCTAAAACTATTGGTTTTTTTAAAGTGTTTGTCGTAAGGAAAATTAGCAATAATATCAGCACCGCCTATTATGGCACTCATCATTTCCATAGTGCTGCGGAGCATATTGACATAAGGGTCAAAAATGGTTTTATTTCGAATGCCGGGTTGGGCATAAATTCTTAGATTATTTTGAACTTTATAATCTGAAACGATACTTTCCCAAAGCAATTTAAAAGTTTTGATTTTGGCTATTTCAAAGAAATAATGATTGCCTATGGCAAAATCTACTTGCATTTGTTGTAGGATTTCTTTTCCAAAATTTTCGGCATATTCCACGGCGTGTCCAAGTGCATAAGCCAATTCTTGTGTGATAATGGCGCCGGCGTCCTTATATACATTTGTGCTGATGCTTATAAATATGTAATTATCGGGAAGTTTTTGTTGTAATAAACGTATTTTATTAAAATCTTTTTCTTGATTTTCAAACCAATTTCCATAGCGAGCAAAGTGACCAATTGGATCGATGAGAATGCTACTTTTGCCAGCTGTTTTTTCAAAAAGTTCTAGTAAAAAGTCTATGTCTAATAAATCTGCTTTAAAAATTAATTTATCGTAATCGAGATGATGGATTAGTTTGTCTATATCAAATGTGTTGTCAAATTGGAAGGTGAAAATATCAGCTCCTTGATCGAGTGCTTTTTTGGCAATTTTTTGTGCAATATTTTCATTTGCAATCTTGAGTTCTTGCGCAATAGCAAAATTGTTTTGTACAAGGTGTTTTACGGCGATATAATCATCGGCGTGGTAAAAAGGTTTGATGTCTATATGCTCTGGTGTTTGGCTAATGAGACTTTGATAATCAACACCTTTAAGATCGGCTTGGATTTTTAGTTTCCATTCTTTTGACGATAATTTATTAAATTCCTGAAACATATAAATTGTTGTTTAATTAATTGAAAAACAATTGTTTACTTTTGTTTTTCGATGATGTAAATATCTTCACCTTCTTTTTTCATTAAAAGTTTTTCACGCGCATATTTTTGCAGTTTTTTGTCGTTGCTCAAATCTTTAAGATCTTGTTTCTCTTGTTTGATTTGTGCTTGGTAATAAGATTTTTTGGTTTTTAATTCAGTTACTTTTTTATCTAATTTATGTAAATATCTAAAAGAATTTTGATCGATAAAGACAATCCATATTAAAAATAATACAAATGCAATCACAAATTTATTTCTTAAATATTTAGTTTTAAAATACATGATAATAAGTTTTTATATATTGTTTCTAATAAGGCTTACAATGACATCAATAGCCACTTTATTTCGGCGGTCATTGGGAATAATTAGGTCGGCATAGGCTTTGGTCGGTTCTATAAATTGTTCGTGCATAGGTTTTAGGGTTGATTGGTAACGTCCTAATACTTCATCAACCGTTCTACCTCTTTCGGTAATATCTCTGCGAATACGTCGGATGAGTCGTTCGTCGGAGTCTGCGTGAACATATATTTTGACATCGAATAAGTCGCGTATTCTTTTATCGTTAAATATTAAGATGCCTTCTACAATCATTACCTTACGCGGATGTGTAACAATGCTGTCTCCGGTGCGTGTATGTTGTACAAAAGAATAAACCGGTTGTTCAATGGTTTCTCCCTTTTTGAGCTTGATAAGATGTTTTAATAATAAATCAAAATCTAGAGCTCTAGGATGGTCAAAATTTATTTTGGCACGTTCTTCTAAGGATGAATTTTTGTTTTCTTTGTAGTAGGAATCTTGTGAGATAATACCTACATCATCATTGGCAAATTCTTTAACAATTTGATTTACAACAGTTGTCTTGCCACTTCCAGTGCCACCGGCTATTCCAATAATCAACATAATATAATTTTTTGTAAAAATACAATTTTACTCAATACTTTGAAAGTAAAAATAATAAAAAATATTATGATTGTATTGCAATGTCGTTTATGGTAAATTTTTATCGATATATTACATTTTCATGTTTTTACAAATGTATAATGATAGGTAACCTGCAAGTTAATTTTTATTAATAACCAATGAATAATGCGTTTGTATCAATTGTTTAATAATGTTACTTTCTACCAAAACCACCATTTTTTAGACTTTTTACGCAATTTTTTTGCTTTTTTACGTTGAATTTTATCTTGTCGTTTTTTTATTTTTCTTTTGGCGCGTTCTTTGGCTTTTTGACGTTTGATGACTTGGCTGCTTTGTGTGTTGGCTCTACATCCGGCAGCAACTTCTCGATTGTTATTTCTAAAATAAAAATTAAAACTAATACCGAGATAATTACCTTTTTGTATTATTTTTCCTGTCGAATTATGGTTGTTGTCTTGTAGGTTTGTAAAAGCATAAATACCTTCATATTGATTGTTAAATCTATATTTATAAACAATGCTTGTTTGCATCATTATGGGTTTAAATTGGTAATACCAACCAGCTTTGAGTACTAAGTCAAAGTCCCAACTACCTGAATTATTTATATTAGTAAAATAAAAATTTTTATAAGTTTCTGTGATATTGGCACTGCTTGTGCGTTCGATTTGAACACCGGCATCAAAACTCATAATGTATCTGTCAATACTAAAATTTCTGTATTCAAATAATAGTGGAATTGAAAAATTTATGGGGCTGTATCGGGCACCTTTTCGGTGATAATAGTCGTCAGTGGTTTTGATATCATTTTTTTGTAGGATAAAATAGGTGTTAAAAGCAGGAACTTGACCAGCTAAAGCGCCCAGCCTAAAAGCAAAATGATTGGAAAAATTCAAATTGTAAACCAATCCGGCTTTCCAACCAATTCCATATTGTGTTTTGTAACTATTTGTTTGTTCGCCTGACAGGTTCGCCGGAAAATAGGTTAATGCATCCAATTGAATACCCCAATTGGTGTAATTATAAAAAATATCATAGGATTTATCATGCGAAAACATGCGTTGCGCATGTATATTAAAAGATAGTAAAATTAGTAGGAGAATTAAAATGTATTTTTTCATAAGTGTATGATATTTATATGATAATTATATGTAGAATAGTTTTACATAATATCAGTAATTTGATCTTTTACAATTTCATTTAGATTTTCAATATAATCGAGTATTTCTTCTTTGCCCAATTTTGAAGTAGCAGAGGTGATAAAAGTTTGTGGCATACTTTCCCAAGTTTTTAAAAACGCTTTGCGATATTTAAGTGTATTTTTGTTTAATTCGTTATGACTTAATTTGTCTGCTTTGGTAAAAACAATAGAGAAGGGAATGTTGTTTTCGCCAAGCCATTGCATAAATGCCATATCAACTTTTTGGGGTTCGTGACGCACATCGACCAATACAAAAGCATTGACCATGTTTTTTCGTTTCTCAAAATAATCGGTAATAAGTTTTTGAAACCTTTTTTTTGTAGATTTAGATGTTCTGGCATAGCCGTATCCAGGCAAATCGACCAAAAACCAATTGTCATTAATTTTAAAATGGTTGATGAGTTGTGTTTTTCCGGGGGTTCCTGATGTTTTAGCCAATTTTTTTTGGTGTGTCAACATATTTATTAAGGAAGATTTTCCGACATTTGAACGTCCGATAAAGGCATATTCCGGTAACGGTTCTTGCGGTGCTTTTCGGACATCGGTGTTGCTGATTACAAAGGCTGCTTTGACTATTTTCATCTATTTATAAGTTTATTGTAAATTTTGTCTCAATTTACATTTATTTAAAATCTCATTCCTATTCATAACTATTAATATAAAGCAAATTATAAAATTTGTTAATATTTTATTCAATATTGATATTTTATAAAATCTATTTTAGTTATAATTAATTTTATAGAGACGTTTTGTAAAACGTCCCTATTTCTTTGTAAAATTTTGTGTTGCAATTATTTAACAAAAATACGCAAAGAGAATGAAAAATCACAATGATTTGCTTTTTAAATAATTAAGTTAGTTATTTTACAGCAATAGCCGAAATTTCTACTTGCACATCTTTAGGTAGTTTGGCTACTTGTAAAGTTTCACGAGCCGGAGCAGGTGTTTTTCCGTTAAAATAACCACCATAGACTTCGTTTACGGTAGCAAAATCATTCATATCTTTCAGAAAAATACTGGTTTTTACAATATTTCCAAAATTCATATCAGCTTCTGCCAAAATGGCTCTAATGTTTTCCATAACCAAATGTGTTGCCAATTCAATGTCTTCTGTAATAATTTCATTGGTTAGTGCATTCATAGGGATTTGTCCGGAAATAAACATAATGCCACCGGTTTGAATAGCCTGACTATAAGGACCTATTGGAGCAGGTGCGTCATTTGAATTAATTTGTTTTTTCATAGTATTTGTTTTAAAAAAAATTTTGGTAAAAGTACGTCTTTTTTGATGATTGAAAAATATTTTCGTCTAAATATACTATATTGAAAGCAATTAACTTTTATTTCGATAAATATTTCAAAATTCTGATATTACTCATAAAAAACCTTTTTGGTTTATATATTTTTGGCTTATGAAAACAGAAATAAAATGAACAAAACAGCATTTTCAATTAGCAAATTTATTTATACATTTTTTGTAATCTTTTTGATTTGGTTTACATTTACCACATCATTTCAAATTGCAGAATTGGTAACAGGCATTGTAATCAGTCTTTTTATTGCATATTTAACGGTGAAAAATTTTAATTGTTGTGATCCAATATTATTGACTCCTTCACATCTATTTTACTTTATAGAATACTTTTTTGTATTTATTGCAGCCTTGATTAAAGCCAATTTTGATGTGGCACGTAGAGTTGTTTCTCCTTCATTACCCATCAATCCGGGTATTGTTACTTTTGAAACCAAACTTCACAATCATTTTGCCAGAATGATTTTGGCAAATAGCATCACCTTGACCCCTGGTACTTTAACGATTGACGTTGTAGATAATCGGTTTTATGTTCACTGGATTGATGTAACTACAAAAAATGAGCAAGAAGTTTATAATGAGATAGCCGCTCCTTTTGAAAAGTTATTACTCAAAATATACGGAACAAAATAGTTTTTAACATAAAATAATAAAGATGAATATAGTTTTATACATATCAATGATTTTAATTAGCATAGCGGCTTTTTTAGCTTTTTTGCGTTTTGTCAAAGGACCTTCAGCAAGTGATAGAGCTGTTGCATTAGACACTTTGTCTATTATAGGCATTGGTGCAATTGTTTTACTTGGATATATTTTTCAGAGATATATTTATATAGATTTAGCCTTGGTTTATGCAGTACTGGGTTTTATCGGAATTATCGTAATTGCAAGATTCATAGAAAAAGCATTATAATGGAATTATTAAATAATATATTAGAATACGTAGGATTGTTTTTTGTGCTTTTAGGAAGTATATTTCTATTTTTAGGCGCTTTGGGTATATATCGTATGCCCGACATTTACGACCGTTTACAAGCAGGTACAAAAGCTTCTACGCTTGGTGCTATGAGTGTGACGCTTGGTGTAGGATTGTTACAACCAGATTGGTTGATTAAAATAATAGTAATCATTTTATTTATAGGGATTTCCAATCCATTGAGTTCTCACGCCTTGGCAAGAGCTTCTTATCATAGTGGTATTGTACCCTTTTTTAAGAATAAGATCGATGCTTATGAGAATGTCGTTAAAAAAGTTAAGAAAAAACACTAATTAAAAAAGAGTAATTATGGCAATGATATTGTTTTTAGTAGTAATGGTTATTATCATTTTGGCAGCAGCCATTTATGCAATTTTGCAAAAAGATTTACTTTATGCGGTATTAGCTACCGGTGTTATTAGTGTAATCTTATCTATTTTCTTTTATTTGCTTCAGGCACCTGATGTTGCGATTACTGAAGCGGCTATTGGAATTGCATTAACCACCATTATATTTATTATCACTATTCGTAATACGACACGTGATGAGGATGAATATAAAGAAAATCATGTTGAAAAATTCAACAAAAAGAATTAATTATTTGAATAAATAAACATATAAACAGATGTTAAAAAAATATATCATATTCGCGCTTATTGCCATTTTGGGATTTTATCTGGCCAGCACATTTAAGGAAATTCCCTTTGGCGCAAACAGATTAGGTGATTTGAATGATCCGGAGACTGTTTCGGCATTTTATTTACAAAAATCTCCCGAAGATTTACACGTAGCAAATGCCATTACGGCAATTGTCGTAAATTTTAGAGGTTTTGATACCTTGGGAGAAGTTACGGTTTTGTTTTTGGCAGTTACCGGACTAACGAGTATTCTATACAGAAAAGAAGAGGAGGAAGATGAAGAAGAACGTTTGAGTATTCCATCATCTAGTTTGGTTAGAACGGGTGCTAAAATATTGTTTCCGCTCATATTAGTGTTGGGTATGTATGTATTTATACACGGTCATTTGACTCCAGGTGGTGGTTTTCAAGGAGGGGCTATTATTGCAACAGGGTTTTTGTTGATGCTCATAACCTATAAAACATTTTTTACCAATCATAATGTGATGACCTGGCTTGAGAGTATTGCAGGATTAGGATTTGTAATTGCCGGTTTATATGGCTTGATTGTTTACGGCTCATTTTTGCAAAACACTGCTTGGACAGGCAACCTCAATGATTTGTTAAGCGGTGGTTTAATTCCGTTGATCTATATATTTATTGGATTAAAAGTAGGAACAGAGTTGACCAGTGTATTAGATATTTTATTAAATATTAAACCGAGAAAAAAATGATGGAGTTTAGCGAAATATTTTTCAAGTATAAAGACTTGATAACTGTAGCGGTTTATGGAACAGCTATTATGTTAATTATTATAGGATTGTATGGTGTATTGTTAAAAAAACACTTGGTAAAAATAGCTATTGGTTTAACTATTATGGATTCTGGTATCAATTTATTGTTCGTAGCCGTAGGCTATATTCAAAATGGTACAGCACCTATTTTTTCACCAGGACACGAAGGCGATGCCATTAGAATGGTTGATCCAGTGCCACAAGCATTGGTGTTGACAGCTATTGTAATCGGCTTTGCCGTAACAGCTTTGGCTTTGTCTCTTATCATCAGATTATACAAACATCATCACACAGCAAATATTGATCAAATAAATTCATTAAAATGGTAATAAGTCCAGTTCATTATATCGTCGCACCCTTATTGGCAGCTTTTGCCATTGCACTTCTATCTAAAATTTATAAAAATGCAGCTAGAATAGTGCCGGGTATTGTTTTATTCTACAATATTGTTATTTCCTTAGTGCTTATGCCACAGGTTTTAGAAAAAGGAATGATTAGTGAGGTTATTGCCGGATGGGAAGCACCTTGGGGAATTAATTTAGTTTTAACACCTTTTTCAGGTTTCTTGACTACTGCTGTATCTGTTATCGGATTTGCTATTTGGCTTTACGGTTATAAGTTTAAAGTAAGATTGCAAGGAGGAGAAGTAAAATATTATGAAATTTTACAAATGATGATGATTGCTGGTTCTTTGGGTGTTATTATCACAGGTGATTTGTTCAATATGTTTGTATTTATTGAAATAGTTGGTATTACGGCTTATTCTCTTACGGCTTTTTATCGACATAGAGATGGTGCTGAAGCCAGTTTTAAATACTTATTAATTGGTAGTTTAGCTTCTATATTTCTTTTGATGGGAATCTTAATTATATATACCCAGACAGGTAGTTTAAATATGGCGCAAATTGCGGAGCGTATGCCAATGGTACCACAAACAATGAAAGTTACCGCACTTATATTTTTCTTAATTGCATTGGGTATTGAAGCAGAAATGTTCCCGATGAATGGTTGGGCACCTGATGCTTATTCACAAGCTCCTTCTCCTACAAGTGCTGTATTTGCAGCAGTTGTGTCGGTTGCAGGGGTCTATGCTTTAATAAGGGTTACTTTTACTGTTTTTGACGTAGAAGGTGTTCACCAATATTTAATTGTAATGGGATTTGTAACCATGTTGGTGGCTGAAATTTCGGCTGTAGCACAAGTCAACCTTAAAAGAATGTTGGCATATTCGAGTCTTGGACAAATGGGTTTGGTCTTAATAGCCTTTGGTATTGGATCTCATTTAGCCGTTTTTGGTGCTATTTTCTTAATGTTAAATCACGCAGTGATTAAAGCCTTACTCTTCATGTCAGGTAGTTATTTTATTTATAATTCTGATGACAAACGTTTGATTGGATTAAATGGTATTCATAAACGTCTGCCTTTTGTGTCCGCAATATTTTCCATAGCAGCATTTGCCATTATTGGTTTTCCTCCATTTTCAGGATTTTGGAGTAAGTTTTATATTCTAATTGCTGCCGGTGATGAAAATATGATATTCTTGATTATAGGTATCTTAATGGTAACCATTATCGAATTGGTTTACTATTTAAGAACAGTTGCTAGAATATATTTCTACAAGGACGAGGTAGAGCATACTGAACATAAACCATCTATTAATGCGATTGTAGCTATGAGTTTTCTAACGCTATTTATCATCGTGATAGGGATATATCCTAATTTAATTACAGGTTATTTGCATCAAGCAGCAGATAGTTTGCTCGATAAAGCTAGTTATATTCAACATATATTAAAGTAAAAATACTATACAATAATGAATACATTGACCATTATATTACTCATTTTAACAATAGGAGCTGCATTTACGTATTTTATAAATGCTGTCAATCATAAATTAACGGCTATATCGGCTTTTGTTACGATTACCATTGCTACCGGATATTTTTTCGGATTGGCAGAATTAGGAGATCAGTTTAAATTTGCATTGGGCGATTTTTCTATGCAATGGGGTTTAAATGCTTTTTCTTATTACTTTATTTATATTGTTTTGGGATTGAGTTGGTTGGCTTTGTTGTATTCCATAGCTTATATGGAAGGTAAAGCAAGGTTGGGCTACTATTATGGCGCTTTCTTACTAACTATTGCTGGGATGTTTGGCGTGGTTATTAGCCAAGATTTCATCTCTTTATTTATCTTTTGGGAGATTATGACTTGGGCTTCTTTCTTATTGGTAATCTATAATTATTACTACAATATCAAGACGGAAGGAATGAAATATATGATTTTTAGTGCTATTGGCGCTTACGCTATGTTGACAGCAATTGTATTCATTCATCACTATTATGGCACTTTCCTTATTGGCGAAGCTTTATCAAAAGGTGCTTTCAGTTTTAACCAACATATTTTTATACCAATCTTTTTATTATTAGGATTTGGTATTAAGGCGGCAGTGATGCCTTTCCATGTATGGGCACCTGGAGCTTACGCAAAAACCCCGATGTCTTTTACAGCTGTATTTTCGGGTGCGTTGTCCAAAATGGGTATTTTTGGTATCGCATTAGTTTTTTCAACCTATTATATTACACATAACGCGGGTGGATTTATTGCCAGTCAAATTTTGGCTTGGATGGGTGGTATTACCGCTGTGATGGGTACCATTTATGCATTAATTCAAACCGATGCCAAAAGATTATTAGCCTATTCATCTGTTGCACAATTAGGTTATATTGTGGTAGGACTTTCTACCGGAACAAAATTAGGTATAATGGCTGCTTTGTATTTGGCAGTATTACATGCTGCTTTCAAAGGGGCATTATTTATGGTTGCTGGCGCAGTTGAGAAACAAGCCGGGACGACAGATATGACCAAAATTTCAGGTTTGATTAAAAGAATGCCTTGGACATTTCTTGTAGCTTTAATTTCAATTATTACGCTTGCGGGTGTACCGCCATTGGGTGGTTTTGTAGGTAAATGGTTGATTTATGAAGCATTGATTACCGAGAGCAATAATTACTTTTTAGCAATAGTTATATTCTTTTCTTCTACTGCTGCATTTTTATATAGTTACAGATTTTTGTTTGGCTTATTTTTGGGTCAAGAGGAAGAAGATACAAAAGATGTTAAAGAAGCACCTGTTACGATGTTGATTCCGATGCTTATGCTTTCCTTTGTTTCAATTATTACTGGTGTTATGCCTGGATTGGTGTTTAATCCAGCTGCCAAAGCAATGAATGCTTTAGGTTTTGCTGATACAAATTGGGATATGACTTCTTTGTCTAATATATGGGGTAATACAACGGATTTGAGTTTAATAGGTATTTTTATAATCATTGTTTTTATACTTGGCTTTGCTGTATTAACTTTAAAAGGCAGAAAAAAAACGAAAAGCGTGGGTACAAAAGATATTTCATCTTCAGGTGAATTGTGGAAAGAAGGAGAAAATTGGACTTTTCAACAAGACTTTTTCAAACCGTTTCAAAGAGCAGCAGCACCTTTGTATAAGTTTGATATGGATAAAATTTGGAGCGATATGGGCAATGCCTTAGAAGCTTTCTTTGGCTTTTTCCGAAAAGTATATACAGGCAACGGACAAACTTATGCTATTTATGTTATTGCTTTTTTGGCAATATTATTAATTTTTAAAGATTATATTTTTAACTAGGCTTTTGCAATTATAAATAATAGAAAATGGAAGGAATTGGATTTGAAATATTAGGTGCATTATTAACAACGATATTGGCTTTTGTTGTAGGTATGTTTTTTGGTGGGTTAAATAGAAAGATTACAGCAAGAACACAGAATAGGGTAGGACCACCTGTTTATCAGAATTTTATTGACCTAATGAAATTGCAAGCAAAAAGAACCAATATCGCACACGGTTTTATGGGACACGTTGCACCTATTTGGATAATAATTGCAGCGACAACCGTGTTGATGTTTATACCTATTTTACACGATGGGCTTTGGTTTCGTAATTTAACTTTTAGAGGAGATTTAATCTTTTTATTGTATATGATGGTATTTGGTTCTTTGGGGATGGCACTTGGTGCCGGACAATCTGGTAACCCAAACTCTGCCATTGGGGTTAGTAGGGGATTGTCGCAAATGGTGGGTTTTGAAATCCCGTTTGTTTTGGCGTTGGTTTCTTTGATGATTCAATTTCAAACTACCTCTATTCAGGATTTAATGGCATATCAACACGAAAGCGGACAGTGGATTATATTTGCCAATCCTTTTGCATTTTTAGCTGCTATTCTTTCTTATTTAGGAATGTTTAGATATTCTCCTTTTGATATAGTAGGTGCTCCTGCAGAATTAGCTTCAGGACCCATATCAGAATTTGGCGGTAAATATTTGGGAACGGTGATGACGGGAGGATCAATTTTTACTTTTGTTAAATTGGTTTTAATGGTTGATATATTTTTTGGCGGTGCTGGTAATTTTGGCACTGGATTTTGGGGCGTAGTTGCTGGTTTGGTCGAATTGGTTGTTAAAACTTTTATCGTTTATTTGATACCTGTATTTATTGGATTGGTATCACCCAGATTTAGAACAGAGCAAGCTATTCGCTTCTTTTGGAAGTGGCCGACAGTATTTGGCGTAATAGCAGTATTGTGGGCAGTGTTTTTATAATAAATAATTGAATATTTTCATTTAATAACGAACAAATAAATTTGAAAGTAATGAGTAATAAAATAAATACCATAGGAATTCCAACAGAAGAAGAAATCAAAAAGGCACAAATTGATTTTAGTCCTAGATGTACTTCTGCCGGAAGGGTAAATGACAAGGAAACGCAAAAAATGGTGGAATATATTTTGAATTTTGCCCGAAAACATTCCTTGTTTGTATTGGCTTATGGTACCGGTTGTGGTGCTATAGAAATTCCGGCAACAATGACTTCTAGATACGATGCAGAACGTTTTGGTATTAGAGGTGCTGCTACGCCTAGACAAGCTGATGTTCTATTAATCACCGGATATTTGTCAACTAAAACATTGAAACGTGTTATAAGAGTATATGAGCAAATGCAAGATCCAAAATATGTGATTGCTTTTGGTTCGTGTACTATCAATGGCGGTATGTATTTTGACAGTTACAACACTATTAAAGCTTTAGATAGATATATTCCGGTTGATGTATATATTGCAGGTTGTATGCCTCGTCCCGAAAGTGTGATTAAAGGTTTTATCAAATTGCAAGAATTAATTAAAGATGGTAATGCCGGTAATGGCGAGTGCTATAGAGATAATTTAGATTGGTATCGTACAAACCAACAAAAAATTATTAAGAATTGGGATTTTCCAGATAAATACAACTGGTAGTTTTTAAAATAAAGATTTATAAATCAATAAAATAATTAAACCATATTTAAATGGACTTAATAAATAATTTAAAAGAAGTATTTGAAATTGAAGGTAAAATCAAAAATGATTTTCAAATAGAAGTTGAAGCCAAAAAAGAGTTGGTTTCAAGTATTCTGCTTTACCTAAAAAATCAGCATGGTTTTATTCATCTCAATCATATGTCTTGTGTAGATTGGATTGAAGATGAGATTTTTGAATTGGTATATATCGTTTGGAATCCTAATATCAGAAAAACGGTAATGTTACATACCAAAATTGATAGAAATAATCCAGAGATGGAAAATATCGATACTATTTGGGATCAAGCCAATACTTACGAAAGAGAATTTAGAGAAATGTTTGGTATTGAATTCCCCGGATTGGTTGCCGAAAGAGAATTTATCTTGGAAGGATGGACAGAAATGCCACCGATGCGTAGAGATTTTGATACCAAAAAATACGCTGAAGAAACCTTTGCAACACGACCAGGTAGAGAAAATGCGGAAGATGTGAGAGAAACAATAGTCAAAAGAACTGGAGAAGAAATTCCTGATTTTGCAAAAAAATATTCAAGAGATTAACATCAAACAAGTTTTCAGAATAAGGAGAACTTAAAAAGAAAAAAAATGACAAGAGAAAAAGAAACTACGTTATATTTAGGGCCTCAGCACCCTGGGATTACCGGCAATATGATGGTTAAACTCAAAGTAAGAGGTGATATCGTGGTGAGTGCAGAAACGCATCTAGGGTATTTGCATCGTGCTTTCGAAAAATTAATTGAAAGACGTAATTGGTTGCAATCCTTTACTATTTTGTGCCGTTTTTGTGTTCCCGAACCAGATCCCATCGAATTATCTTATGCGCTTGCTGTAGAAAAGTTGGAAGGTAGAGTTGTACCCGAACGTGCTAAATATATTAGAACTATTGTGTCTGAATTAGCCCGTATTCAATCATTTTTATTATGGTACGGTGGACAATCAGGTTCAGGTGGTTTATATACGTTAGGACAATGGAGTGTAGGAGATCGTAATTATATTCTCGATTTATTTGAAGACTTGACAGGCGCGCGTATTTATCACATGTTTATGTGGCCGGGTGGTGTGCGTAGAGATTTGCCCGAAGGATGGATGGATAAAGCCTATAAAACAATGGATTATTTAGAAAAACGTCTCGACGATTATAATAAACTTTTGTTTGATAATGCTATTTTTCAAAAGAGATCGCAAGGTGTTGGTATCATTCCTAAAGACAAAGCCCTAGAATGGGGAGTCGTAGGAC
>Ga0209633_10002236_pt1 | contig 18969 bp, 16 predicted proteins | sample Cruoilmetagenom1_FD_187290 | JGI IMG/M metagenome (GOLD analysis project Ga0209633, IMG submission 187290) | Oil polluted marine microbial communities from Coal Oil Point, Santa Barbara, California, USA - Sample 1 (SPAdes) (version 2) | ecosystem: Environmental > Aquatic > Marine > Oil seeps ... | reverse complement strand
AATTGAAGCTCAAAAGTAAAAAATACTTGATTAATAACATTACTTTTTTAGCTTAAAGAAATTGAGTCGGGCAACTCATTTTTATCATTCTTTTGATACGGAAAAAAGTGTTTTAATTTAGAACCCGTTTCGAGAATACCTTTTTTTAACCCTTCAACAAAATTCTCCTTTTTAAATTCGTCAATAACGGTATTTTTAACAGTGTTCCAAAATGAATCGGAAACAACTTCATTAATACCTTTGTCGCCAATAACACAAAATGTTCTATCTTCAACTGCTACATAAAATAAGACACCATTTTGTTGCTTAGTTTCATCCATTTTTAGAAAACAAAACACTTCTTTGGCTCTTTCTAAAGCATCCTTTTCAGAATTCTTTTCTAAATGCACTCTTATTTCACCTGAAGTATCTTTTTCGGCCAAACGAATTGCCTCAATAATTTCTTGTTCTTGAATTGAAGTTAAAAAGTCTTCTACTTTTGACATTTATTCTTTATTCTTGCCAAAATCGAAACTTGTATCTGGCACATTTTCTGAACCTGGATCAGCTTTATAACGAGACATTTCTTTGAACCCGAACAAACCAGCTAATAATTTACCAGGAAATTCAGTTGTATGAACATCATAGATATTTACAGCTTCATTAAACCTATTTCTGGCAACATTTATTCTATTCTCTGTACCCTCTTGTTGCACTATAAAATCTCTAAAAGCATCTGTAGCTTTTAATTCAGGATAACGTTCTACTACTAGTAATAATTTGTCAAAAGCTCCTTTTAAACCTTGTTGTGCTTCTTGAAATTTAGCCATATTTTCAGAAGTAATATTTGCAGGATCAATAGTAACTGAGGTAGCTTTTGCTCTTGCTTCAATAACTTCTTTTAAGGTGCTCTTTTCAAAATCAGCAGCACCTTGAACAGTTTTAACCACACTATTATAAAGATCATTTCTACGTTGATAAGTACTTTCTACATTAGACCAAGCTGTTTTAGCATCTGCTTCATACTTTACAGCAGTATTGTTAAACCCTACAGCCCAATTGTAAATCGTAAACGCTACAATAGCTAGAATTAATAATGGAATAAGCCATTTTTTCATGATATAAATTTTTGGTTATAATTGATTTTTAATAAGTAGTAATTCAGCTTTGATAGCTTCTAAACGAGAGATGATTGAGTGATTATCTTTGATTATTTCAGGTTTAGATCTTAATTTCTTCCTAGCCCCTTCTAATGTAAATCCTTTTTCTTTAACAAGATGGTAGATCATTTGAATGCTTTTGACATCCTCTTGTGTAAAAAGCCTATTTCCTTTATTATTTTTTTTTGGTTTAATTGCGTCAAACTCTTTATCCCAAAAACGAATTAAGGAAGCATTTACATCAAATGCTTTAGCAACTTCGCCTATTCTATAATATCTTTTATCTGGTAAATTAATATGCATTAATCGTACGATTGACCTTCTTGCGAAGCTAATTTTAACATTGCTTTGAACTCGTCTGGTGTTAAATTTCCGTAATAGAAATTTATCGGATTAATTGGCTTTCCATTCTTATGAACTTCATAATGTAAATGAGGCCCAACTGAACGCCCAGTATTACCTACAAAACCAATCAGATCACCACGTTTAACTTTTTGACCAGCTTTTATATTGTATTTACTCAAATGCGCATAAATAGTTTTATATCCATAGCCATGGTCAATTTCTATGTGATTCCCAAAGCCGGTTGCTCTATTGTCAACTCTTACAGCCTTACCATTTCCAGCTGCATAAATAGGTGTGCCAGTAGGTGCTGTGAAGTCCATCCCTTTATGTTGTTTCCTTGCTTTGGTAAAAGGATCTGAACGCCAACCATAACCAGATGCCATTCTAGTCAAATCTTCCTTTCTAATAGGTTGAATTGCCGGAATTGAAGCTAATAATTTTTCTTTATCTTCTGCCAAACCTATAATTTCATCTAATGATTTTGATTGAATATACAATTGTTTCGATAATATATCCATGTTTTTAGTAACATCAATAATCATATCAGAATTTTCAAAACCTTCTAATGATTTATATCTATTAACACCTCCAAAACCAGCTTTTCGCTGTTCTGTAGGAATTTGATTTACTTCAAAATAAAGTCTGTAAATTTCATTATCTCTATGTTGGATACCTTCTAATACCTTCTCAACCTGACCCATTTTTTTATTGACCAATCCGTAGCGTAACTTCAAATTTTCCAACTCTCTTTTCTGTGCTTTTTCCTTTGGAGAATCAATAAACTGATAAGAAATAAAAACAAAAATAAAGCCCATTACCATTGAGCTTAACAAAAATCCCAACGTTCTTTTAAATTTGTCACGTTTACGAAGTTCTATTTTCCTATATGATACAGTGTCAGAATCGTAATAATATTTTACTTTCGCCATAATATTAATTGTACTATTTTTGTAGCAATAATCAAGCAAAAACATTACTTAATTTTTTCACGTACTGAACAAATTTACGAAATGTTTTGCAACTAGGAAAGTACGTAAATCTTTTAGCTTTTAATTAACATTATATGACCTCACAAGAAATTAGACAACAATTTTTAGATTTTTTTAAAAACAAACAACATAAAATTGTGCCATCTGCACCTCTTGTTATTAAAGATGATCCGACTTTAATGTTTAATAATGCAGGAATGGTACCTTTTAAAGAATATTTCTTAGGACAAAAAAAGGCCGAAGTTAAACGCATAGCAGATACTCAAAAATGTTTAAGGGTTTCTGGTAAACATAACGATTTAGAAGAAGTTGGTATTGATACGTATCATCATACCATGTTTGAAATGTTGGGCAACTGGAGTTTCGGTGATTACTTTAAAAAAGAAGCTATTGCCTGGGCATGGGAATTACTTACTGAAGTTTACAAAATAAACAAAGACGATTTATATGTCACTGTTTTTGAAGGAGCCGATGATGAAAATTTAGCTTTTGATCAAGAAGCTTTTGAATTTTGGACAGATTGGATTGATAAGGATAGGATCATTAATGGGAATAAAAAAGATAATTTTTGGGAAATGGGTGCTCAAGGACCTTGCGGACCTTGTTCTGAAATACATGTTGATATACGATCTGCTGAAGAAAAAGCAAAAGTCTCAGGCAAAAGTTTAGTCAATAAGGATCACCCACAGGTTGTTGAAATTTGGAATTTGGTCTTTATGGAATTTAACCGAAAAGCAGATGGTTCTTTAGAAAATTTACCAGCCAAACATGTTGATACAGGAATGGGGTTTGAGCGTTTGTCAATGGTATTGCAAAAAGTGACCTCTAGCTATGACACCGATGTTTTTTTACCCTTGATTAGAGAAATTGAAACCATTACCAGAACAGAATATGGCAGCAGTACAAAAACGGATATAGCTATTAGAGTTATTTCAGATCACGTAAGGGCTGTTGCATTTGCTATTGCAGACGGACAATTACCTTCTAATACCGGTGCCGGATATGTAATTCGTAGAATCTTGCGAAGAGCTATTCGTTATGGATTTACCTTTCTAGATCAAAAAGAACCTTTTATCTTTAAATTGGTATCTATTTTAAGCAATCAATTAGGAAATGTTTTTACAGAAATTAAAACACAACGTCAATTAATAACTAATGTAATTAAAGAAGAAGAGCATTCATTTTTAAGAACACTGGAACAAGGTTTAATTTTATTAGACAAGATCATTAATGAATCTAAAGATAAAATAATTTCAGGAGAAAAGGCTTTTGAATTATTTGATACTTATGGTTTTCCTAAAGATTTAACGGCCTTGATATTATCGGAAAAAGGGTTGGCATTTGATGAAAAAGTTTTTAATGAAGAATTAGAAAAACAAAAAAATCGTTCTCGTGCGGCTTCGGTAGTTGAAACAGATGATTGGAATGTCTTAAAAGATGATAACGAAGAAGAATTTATAGGTTACGATACCCTTGAAGCGGCGGTAATAGTGACTAGATATAGAAAAATCTCGTCTAAAAAGGGTGGAGACATGTATCAGTTGGTTTTTAATATTACTCCCTTTTATCCAGAAGGTGGAGGTCAAGTTGGCGATAAAGGATATTTAGAATTGCCAAATGGTGATGTTATTTATATTTTAGATACTAAAAAAGAGAATAACTTAATCATACATTTTACAAAAGATCTACCCAAAAATATTACGGATACTTTTAAGGCTGTTGTTGACGAAAAACAACGTTTTAGAACGGCTTGTAATCATACAGCTACTCATTTATTACATCAAGCATTGCGTGAAATTTTAGGTAAACATGTTGAACAAAAAGGATCAGCAGTTCATTCAAATTATTTACGTTTTGACTTTTCTCATTTTTCAAAACTATCTGCAAAAGAATTGCAAGAAGTAGAAGATTTTGTAAATGCGCGTATCAATAACAAATTATCACTACAAGAAAACAGAACTGCATCAATGAAAACTGCCATTGAAGAAGGTGCTATGGCTTTGTTTGGTGAAAAATACGGAGATACAGTACGCACAATAAGATTTGGAAATTCTATTGAACTTTGCGGTGGTATACATGTACAAAACACTGGTGATATTTGGCATTTTAAAATAACTTCAGAAAGTGCTATCGCATCCGGAATTAGAAGAATTGAAGCCATTACTTCAGAGGCTGCAAAAGAGTATTTCTTTGAAAATAACAAAGCATATAATGAAATAAAAGACTTGTTTAAAAGTTCATTGAAGCCAATTGACACTATTAAAGCCTTACAGGATGAAAATGCCAAACTTAAAAAACAAATTCAAGGTCTACAAAAGGATAAAGCCGGTAATCTGAAAGACGAATTAAAAAATAAGGTTGAAAAGATAAACGGAATCCATTTTTTAGCAGCCGAAATTAATTTAGATCAAAATACAATTAAAGATCTAGCTTTTCAATTGGGTGGAGAAATTGATAATTTATATTTTATTATTGGATCTAGTTTAGAAGATAAAGCAATGCTAACAGTTTATATTTCTAAAAACATTACAAGTGACAGCCTTGATGCCGGTAAAATTGTTAGAGAATTAGGCAAACTAATTCATGGTGGCGGTGGTGGACAGCCATTTTATGCTACAGCAGGTGGAAGAAATGCTAATGGGATTAAAGATGCTCTTGAAAAAGCTAAAAACTATATTAGTTAAGCCCAAATTGATTATACAATATGGAATTTAGAACTCAAATACCATTGAATAAACAAACGCATAATCAAATTGATTATAAGTCTACTATTTTAATGTTTGGTTCTTGTTTTTCTGAAAATATTGGCGATAAATTATCGTATTTTAAATTTCCGGTTATAGTTAATCCATTCGGAATTCTTTTTCATCCAAAAGCAGTCAAAAATTTAATTTTAAATGCTATTAACAAGAAAGTATATACTGAAAATGATATTTTTTTTCATAACGAAAGATGGCATAGTTTTGACACGCACTCAAAATTAAGCAATCCGTCAAAGGAGAATTTGTTAGCATCTCTAAATTCAAATATCAAATTAACGCATGATTATATTAGTACCTCTACACATATTATTATCACCTTAGGCACGGCTTGGATGTATCGTTTTATTGAAACCAATACCATTGTAGCTAATTGCCATAAAGTTTCACAAAAAAAGTTCTTAAAAGAAATTTTATCGACCGATGAAATTTCTGAATGTTTAGCCTCTACAATTGCATTAATTAGAAACATCAATAAAAAAGCATCTGTGATATTAACTGTAAGCCCGGTTAGACATTTGAAAGATGGGTTTGTTGAAAATCAACAAAGCAAATCGCATCTTATAGCTGCAATTCATAATGTAATTGAAAAGAGAAATAATGTGTCCTATTTTCCTTCGTATGAAATTATGATGGATGAATTAAGAGATTATCGTTTTTATGCCGAAGACATGCTACATCCTAATCAAATAGCCATAGATTATATTTGGGAACGCTTTTCGAAAACTTGGATCTCTGATATCACTAAAGAAACCATGATGGAAGTTGAAAACATCCAAAAAGGATTAGCTCATAAACCATTTAATGAGCATTCTGAACAACATCAGCTGTTTTTGAAAAATTTAGAAAAGAAAATTATTTCACTTCAAAAAAATATACCTTCCTTAACTTTTGGTTGAAGATTGAATTAAGTCAAACTATTGTAATACGCAATGATAAAAATCAGGTTTTTAAATTATTTTTAATAAGAAATTTGATAGTGTAATAAACACCATCAATCATGAATAAAAGAACACCTATATCTGCAATAATGACGCAAGATGTTATTACACTAAATCATACAGATAATTTATTAACGGCCGAAAGACTATTTAAAAAACATAAAATTAGACATATTCCCGTTACAAAAGGAGATGATATTCTGGGTATGCTAAGTTATACAGATTTATTGAGAATTAGCTTTGCAGATGCCGCTGAAGATAAATATAGCAACGCAGATTCAACAATCTATAATCTATTTACTATTGAACAAATAATGGCGAAAAAACCGGTAACAGTTTCTTCACTAGCCACTATTAAAGAAGTAGCGGAAATTTTATCTAAAAAAGAATTTCATGCCTTGCCCGTGGTAGATAAAACTAATCTTGTGGGAATTGTTACAACTACAGATCTAATTAATTATTTAATAAAACAATTTAATTAATTTTGAGCATCTTAAATTAAACAGCTTGAGCAACATTTTGCCAAGGGCCACCGTTTATTGTATCTATACCATTATTGTTTAAAATATTAGCGGCTGTACCACTTCTGGCACCACTACGACAACAAGTAATAATTTGTTTATTATATTTTTTAATAGTTTCAATCTTATTAGCAATAATACCCAAGGGTATATTTACAGAACCTTCAACATGACCATCAGCAAATTCAGCAGGTGTTCTAACATCAATTACCACAGCTTCATTTTGCAAGTATTCACTTACTTTGCCTTTATCACTATTACCTAATCCAAAAAAATTAAAAAAACTCATTCTTTATATTTTATATTCTATGCAAAGAAAAAAATTAATTACAATGATTACTGTAACAACGGTTACAATAATATTAATACTTTATTATATCCATTTTAATGGCTATTCATATAATCTAAGGTTAAATTCACAAAAGATTGTACGCCTAATTTTAATCCACTTTCATCGATAAAAAAATCTGGTGTATGATGTGAAGCAGCATCTTCAGGTTTGACATCTAAGGGCTTTCCTCCTAAAAAGAAATAAAATCCAGGAACTTTTTTTTGAAAGTATGAAAAATCTTCAGCTCCTGTTATAGCATTAATTAATTTTACATTATTCTTGCCTGCGGCTTTTTGCAATGAAGGTAACATTTCATTTGTTAAATTAACATCGTTATAAGTTATTGGGTATCCTCCATCAATTTCTATTTCGGCAGTGGCACCATATGCTTCGGCAATTGCAGGTACTCGTCGTTTCATTTCATCATTTAACTTTTTCTGCATGCTATAATCTAGCGTTCTGATAGTACCTATCATTTCTACTTCTTCAGGAATAATATTATTTCGTACACCTCCTCGAATTAATCCAATAGATATCACCGCAGCTTCTTTGGTTAATTCAGTATCCCTACTAACTATTGTTTGAAGACCATTAATTATTTGAGCAGAAACTACTACAGGATCTATACCTCCCCAAGGTCTTGATCCATGAGTTTGTTTTCCTTTTACTTTAATAACAAAACGCTGTGCTGCAGCCATAATACCTGCTGGTTTATAATTTATTACACCAACATCAGTTCCAGCTGCAATATGCAATCCGAAAATGGCATCAACATCCGGATTTTTTAACACGCCTTCTTCAACCATCATTTTAGCTCCACCATTTTCTCCGGGAGGCGTACCTTCTTCTGCCGGTTGAAAAACAAACTTAACAGTTCCTTTAATGTCCTTCTTTATTTTAGTTAGCACCTCTGCTGTACCCAATAAAATTGCAATATGTGTATCATGTCCACAAGCATGCATTACTCCGGTTTCAATACCATTATAAAGGCTAGTAACTTTTGATGCAAATGGGACAGGTGTTCTTTCTGTAACCGGCAATCCATCAATATCTGCTCTTAAAGCAACAACAGGTCCTGGTTTATTTCCTTTTAAAATACCGACTACGCCTGTATGGGCAATACCCGTTTGCACTTCTAATCCTAAACTTTTTAAATGTTTAGCAATTTTTTCAGCAGTTCTAAACTCTCTATTGGACAATTCAGGAGTTTGATGAAAATCTCTTCGCCATTCTATAACCTTAGATTCAACCTCATCAATAAACGTATCTATTTTTTTATTTTGAGCTTGTACTACTATAGATGTTAGAAATAAAAATAATACGATTGATTTTTTCATAAGATTGAATTTAGTTTTTGTAAATCTACTAAAATTTCTAATTAGTCATTTTTAGCCTCTGTAATAATTGTTTCTACCAAATTTAAAATACTTGTTATCTTTAGCGCAAATACTAACCAATGAAAACCTTATTTCTTGATTTTTGTGAACTTATTTATGATAAGTTAAAACAATTGTGGGAAAGTCAAACTACCAATAAATGGGTCAGCTATTCTCTTGTTTTTATATTTATTATAAGTGTCATTATTAGCTATTTAGACCGAAGTAATTTAATTTCACTTGGTAAATATGACGAATATTTTGCGAATCCGTTTTTTGCGATTGATATTTCATTTACAATATTATTGATACTTGAATTGTTAAGTTTAATATTTGTATTGCCCAAATCTGTTGCAAAATCTGTTGGGAAACAATTTGAACTTTTATCATTAATTTTTATTCGTTCAGGCTTTAAAGAATTTAGTCATATTGAAAATTTCGAATGGAATACTATGACAGAATCTTTGTTAAATATGTTTGCTTATGCATTTGGAGCCTTAGCAATATTTATCATTTTAGGCTTCAATAATAAACTACAATTGCACGCTAGGTTAACTAACACAGAAGATGATCAAAAAGAGTTTATTCAAGCGAAAAAAATACTAGCATTATTACTGTTACTTGCATTTACTATAGTTGGTTTCTATGACACTAAAACACTCATACAAACTGGAGACTATTTGCATTCGTTTCATTCTTTTTATACAGTTTTGATTTTTAGTGATATTATCATAGTATTGATTGCATTAAGATACACATTGAATTATTATAGGATATTTCGATATTCTGCTTTTGTACTTGCTACAATTTCGATTAGGATGTCATTATCTGTTCAAGCATTTTACGATGTGATAATAGGCGTAACAACAGCGACTTTCGTGTTGTTATTGACCATATCCTATAATTATTTTTTAAAAGATATACCTAAAAAGAAATTAAAATAAAGAACTGCTAACAATTTATATGTTAGCAGTTTTATATCTATCTAGTAAATAGTAATTCTCTATATTTGGTTAGAGGCCATAGTTCATCATCAACCATTAATTCCAACTTATCACAATGATATCGTATTTCGTCAAAATAAGGTTTTACTTTATTACAATAGGCCTCAGCAGCCTTCTGCCCTTCCAGTTTATTTGCTTTTTTACGTTCATTAATCATTAGGTCTACTTTAGAACTGATTCCTTCAATATGGCCTGAAATTTTTTCTATTAAATCAACTTGCTCAGCAGCAATTTTCTTGAAATTAGCACCAAAAATTTCTTTTAATCCTTTTACATTTTTTATCAAGGTGTTTTGATATTGAACAGCTGTTGGTATAACATGGTTTCGTGCAATATCTCCTAATACACGCCCTTCAATTTGAATACGCATCAAATATTCTTCAATTTCAACTTCGTACCTTGCCATGGTTTCAATCTTGCTCATTACATTCATTTCCTCAAATAATTCAATTGATTTTTTAGAAATTTTTGCTTTTAAAGCTTCCGGTGTAGTTTTATTGTTACTCAACCCTCTTTTTTTAGCCTCTTTTTCCCATTCCTCGCTATAACCATTCCCCTCAAACAATATTTTTTTGGATACTTTAATATACTCTCTTAACACATTAAAAATAGCTTCATCCTTCTTTAGATCTTTATTTTTTATTAGTGCATCTACTTCAATTTTAAATTCTTTTAACTGTTTTGCGACTATTGTATTCAGTACTTTCATTGGTTTGGCACAATTTGCGGTAGAGCCAACTGCTCTAAACTCAAACTTATTTCCTGTAAAAGCAAATGGCGATGTTCTGTTTCTATCCGTATTATCTAATAAAACATCAGGAATTTTTCCAACCACATTTAATTTAAGATCGGTTTTTTCTTCAGGGGATAGTTTCCCTTTAGTTACTGTCTCTAACTCTCCCAATACTTTTGTCAATTGTGCACCAATAAATACAGAAATTATGGCAGGAGGTGCTTCGTTTGCACCAAGTCTATGATCATTACTTGCAGATGCTATAACTGCTCTCAACAATTCTTCATTATCATGAACAGCCTTAATAGTATTAATAAAAAATGTCAAAAACTGAAGATTACTCATTGGCGTTTTACCCGGGCCTAATAAATTTACGCCTGTATCAGTTGCTAATGACCAGTTGTTATGTTTACCTGATCCATTAATACCAGCAAATGGTTTTTCGTGCAACAATACTTTAAACTGATGTTTAGAAGCCACTTTCCCCATCACATCCATCAATAAAGAATTATGATCTACCGCTAAATTAGATTCTTCATAAATTGGTGCTAATTCAAACTGATTTGGTGCTACTTCATTATGACGTGTTTTCACAGGAATACCCAACAGCATACATTCTTGTTCTAAATCACGCATAAAATTTAACGCTCTATTTGGTATAGACCCAAAATAATGATCATCTAATTGTTGTCCTTTTGCCGGTGAGTGACCTAAAAGTGTTCTCCCTGTTAATATGATATCAGGACGGCTATTTGCTAAAGCACTATCAATTAAAAAGTACTCTTGCTCCCACCCTAGAGAAGATGTTACTTTTTTTACATTTTTATCGAAATACTTACAAACAGCTGTTGCTGCGTCATCTACAGCATGAAGAGCTCTTAATAAGGGTGTTTTATTATCTAATGCCTCACCCGTATAAGCTACAAAAACTGTAGGGATACAAAGTGTAGTGCCATATATAAAGGCAGGCGAAGTTGGGTCCCATGCTGTATAACCTCTAGCCTCAAAAGTATTCCTAATTCCACCACTCGGAAAACTTGATGCATCAGGCTCTTGTTGAACTAATTGATCACCTCCAAATTTTTCAATGGCCATTCCTCCACCAATGGTTTCAAAAAAGGCGTCGTGTTTTTCTGCAGTACCTCCTGTCAATGGTTGAAACCAATGTGTGTAATGGGTAGCTCCTTTTTTTAAAGCCCAATCTTTCATTGAAGACGAAACTTGATCTGCAATTTTACGATCAATTTTGGTGCCATGATCAATGGCACTCATTACCCCTTTAAAGGCATCTTTCGTTAAGTATTGACGCATCGAACTTTCATTAAATACGTTTTTACCAAACAATTCTGAACGTGTTTTGTTTTCGTTTACATTTACAGGTTTTCTTTTTAATGTTTCTTTTAAAGCATTAAAACGTAGTACAGCCATTTCTTTATAGATTTAAATTTAGAAAGGGTAAAATTATTAAAAAAAATGAAATCAGGACAACAATCCCATAAAAATAATAGGTCTTTAAGTAAAAATTGAAGATTTAAACAGTTTAACCCCTAAATTTTATGATGTTTTGAAAGATAAGTATATAAAAATGATATATGCCGAAAAAAGAAACAATCCTTTAAAACGAGAGATCTCATATTTTTTAGGTAACAAAACCAAGGGAATTAAAACACCTGCTACACCTATCATCCAAAAAATATCGTTTGTCAATACTCCTTTATCCATTACCTGTATAGGTTTTATCATAGCAGTCAATCCCAATACGGAGGCAATATTAAAAATATTAGACCCTATTAAATTTCCTATAGATATTGCTTTTTCATTTTTTAATACAGCAATAACCGAAGCCGCTAATTCAGGAACACTTGTACCAATAGCAACTACGCTCAAACCAATTACTCGTTCACTAACTCCTAATTTAATGGCAATTTCTTTAGAACCGTTTACTAAAAATTCCGATCCAAAATAAAGTGCAGTACCTCCAATAGCAAGCCATATAAAAATCATAACATACGATGTTTCCATTAGCGCTTCATCAACGTCCTCAATATCGACAGTTTTATCCTTTTTCGCTTGAACGATCATAACATATACGAATACTATAAGAGCAATAAATAAAATCACTCCTTCAATTCGATTTAATATAAAGTCATTTCTCAAGAAATAATATAAAACGAAAGAAAAAACCATCATCACAGGCCAATTCATCTTATAAAAATTTTTATCAACAGACAATGGTGAAATAATTGCCGTTATACCTAAGACCAACGCAATATTCGCAATATTTGAGCCAACAACATTACCTAAAGCCAAATCTTCCGACCCACCCAAAGCAGCTTGTAAACTCACCAAAAGTTCAGGAGCAGATGTAGCAAAAGAAACGACGGTCATGCCTATTATTAACTTAGAGAGGTTCAATTTAAATGAGAGACCCACTGATGAACGCACCAAGAATTCACCACCAACTACCAATAATAGAAACCCTAGAATAATATAAAATATGCTCATACAAATTTTTAAAGCGCAAATATACCATTTGATTTTTTTAATAAAGTATCCTCAAACTGATAAATCTTAAATTTTAGTTAATTAACTATTTTTATAGTTATAAAACTAGGATTATAGTTATGTTTGTTTTAGAAATGAATTTTTATGGAAAAACTCACTAATAAAGAAGAGGAAATATTACAAGTTTTATGGAAACTAAATAAAGCTTTTGTTAAAGATATTATTAATGCTTTGCCAGAACCAAAACCACATTATAACACGATATCTACCATTATTAGAAATATGGAAGACAAAGGATATATAAAATATATTGCTTTTGGAAAAACACATCAATATTATCCTATAATAACAAAAGAAGAATATCGTAAAAATTATATGAATAGAACTATAAATAGTTACTTTGAAAATTCGTATAAAAACGTAGTTTCATTTTTTGCTAAAGAAGAAAAGATAAGTATTGATGAACTGAGAGAAATTATTGCGTTAATTGAAAAGGAACAAAAACAATAACCATGGAAGCACTATTGACTTATTTATGGAAATCTGCACTGATCCTAACATTATTTTATGGATTTTATAAACTTTTTCTGTCTAAGGAAACATATTTTAACTCTATTCGTTGGTATTTATTAATCGGTATTGTTATAGCGGTAATTCTTCCTTTTATTATAGTGCCAATTTATACGGATGTGGTACTTGTACAATTTACAGAAGCATCAACAAATGCTGTCACTAATAGTGTAAATATAACTCCTCAATCATCTCTTGGTATATCCTTATTACTAGTTTACATCTATTTAATTACGATGGCAATATTATTAGTGAGATTTATATTCCAATTAGCATCAGTTGTTATGCTTATTCTTAATAACAGAAAGAAAAAGGTTGGTAATTACTATTATGTTGAATCTAATAGTCAAACATCTCCATTTTCGTTTTTCAACTATATAATATATAACCCAGGCCAATTCAATGAGTTTGAATTAAAACAAATACTAACTCATGAAAAGGTACATGCTAGTCATAAGCATTCACTTGACACTATACTAGCTAACTTATTAATTATTGTTCAATGGTACAATCCATTTGCCTGGCTTTATAAAAAAGAAACCGAACAAAATTTAGAATTCATCGCAGACAACTATGCTCATGAAATAGCCCCTTCACAAACCTCCTATCAACAATTGCTATTAAAAACAAGTATTCCGAATTACCAAATGGCATTAGTTAATAATTTTTATAATTCACTATTAAAACAAAGAATAATTATGTTACACAAAAAAAGATCAAACAGTAAATCGCAATGGAAAATTGCACTCATAGTCCCACTCCTTTTGGCTTTTATTTTCAGCTTTAATACTGAAGTCAGAGCTCAAAAAGAAAAAAGAAAAGTTATGAAAATGAGAGTTGAAGTTTTTGCAATGGTCATAACTAAAGAAAGTAGTAAAGACGATTTAAACGACCTTGTTAAAAACTTTGCCGAAAAGGGACTTAATGTAAAATTCAGCAATGTGAAAAGAAATAGTTCTAAAGAAATCATTGCTATTAACATTGATGCTAAGGCAAAATCTGGAAAAGCAGCAGCTTCTTATGCTTCAGAAGACAAAGAAGGGATTAATGAAATCCAAATATCATTTGATAATAAAAATAACAACTTAAGTATTGGTTCTGGGGAAGACCATGGTATGCATAACTATTCTTTTTCTGATAATGGCCTCACTAAGACAATAAAACATCGAGTTCATAAAAAGGGAGACAATACTTTTATCTATTCAGATGACGGTGGCAAAGGTCATTCTACAACTAAAGTATGGGTGAATAAAGAAGGAGATACCACTAAAATTAAATCTAGAAAAATGATCATTGAAATTGATGGTGATCACGACGGTGAAAAAATTCATGAAATTATAATTGATGATGAAGAAGGAACTGAAAAAGAAGTTATTAAGATAAAAAATAAAAAAGGCAAAGGTAATGGTAATGGTAACTTTGTATTTATTTCAGAAGATGATGAGGACGATGAAAATACCATCACCACGTATATTATAAATGGTAAAAAAATGTCTAAAGCTGCATTTAAAAAAATGGATCCAGACAAAATAAAAACCATAGAAATAAAAAAAGAAGTAAAAAAAGAGAAATAAGGCTTACCGAAGTCACCGTAATATACTTAAAGGAACTCTCATTATTTAAAGAATATTGAGAGTTTTTTGTTCCTCGAAATTTAAGCGTAATCTACTAAATATTTAATAGAATGGGTTAAAAAAGGCCTTTAAAAGATGAACTTTGTACAATTTTAAGAAAAATAAAGAAAAAAGTGCCTACAATTACTTCATATTGAAACTTTATTTAACTTTTTAGTTACTATTACTAACCATAATATAGACACATCACTTACACTCCTAGGGATATAAACTCATATTTATTACAATACCATAGGCAAATTCATGGATTTTTATCTTTTTATAATTCTATAATAAAAAAACTGCATATACTGAATAAGAATTAATTAAAACAAACTAATTATTAACTAAAACCTTTATTAATTATGATACTTTTAATAATCAAAGTCATACAGTTGATTCTCATCTTCATTCAATTGGTAATCAGCTAATTTGCATGATATAAATCTCTAGACAAGTATCTAGAGATTTTATTTGGTATTTTTGTCAAATGAAAAAACAATTCTTTAAAGGATTAGCCTCTATTAATAAACTTATTCTCCCAAGTTTATCTAAAAATCAATTAGATATGGCTAAAGCTACAAAGTTCCAATTGGTCTTAATAGGATGGCGATATTTTGTAACTAAAAACGCACTCGGTTAAGTAATTAAAAATATATTGAATTATTTTCTGTATTCTATAGAAAAGAAATATATTTGCAACCCAAAATTGGCCTCGTGGCGCAACTGAATAGCGCATCTGATTACGGCTCAGAAGGTTATAGGTTTGAATCCTATCGAGGTCACATAAGAATGAAAAGCTCGCTAATAGGCGGGCTTTTTTATTTGAACGAAATTTGAGCTTGCTCAAGAATTGAAATGAAAATAAAAAAAGTGAGTATTTCGAATTAATACAAAATGAAAAAGCCCACTTAAAGCGGGCTCTTTCAAAACTAAACTATCAAATTTAAACTATATTACGATTCTTTTTAATATTTCATTTAGGGGAGAAAGGATATGAATTCTTTCGGCTTCTTTTTCTTTTTGGGAGTAAAAGTTGCCTCTTTTTGAGGGAGACAACTTTCACATTCAATACATAGCAATTTTCCCATTTTTGTTGCTTTTAATTTGTTGAAAAACTGATTCTAAATAAATGTTTCTTTTTAGTGACTTTAAAAAAAGTTTACTTTATGTTTCACTTATTTTTATCGTTTTGATAATTTCAATATTTCAATTAACTATTAAAAGCTTAATCTTTATTCGAGTCTATTATTACGACTCTTCATATATTAAACAACAACCGTGCAAAAACTCCTACCATTAATATTGTTTTTTTTCAAAAAAAATTTATTTTATCGTATCTAATTGTTTATTAGTGTTTTATAAAATATATTTGATAAATTAATTTTTAATATTATTTAAGTAATCCATCGTTTTACTAAAAACACAGCTATCAACAATACCGTCTAATCAAGTAAACAATAGCTTAAAATTATTTTATTAAAATTTATCTATGAATTTATTTGGTCACTTCAACTAACAAGTAAGTAAACAACGAAAAGGTAATTTAATTAAAAGTAATCAGGATAAAACATTTTGTTTAAGAAAAAGAGAGTTTGTGATCTAATCTTTTAACTGTTGTTAAGTTTATCAAATACAATTGAAATATCATCCACAAAAAAACCACCCAAAGCGAACTTCAGATGGTTTAACTAACCATTAACCAATAACCATTTTTTAATATCGTTTAGTAAAAAAAAACTGTCTTAACTCACCATAGCGTTAAGACAGTTTACCCCTTTGTTTAATTAACCTTATAGTATATCTATTTTTTAAATGTGTTAATAAAATTTTTACTATTCATTTATAGAACAACTAGCTATTAAAAATTCCTACCCCTTGTAAGATTTTTTTTTAAAGTTTAGCAATTGTTTCCTTAAATACGTTAAATTCAATAGGTATATTAACCCTTGTATTATCCCAAGCTAATACCATTTGTACTAAATCCTTTTTTTCTTTGAACGCTATTGAAAATGTTTCAATTATTTCTGCTTTACTTGATGGTACGGTAATTTTAGCCACGTTAAATATTGGATCATATTGAAATGCACCCCAAACATCAGTATTAGAACTTAAAATAACTTCCCATTGGTTTTCACCTGGAATAGTTAACAATACATATGTGCCTGCAGAAACTTGTACATCACCAAATAATATGTCTTGATAAAACTTGATTTCTGTTGCTTCGTTTGCTCCGGTTCTCCAAATTTTCCCATATGACACTAAGTTTCCAAATACTTTTTTACCTTCCTTTTGAGGTCTTCCATAAATTACTTTTACCAATGGTGGAGTGACCATACTTTCTCTATAATAAGAAATATCATGCTGGATCTTGTCTAAATTTTTAAATTGCTGAGCAGACATATTATTTTTTAACATTAATGATAATAGTAAAAATATTATGACCTTTAATACAGATTTTGTTTTCATAGCTTGAGATTTATTTCATTAATAAGCAATAATTTGTGCCTATTTACTGTTATTAAGTTGTTTATTTATTAATAATTGTAACTTATAAATCAGAATTGTTACTTTTGTTTATTAAATCAAAGAGTAACATCAATTAAACAATCAACCATAAAAAAATCCTACCTATTAGTGTAGAAAATTCTTGAATAACCATGCTAAAACCTTTAACTACACATATTTGTGAAGAACATGTTTTTTCTAAAATATTCAATAGTCTGTCCAATGACGTATATAATTTTTTACGCTTTAAATATGGGGATAGTCTTAACCCAAGAGATAAAGTTCAAGAAGCATTTATTAAATTATGGGACAATTGTAAAAACATAAGTCCAGAAAAAGCTAAATCCTTTTTATTTACTACTGCAAATAATATGATGTTAAATGAGTATAAACATCAAAAAGTAGTATTAAAACATCAACAAGCGAAACCTAAAGATTATACGAATGAAAATCCAGAATTTTTATTAGAGGAATCAGAATATATGCAAAAATACGAAAATGCCTTGGCTAAATTAACCGAAGCACAACGAGTAGCATTCCTATTAAATAGAGTTGAAGGTAAAAAACACAAAGAAATAGCTGAAATGTTAGGTATCTCTAGAAAAGGTGTTGAGAAAAGAATTTATGGAGCATTAGAAAAATTGAGGAAAGATATTCAAGGTATTTAAAAAAATGTTACTTTGGAGGGTAGGAACTTTTGAAAGTTAATTGTTTAATGTAAAAGGAAAAGAAAGATGTATGATTGTTATGGTAGAAAAAAACAACCTTAATTGTTATATATTTATAAATTGTTATGTTAAATAGAAATTATGAAAGAACAATTACTACATAAATGGTTAGATGGTGAGCTCAATGAAGCCGAGTTGAAATCATTTAAAGAATTGCCCGAGTATGGGTCTTATATGAAGCTATCTGAAACTGCGAAGCTCTTTAAAGACACATCCTATAATGTTGATTTAGAATATGAAAAGTTAAATTCTATTATTAAAAATAGAAAGCAACCGGTGAAGACGATACAAATGCAATGGCTTAAACCATTGATGAGAGTGGCAGCTATATTAATACTTGCCTTAGCGGTTTATTTCGCTCCTATATATGGCGAAACAACTACTGTTAAAACATTGGCAAGTAATATAATTACAGTTGATCTACCTGATAATTCTAACGTTAAATTAAATGCCGCTTCTTCAATTAAATACAATAAGCAAGATTGGAAAAATAATAGAGAGGTTAATTTAGTAGGTGAAGCTTATTTTAAAGTTGAGAAAGGTTCACAGTTTGATGTGGTAACCTGGTTAGGGAAAGTTAGTGTTTTAGGAACACAATTTAATGTTAAGCAACGTGTTAATTATTTTGAAGTAATCTGCTATGAAGGATTAGTAAGTGTTTCTTATAAAGGACAGGATATTAAACTTCCAGCCGGTAAATCTTTTAAAATTGTTGATGGTGAAATTGTTGAAGGGCAAACAAAAGATACAGCACCTTCATGGGTTCAAAAAAGTATTAGTAGCTTTAAAAGTGTACCTTACGGTGAAGTAATTAAAGAATTTGAAAGACAATATAATGTCGAAATTGAAACAAATAATATAGATACTTTACAATTATTTACCGGAAGTTTTACTAATAAAGATAAAG
>Ga0209633_10002235_pt1 | contig 18972 bp, 20 predicted proteins | sample Cruoilmetagenom1_FD_187290 | JGI IMG/M metagenome (GOLD analysis project Ga0209633, IMG submission 187290) | Oil polluted marine microbial communities from Coal Oil Point, Santa Barbara, California, USA - Sample 1 (SPAdes) (version 2) | ecosystem: Environmental > Aquatic > Marine > Oil seeps ... | reverse complement strand
TTTCTAAATAAAATGAGTAGAATATAAAAATTTAGAAATCATGAAAAAAGTAATTTTAACAGTAGTAGTATTAGTAGTAGGGTTTGCGGGATTTGCACATGAGAATGCGCAGGCACCAAAACGATTAAAATATGTAACGACAGCACCAGATGGATCCGTCGCAATGACCATTTATGATGATTCAAGAGAAGATAATATCAAATTAGAGTCAGCAAATAAATTTTACAGATATGAAATACTTGACCCTCTGACAAGTGAGCCGGTATTTTCATCAAAAAATAATAGTAAAGAATGTACTATAGATAAAACAAAAATAGCAACTGGCACCTACAATTTACGATTATACACATCAAATTTTGTAATCACATCTAAAATAGCAATAGGCGAAAAAAGTAAGATGGATGTGGCATTACAACCTACAGGCGATGTTGTAGCGTCTAGATAATTAATTAAAATTAATTGACAAAAATTACTCATATGAAAAAGTCAACAATGATAAAAATTGCAATAGCTATTTATGCTTTACTATTATTTAGTATTGAACATAATGCGCAAAGTTTTAAAAATTTAGATGAACATCCACATGATATTGAATACTATAGAGAAAACAGGGTTATGTCTCCAATTGTAAAAGTCGTCTATGGAAGGCCAACTTTAAAAAAAGAGAAAGCATTTGGCGATCAAGTACCTTTTAATAAGCTTTGGAGAACAGGCGCCAACGAAGCCACTGAAGTAAAGTTTTTTCAAGATATTATGTTTGGAAATCAACTAGTTAAAGCCGGAACATACGTTTTAATAACAATTCCCGGTGAGAAGGAATGGGAAGTCATACTCAATAAAAAACTAGATGTATGGGGTGCATTCCAATATGACCCTAAAGCAAATATAGCAAAAGTAATAGTACCTGTAACTAAAGCAGAAAGACTGGAAGTTTTTTCCATAGCCTTTAAGAGAATTATTCATAACGAAATACAAATGGTTCTGGGCTGGGATTCAACAAGAGTCAAAATTCCTTTAAAAATTAAGGATGTAGTGGTTGCGAAATTATAGGTAACTAAGCCAAACCATCAATTACTTCGATGGTTTGGTTCTTTTTTTAGTGAGGCATTCTTTTGAAAAGTCTGAAAAGTATATACAAATTAATTTAGTCGAACGTGCCTGTGGTAGGCAGACTAATCTCGCCTAAGGTAGGGATCTCAAGAAATCTATCATAAGGGTTGTTAATATTTTGAAAATCCACTATAGAATGGAGAATTCTAAATAATTAGTCGAATTCCTTTTTGGTTGGCACACTAATCTAAAAATCGAATTTCTAACTCTTTAGTTGGTACTATACAAGTTTTTCTTTTACCAAACCATTTATATCTATTCTTCGCTATCCAGGTATACACACTATCACGAATAAATTTAGGGACTATAATAAAGGCATAATTTAATTTCCAGAAACCCGGTACATGCTTGATGATCTTTAAAATAGCAGTAGATTTTTGATACATTTTCTTATTTTCAATTAAAACAATCGAATCAAAATCAGAATTTTTTGATTGAAATTGTAACAATATACTTTGTGCGGCGTCAGATTGTAAGGAGGCATATAAAAAACGTTGTTTTTTATCTCTTTTAATGATAAATTGTATGGAGTTATTACATAGGTTGCAAACCCCATCAAATAAAATAACTGATTTATTTTCTAAATTTATCATACAGCAAAGTTACAAAATAGCGTTTGATTCGTCTTTTAACATAATATTAGGAAATTCTAAGAATGTCAATTCCTAATTTCGTAATAAATAATTAACCGAATGATTAAAATAGAAAATCTACACAAATCCTACCCAATGGGTAAAGATTCACTTCATGTATTAAAGGGTTTAAATTTACATATTAAAGAGGGCGAATTTGTATCTATTATGGGCTCTTCAGGATCAGGAAAATCTACCTTATTGAACATTGTTGGTTTATTAGACACACATGACGAAGGAACCTATTATTTAAATGGTGACCTTATCGAAAAATTAAATGAAAAAAAGGCAGCGGTACTCCGTAATAAATTTTTAGGATTTGTATTTCAGTCATTTAACCTTATATCTTATAAAACAGCACTTGAAAATGTGGCACTACCGTTATATTATAAAGGAGTGAGTAGAAAAGAACGTCAAAAAATTGCGTTGAAGTATTTAGATAAAGTTGGTTTAAAAGATAGAGCTGACCACGTACCAAGTGAACTTTCAGGAGGTGAAAAACAGCGGGTTGCAATTGCACGCGCTTTGGTTACGAATCCAAAAGTAGTATTGGCTGATGAGCCAACCGGTGCCTTAGATTCAACAACTTCCGGTTCTGTAATGGAACTGTTAAAAGAAATCAATCGTGAAGGAATGACCGTATTTGTGATTACGCATGAGGAAGATATCGCAGCAGAAACTGATAGAATCGTACGTCTGCTCGATGGTGTAATTATGAGTGATGAAAAAGTTCGAAAAAGTGTAAAAGTTTAAGTTATGTTTGATATAGGACGGTGGCTAGAAATATTTCAATCCATTGGTAAAAATAAACTACGTACTTTTTTAGGAGCATTTACTGTTGCCTTAGGAATTTTCATTTTCACGGTGCTATTCGGAATGGGTAATGGTTTGAAAAACACGTTTAAGAAGTTTTTTTCAGATGATGCGACCAATACCATTTTTGTTCGACCAGGAACTACTTCTAAAGCCTATAAAGGTTTTAAGGAGGGTAGAAGGATTCAATTTGAAAATGAAGATTTAGAATTGTTAAAGAAAAAGTTAGGTGATAAAATTGAATATATATCTGCCAGGGTTTATAAAAATGTTCAGACCAGAAATAAAAAAGAATCCGGTACCTATTCAGTTAGGGCTGTTCACCCGGAACATCAATTTTTAGAAAATACAATAATTACTGAAGGTAAATTTATTGATGCGAATGATATAAAAAATAAAACCAGGGTAGTCGTAATTGGCAGATTGGTAGAAGAAGACCTGTTTAAAACAGAACATGCTTTGGGTAAGTTTTTAGAATTAAACGGTTTAGCATATAAAGTAGTAGGTATTTTTAAAGATTCAGGAGGTGATAATGAAGAAAGATTGATCTATGCACCGGTATCAACCGTTCAATTGATCTATAAAAATACAGAGGATATTGACCAAATTAATCTGTCATTTAATCGTAGTATCGGTGCTTCCGGTGCCAGAAAAATGGTTACTGATATTACTAAAATTTTAAAAGAAAAACACTTCATAGCAAGAGATGACAGAAGTGGCCTATTTGTACGTTCAGTATTTGAAAATTATGAACAAAATATGCAGTTTGCAAATGTACTGCAGATTATAGTCATTTTTATAGGTATTGGTACATTGTTGGCAGGTGCGATCGCCATTGGTAACATTATGGTTTTTGTGGTTAAAGAGCGTACAAAAGAACTCGGTATTAGAAAAGCCTTAGGTGCGACGCCCAACTCAATAGTTGGTTTGATCTTACAGGAATCTGTATTTATTACGGCCATAGCCGGATATTTGGGTTTGCTAATTGCTGTTTTTACCTTAAGTAGGTTGGGCGATAGTTTAGAAGACTATTTTATTACGAACCCTCAAGTGAACACGAGCACGATAGTTTTTGCAACATTTATATTAATTTTTGTAGGGGCTTTGGCCGGGTATATACCGGCAAGAAGGGCTGCAAGAATTAAACCGGTTGTAGCTTTAGGTGATGATTAATTAATTAATAGTAAGTTATAAACAGATGAAATTTATTTTCGACAGCGATTCCTGGCAGGAAATTTTTGGATCTATTAAGAAGAGTAAATTACGCACAGCTATTACAGTTATTGGCGTATTATGGGGAATATTCCTATTCATTACATTGTTAGGAGCTGCAAGGGGTATGGAAAATGGTTTTGACAGAGAATTTAGGAATTTAGCTACAAATAGCATTTTCTTATGGGCTCAACAGACTAGCATGCCAAGCGAAGGGTTTCAGAGAGGAAGGCAATTGCGTTTAAAAATTCAAGATGCTGAAGCTATCAAAAAACAGGTACCTGAGATTGAATTTGTCGCTCCTCGTAACGTTCAAGGTGTTTTTGGAGGGCCTCCGGCGCAAGTAAAGAGGAAGACCAATTCTAAATCTTATAAAGTATTTGGAGATTATCCAATACTGGACAATGTGAATAAAGTGAAACTGATTGATGGAAGGTTTATCAATGTAAGTGATGTTGATAATGAAAGGAAAGTGTGTATTATAGGTGAAAAAGTGGTGGATGAATTGTTTGAAAAAGATGAAAAACCTGTGGGTGATTATGTACTGTTTAATGGAAGCTTTTTTCAAATAGTTGGGGTTTATAAGGAACGAACAGGCGGTAGTTTTGAAAGTGATGATTCTATTTATATGCCATTTTCAACATTTAGAAAAATAAATAATACAGGTGATAATATTGGATGGATGGTGATTGCAGCGTATAAGGATGCAGATATTATTGAGGTGGAAAAAGATGTAAAAACGGTATTAAAAAGAAGGCACAATGTGCACCAGGAAGATGACCGGGCATTTGGATCCTTTAACTTTGGTGAGGCCTTTGGTAAAATTACCGGTTTTGTAACAGGAATAAAATTTTTGACATGGTTTGTTGGTATTGCTACATTGATAGCCGGTGTCATAGCCATTGGGAGCATTTTATTAATTACGGTAAAAGAGCGTACGAAGGAAATTGGAATTCGTAGAGCAATAGGGGCTACACCGTCAAAAATTAAAGGACAAATAGTTTTAGAATCAATTTTCCTTACTACAATAGCCGGTTTTCTGGGATTTATTTTTGCCGGAATTGTATTAATGATTATTAATTCTACAACACAAGATATAGATTTCCCATTTACAAATCCAACAGTGAATATTCCAATTGCTTTAGGTGCCATATTTGCATTAGTAACATTTGGATCTTTAATTGGAATGATTCCGGCACAAAGAGCTGTTAGTATACGTCCAATTGAAGCATTAAGAGAAGAATAACAAAAGAGAATATAAATTAATTAATCAACTGAAAAAAATATAGAAATGAAAAAAATAATTATTTTTTCTATTATTGGAATTGCCTTTATAGCTGTACTACTGTGGTTTGGTAAAATGAATAGTAAATCACCAATAGATTATGAAACCGAAACAGCTTTTAAAACGAACATCGTTAAAAAAACGGTAGCAACCGGTAAGGTAACGCCACTTGAAGAAATTGAAATTAAACCTCAAATTTCGGGTATCATAGATAAAATTTATTTGGAAGAGGGTGCAAAAGTTAAAAAAGGAGACCTAATTGCAAAGGTTAGGGTGGTACCTAATGAGCAGTCACTAAGTAGTGCGAGGGGTAGAGTGTCTAGTGCCAATATTCAATTGACCAATGCCCAGATTTCTTATAACCGTAATAAAGCATTGTATGATAAAGGTGTAATTTCCCGTTCTGAGTTTGAAGCGATCGAGTTAACCTATAATCAAGCGAAGCAAGATGTACAAAATGCTCAAAATGATTACCAGATAATCAAGAGAGGATCTGTTGGTGGAGGAGGTGCTAATACTAATATAAGAGCTCAAATTTCAGGAACTGTATTAGAAATCCCTGTGAAAGAGGGTGATCAGGTTATAGAGAGTAATAATTTTAATGCAGGTACTACCATTGCATCGATTGCTGATATGACTAAAATGATATTCGAAGGAAAAGTAGACGAAGCTGAAGTTGGTAAGATTAAAAAGGATATTGATTTAGATATTACATTAGGTGCTGTTGACGATAAAAAGTTCCCTGCAAAGTTAAATTTCATCGCACCAAAAGGTACTGAGGAAAGCGGAGCGGTACAGTTTACAATAAAGGCAGATGTTACCTTAGATGATAGTTATTTTTTAAGAGCTGGTTATAGTGCCAATGCTGAGATAGTTTTAGAACAAAGAGATAGTGTTTTGTCTATTAAAGAATCATTATTGCAATTTGATAAAAAAACGGAAAAGCCCTATGTTGAGGTTCAAACAGGTGAAGATGAATTTGAGAGAAGAGAGATTGAAATAGGTATTTCCGATGGTATTAATGTCGAAATATTGAAGGGTGTAACAGCTGATGATAAGATCAAAGTTTGGAACAAAAGAGCTAAAAAAGATGAAAAAGAAGAAGAAGAAGAAGAAGAAGAAGAAGAAGACAATTAATAGCGTTTAAGAATAGCTAAAAAGCCTCTCATTTCTACCTTAGATGAGAGGCTTTTTTATTTGAAATTAATTATCCAAATTGTTTCGCGATCTTTTCTGCCTTTCTACTTACGGAATAATCATAAAAACCTTCGCCCGATTTTACCCCCAATTTACCAGCAACAACCATATTTACTAATAAGGGACAAGGTGCATATTTCGGATTCCCGAAACCGTCATAAAGCACATTAAGTATTGATAAACAAACATCTAAGCCTATGAAATCCGCTAATTGTAAAGGACCCATTGGATGTGCCATTCCCAACTTCATTACGGTATCAATTTCATAAACGCCTGCAACACCTTCATACAAAGAATAGATAGCTTCATTTAGCATGGGCATTAAAATTCTGTTGGCTATAAATCCCGGATAATCATGTACTTCAACCGGAACCTTGTTCAATTTTTTAGAAAGTGCCATAATAGTGTTGGTAACCTTGTCGGAAGTCGAATAACCCCTAATGACCTCTATTAATTTCATAATAGGTACAGGATTCATAAAATGCATTCCTATCACTTTGTCAGGCCTCGAAGTGGCGGCAGCAATTTTAGTAATTGATATGGATGAGGTATTGGTTGCCAGGATTGTATCACCATCGCAAATTTCACCTAACTCTTTAAATATTTTAAGCTTTAAATCGATGTTCTCAGTTGCAGCTTCAATGACCAGGTCAGTATGTTGCACACCATCTTTTACCTCAGTAAAAGTTTGAATATTATTAAGCGTATGCCGCTTGTCTTGCTCCGTAATACTTTCTTTGGCCACCATTCTGTCTAAATTTTTAGCAATGGTTGCTAGGCCTTTATCTAATGCGTTTTGAGAAATATCAATTAAACGAACTTTGTAGTCATGTTGTGCAAATACATGGGCAATTCCGTTTCCCATTGTACCGGCTCCTATTACTGCTATGTTTTTCATATGTTAGAAATTAGACCAGTTTTGGTTAAACTTTCCAATATTGGATTTTTATATATGGTTGCTTGAACTTTATTATGTTTTGTGCTAACTCCGGGTTCCATAATATCAACATAAAATAAGATATTTATACTGTTTAAAAACAATCAATTATTTGTTGTGCAACGCGCAAAGCCTTTGCTCCGTCGCTCAATGTAACGATTGGTGTGGTGTCATTTATAATTGCGTCTGCAAAAGTTTCCAATTCATCTAAAATAGCATTATTAGATTCAACAGTAGGGTTTTTAAAGTAGATCTGTTTTTTAATTCCTTCAGCATTTTGTAAGATCATCGCGAACTCATCGGGGTTCTCTGGAACATCTTTCATTTTGACCACTTCACTTTTCTTTTCTAAGAAATCGACCGAGATATAGGCATCCTTTTGGAAGAACCGAGATTTACGCATATTTTTTAACGAAATTCTGCTTGCTGTTAAATTTGCTACGCAGCCGTTTACAAATTCAATCCTTGCATTAGCAATATCAGGCGTTTCACTGATCACTGTTACTCCACTGGCATGTATCATTTTAATTTCTGAATTAACAACACTTAAAATAACATCAATGTCGTGAATCATTAGATCTAAGACTACAGGAACATCCGTTCCCCTGGGATTAAACTCAGCCAATCGATGTGCTTCAATAAACATAGGATTTTTTATCACATCTTTAACAGCTGTGAAAGCAGGGTTAAAACGCTCAACATGGCCTACCTGCCCTTTTACCCCTTGTTGATTTACTAAAGTTCTGATCGCCTCGGCTTCGGCAACTGTATTGGTAATAGGTTTTTCTATGAAAACATGTTTCCCCTTGATAATAGCTTCTTTAGCACAATTAAAATGTGATAATGTAGGTGTTACGATGTCAACGACATCAACAGCATGAATCAATTCGGTGACTGAATTAAAAGGGGTATATCCAAATTCTTCCGCTACTTTTTGAGCATTTTCTGTGCTTGGGTCAAAAAACCCGATAAGTTCATATTTATCCGATTGTTGTAATAATTTTAAATGGATCTTACCAAGATGCCCGGCACCTAAAACACCTACTTTTAACATAAAAAAGATTTTGAACAAAATTACATAATTTTTTTCATTGAAAATTTATTTTTGACGAATTGGAAAAAAGCACTTCTTTTTTCATTACCCTTATTTTAAAATATATTTTTGCGGAGAAAAAAATAAAAATTAGTATATGTTTTTACTAAAATATTTAGTTAATTTGAGAAGTTATGTTAAAAGATTTACCAAAACATAAAGGGCTTAGAAATCAACTAGTTAAAACTATAAAAAGGAAAGGAATTAGTGATGAAAAAGTATTGGATGCAATTTCAAGGGTTCCGAGGCATTTATTTATGGACTCGGGCTTTGTAGATTTTGCTTATCAGGATAATGCATTTCCCATTGCTGCAAATCAGACCATTTCTCAACCCTATACAGTGGCATATCAAACAGAATTATTAGAAATTGCAAAAGGAGATAAAGTATTGGAAATTGGCACGGGTTCAGGTTACCAAACCGCTGTTTTAATTGAATTGAAGGCCGAAGTTTACAGTATTGAACGCCAAAAGGAATTGTACGAAAAAGCCAGGAAATTTTTACCAAAATTGGGTTATGTAGCTAAAAAATTAAGTTTTGGTGATGGTTATAAAGGGTGGAGCGAATATGCACCATTTGATAAAATATTAGTAACGGCAGGTGCTCCTATTGTACCTAAACCATTATTGAGCCAGTTAAAAGTAGGGGGCAGGTTAGTTATTCCTGTAGGTGATGATGTGCAAACAATGACCTTGTATATAAGAAAAGGTGAAAAAGAATTTGAAAAACATGAACTGGGACAATTTCGATTTGTACCTATGCTAAAAGAAAGTCAGAAATAGTTCTCAGTATTCATTTGGCAGTATTCAGTTGGCAATCCTCTATCTGATGAATTTAATATTTAGTAGTTTCAATTGCTTTTAAACTCAAGTCCATATTATGAACCGAATGGGTCAGTGCACCTGAAGATATATAGTCTACACCACAATCTGCATATGTTCTTAAGGTTTGTTCATTGATACCACCAGAAGATTCCGTCAAACATTGATTTCCGATCAAAGCAACTGCCTTACGGGTATCGTCATAGTTGAAGTTATCTATTAAAATTCTATAAACTCCATCAGATCGCAATATTTCTTCAATTTCCCAAAGGCTTCGGGCCTCAACAATAATCTTCAGGTCCTTATTCGTATCTTTTAAATAATTTTTTGTTTTAGCTATGGCTTTGGTAATGCCTCCCGCAAAATCTATGTGATTGTCTTTTAACATGATCATATCATACAAAGCGAAACGATGATTTTCACCACCGCCAATTTTTACGGCCCATTTTTCTAAGGCTCTAATTCCCGGAGTTGTTTTTCGAGTATCCAAAATTTTCGTATTTGTACCTTCTAAGAGATCGACGAACGAACGTGTTTTAGTAGCTATTGCACTCATACGCTGCATAGCATTAAGTACTAGGCGCTCTGCTTTCAATATGGACTGTGAATTTCCTTCTACATAAAAAACGATATCTCCATATATTACCTTACTGCCATCTTCTATGAGTGTTTCAATCTTTAAATCACTATCGATAAACTTAAAAACCAATTTTGCAAATTCAACTCCGGCTATAATGCCTTCATCCTTCGCCAGTAGCTTTGCTTTACCTTTTGTCCTTGCAGGAATACATGCCAATGAGCTATGGTCACCATCACCGACATCTTCACGAATAGCATTGCTTATTATTAGTTGAAGTTCTTTTTCGAATTGTTGTTGCGAGATCATATATTGAAATTTGTAAAGCAAAAATAAGGAAAACAAAACTGAAGCGCCAAATTTCAAATTAATGAAACACTAATGGCACATCTCAAATTTTAAACCTTAAATTTGTCTTATGAAAATAAAACTCCTCACTGTAGGTAAGACCGACGATAAAAATTTGGAACAACTTATTGATGACTACAAAAGAAGGTTAGGCCATTATGTGAAGTTTGAACTAGCACTTATTCCGGATATAAAAAATACCAAGAACCTTTCTGAAATAGAACAAAGAGAGAAAGAAGGAGCACTTATATTAAAAAACATTACACCTACAGACCAGATGATCTTATTAGATGAAAAGGGACATGAATTTCGCTCTGTTGAATTTTCTCGTTTTTTACAAAAAAAAATGAATTCTGGTATAAAGCAATTGGTATTTGTGATCGGTGGGCCTTATGGGTTTTCGGAGGCGGTTTTTGAAAAGGCACAAGGCAAAATATCACTGTCAAAAATGACATTTTCACACCAAATGATTCGACTATTTATGGTTGAACAACTCTATAGAGCTTTTACCATTCTTAAGAATGAACCTTATCATCATGAATAGGTGTATTTTAAGCATTTAAATGTTAAAAAAGGTTTTTTTCAGTATTTTTTACCTATAGTTGTTTTTATAGTAAGGTATTCAACTTGGGAATACACGATTTCTTTTTTATAGCAATTTTTCCCGTTTTTCTTATACAAGGAAGCGGGAATTTTTTTAAATCTTGTTCTATTCTACTTTTCTATAGGATAATCACATTGGTTTGTTTAAATAAGCTCAAGGAACATTATCACTGATCAAAATTAGAAATATTTATACATGTTCTAAGATTAATTTTGATTTGACCGTTGCAAGGGCCTGCTCAATATCCCAAATAATATCATTGGCGTTTTCAACGCCAATAGATAATCTAATTAGCTTATCGGTGATGTTCATTCTTTTTTTATGTTCGGCATCTACACCTGCGTGTGTCATTGAATTAGGATGTTCTACCAGACTTTCAGTGCTTCCAAGGCTTACGGCCATTTTAAATAATTTTAAATTATTTATAAATTGGAATGCCTCTTTTTCACCCCCTTTAATATCAAAAGAAATCATTGCTCCGGGAGCTTCACATTGTTTTTTATAAATGTTGTATTCTTTCGTGCCCTCCTTTAGTAATCCTAAATAATTTACCTTTTCAATGATTGGATGTTGCTCTAAAAAAGTGGCTACTTGCTGAGCATTTTTAGTTTGTTTGTCCATTCGTACCTTTAATGTTTCCAGGCTGCGTAACAACAACCAGGCAGTGTTCGGACTTAACATGTTACCTAAAAAAGTACGTAAATTTTTCACACGTACCATCAACTCAGCTGAACCAAGTACAGCGCCGGCAATTAAGTCACTATGGCCACCTATATATTTGGTAGCAGAATACATTATAATATCAGCGCCAAATTTTAAGGGATGTTGCCAAAGCGGACCGAGATACGTATTATCAATAGCTAACAGCACTTGCTTATCGTCAGTACTGAAATGGTTGGTAATGTTACTGTAGCTTTCAATATCAACTATATCATTAGTAGGATTGGCAGGTGTTTCTAAAAAAATCATTGCAAGGTTTGCAGATTTTCCGGTAGCTTCGATCATCTTTATAATATCTTCCTCACTTTCATCGGGATGCACGCTCAATACGTCAACACCAATTTTTGTTAAAAAATGTTCAATAAAATGATCAGTTCCTCCGTAGAGGGGGTTGCCATGTACCAACAGATCACCCGGTTTTAGAAATTCTAATAACACGGTACTAATCGCAGACATACCACTTTCAAAAACTGCGCAATCTTCAGATTTATCCCATAAGCATAATCTGTTTTCTAAGATCTCCAAATTAGGATTGTTAATTCTACTATAAATTAATCCCAATTCTTCCTTTGGTCCTTTATCTCGTAATCCATAAGCAATTTCAAAAAAAGCCTTGCCTTCTTCAGCCGATTTAAAGGCAAAAGTCGACGTTTGGAATATAGGACATTTTACGGCACCTTCCGATAGCTCGTGGTTGTAACCGTGGCTCATCATTAAACTTTCAGGACTAAAATTATGTGTTTTCATTATGAATGGGCTTTAGTGTGCCAAAGTTAAATATTGAAGTTTTATTTTCCTAATATTATAAATATATTAGATAATTATTCTATATTTGATTTAATTAAAGTATAATATTCTTTATCAAATCATTTTTTGAATTGATTTTAGAATAAAATTCTATAGAATGATTGACGCTACTGATAAATCGATTTTACGAATGTTGCAAGGCAATAGTAAACTTACAATAAAAGAAATTGCAAGTAAATTGAACCTGACAACTACGCCTATTTTTGAAAGAATCAAACGGCTCGAAAAAGAAAACTACATTACTTCATATAGAGCAATCGTTGACCGAAAAAAAATAGGACTGTCACTATTGGCATTCTGTAATATTTCATTGAATCAGCACGAGGCTACCTTTATTTCAAAATTTGAAAAAGACATACAGCAGTTTAGTGAGGTGATTGAATGCTATCATATTGGGGGTATGTTTGATTATTTATTAAAAGTGGTGGTGGACGACATGGACGCTTACCAGTATTTTGTTGCCAAAAAGTTAGCCTCTGTAGATAATATCGGACAGGTTCAAAGTGCTTTTGTAATGACAGAAGTAAAATCAACTGCCATTTTACCTATTGATTAAAACCTAATTGGAGAAGGTGATAAGCCTGCCTTCAATACGGACACCTGAAAATGCGAAATTTTCTTGTATCCAACGAATTGTCTTAGAATGGTACAGAAATACATGTGTCGGGTCGTTCTTATAATACCAATTTTGAAAATCGATATTATCATCATATAGCACCGTCATGCAATAGAGCTTACCATTTGGTTTGATCAGTTTCTTTAATAAAGTAAATTCCTTTTGCGGATCGAAAAAATGTTCCATAACCTCACAGCAAACTATATAGTCATAAGTCGATTGTAACAGATTTTGATAGTTATGAAAAAAAGGATCGTATTGAACAATTTGAAGGCCTTTATCTTCAAGTACTTTAGAAATTACCGGGCCTGTACCTGCTCCAAAATCTAGCCCTTTATGGGCTGGCGTAAAATCTTTTAGAACCGCCAAGGTAATTGGTGAAACAAATTGTTGGTAATTTTTATCTTCAATATTGTTATTATGAGTCTTGTACCTGGCTATTTCTTCTTCGTAAGTGAGCCTTAGTTTTTTATCCAGAAAAATACCATAGCACGTTGGGCATTGAAAAAAATGTTGTTCCTCATATTGATAGAAAGTACCTGCTTCACAATGACAAAGTGGGCAATTACTGGTGGTATGAAGTTGTACATTAAACATCTTTAATTAAGTTCTATTTATATACTTTTTTAAGGTTTCTTCCACTAAGATTATCATTAAAAACCCACCAAAATAAGCCAGGATATCAATCCACGAGAAAGAAGTTCCAATTACAACGCTGGCGATTCTATTTTTTTCAAGGCCCAGCAACGAAATTAAATTGTAGTATTGTGCCAATTCAACAAAACAGGCAAAAATAAAAGTCGAAAGCGCTACTATAAAATATGATTTCGAGATAAAAATACGTAAAAAGGAGTAGATAAGTATTATAACTAACAGATCGCCGATGTAGGGCCGAATGACGCGGTCGTGAATAAAAAAACCAATGTATAATTCAATTAGTAAAATGAAAGCAAAAAGGACCGCATAACTCTTATCGAAAATTGATGACTTCATTGTCGCTGTTCTGTTTTATTATTTTATTGTATCTTGAAAATAAGACATAAAAAAGCCTATCAATTAATGATAGGCTCTGTAATCAAAACGATAAATAGTATATATTATAGTACTCTTACGTTTACTGCGTTCAAACCTTTTTTGCCTTCTGTCAATTCGAATTCTACTTCATCACCTTCGCGAATCTCATCGATTACACCAGAAATGTGTACAAAATGTTCTTTACCTGAACCTTCTTCGGTTATGAATCCAAAACCTTTTGAATCATTGAAGAATTTTACTGTTCCTTTACTCATTTTAAAAAAATTAAATTATTAATATAAGTTGCAAAAGTAATATTTATAATTGTATTAAGCTAATTTTTTGTTTTTTTATTATGAGTTACTGTAAAACAGGTGTTAACAAAACACCTTTTATAAGAATTTTAGTCGATTGACTAAAATTTTACGAATACATTTGTTGCCATAATTTATAAAAATTGATAGGATGAAATTTATTAATGAGTTTAAAGAATTTGCCGTTAAAGGTAATATGATGGATATGGCCATAGGTATTATTATTGGCGCATCTTTTAATAAGGTGATCGATGTATTGGTCAAAAAAGTATTATTACCGCCATTGTCTTTATTATCGAGTGGAATTAACTTACAATATAAACGATTGATACTGAGAGATGTAGAAACTGATGCTACAGGAGCAGTAATTAACGAAGAAGTTGCGATAGCGTACGGTGCACTTACCGAGGCCATTTTAGACTTTTTATTGATTGGATTGACAATATTTATTGTTGTAAAATTTATGAATCGCTTGCGCGCAAAGGCTCAAGACACGAAAGATGTAACTGTTACCACACCAAAAGACATCCAGTTGCTAACAAATCTTACCGAATTGATGCAAGAGCAGAATGAAATTTTAAAGGGCAACTAAAAGGTTTTACAAATGAATAGGATGTTTATCCAAATGGAGATCGGCTAACATATCTTGCGTAAATTTAAAATGACCACGTCTTGTAATAATTTTAAATCTGTAATCTTTCATTTTGGTAATCGTAGCCAAAAATTGCAATTTATTTTTTAAAAGCTGTGGCTGGTCTGAGCGTAAGCTAATCTCAAAATAATGTGTTTTACCATCGCGTTCAGCTTCGATATCAGGACCCATTGAAACATCAGTTCCTACTTTGAGGTAGGATTTTGGAGTGTCGTATCCAAGTACATCCGCTTTAATATTTTTAAAACCACTCTTTTCTAAATAAGTTACCGATTCTTTTAAAATTGACTTGTTTTTTATATCATCTAGAGTTATCATAATGGGTAAAGTTACAAAACAATAAAGACAACACCTAAATAAAAATCATTTAAGTTCGATATAAAACATTGTGAATCAGCAACTAATGTTACTTAAAAAAAATAGATGTATGCTCGTTGAGTTAGTTCAATTTTATATGATCTAATCATGAGAATGGCTATCATCACAAGCGGAGAGATGTATTGAGAAATACATAAGCTCACTTAAATCTTGAGTTTATTCAAAAAAAAGTCAAGATATAAATGAATTACTATTCTTTCAAAATAATAGCAGGTAGTTTTAGTTTTTTGTATAATTCATTATACGCTGCCATCTCCGTAGTTACGATGTTGTCTTTCTCTTTAAGATAGGTATTCCAGTCAGCTAATAGATCATTTAAACGATCTTTAGCACCTTGTGTTACTTTAGGATCTTCTGCATCGATATATCCTTTTAAGTGTATCAATTGAGCATTTAATTTATTGTTGAAATTAATAACATCCTGAAATGTTTTTTGTTTTGGCTGAATTAAATTTTGTTCCCATTTATCAATACGTTTTATAAGCTCTTTTCCTTTGGTAAATAATGTTTTGGACATATCATTCGTTTTTAACAATTCGGAATATGCCTTTAATTGTGCTTTTACCGAACGCATACTGTTAACGGATTCATGCATTTCTTTTACAGTAGTTTCAATGGTCATTAATAGTTGTTGCTGTTCCTCAAAATTGCTGGTTGTAGCTTCTATAGCCGGGTTTGGTAGTATCGTCACTTGCGTTTCAGAAATTTGATCTTCTAATGATAAACGCAACACATACGTACCTGGGGCTACACTTGATCCCGAATGGCCACCGAAAATAAAAACTCGGTCAATAGAGGGTGATGCTTCTCTCTTAAAGTCCCATGTAAAACGGTTATATCCTTTATTAGATGGTAAAATAGTTGGCATCGATGGCCCACCTGGCCAGGTTTTAAACTTGGTTGATTTTTTGTTAGTGAAGGTTCTAATAACAGTATTGTTTTCAAGAACCTCTAATTTTAGATCAGCACTGTCGGCAGCTTCTTTTAAATAATAATCAAAAGTCACACCTTGTTTTGGGTTTTGGCCAAGACCAGGAACATCCTTCGCTGTACTTCCACCAAATAGGCGATAGGTATCTTTCGGTTTAAAAATGGTCAGGTCTTTTTTTGCTGTTTCAATATTTTGAAATGGAGCAAGATCGTCTAAGATCCAAAAGGATCGTCCTGCAGTGGCCACGATCAAATCATTATCCTGAATTACCAAATCGTTTATAGGAACAACAGGCAAATTCAACTGAAGTTGCTGCCAGTTTTGCCCATCATTTAAAGAAATATACAACCCGGTTTCCGTTCCGGCATATAGCAATCCTTTTTTCTTTTTGTCTACTCGTATGGCACGTACAAAAGAATGTGGATCATTCATGCCGTTTACGATTTTCGTCCATGTTTTTCCATAATCGTTGGTTCTAAATATATAGGGTTTTAGATCCATAAACTTATAGCGCATAACTACAATATATGCAGTAGCGGCGTCATGTGGTGAAACTTCAATATAATTCACAATCCCTTCAGGCAGATTTTTTGGGGTTACATTTTCCCAGCTTTGTCCTCCGTTTTTCGTAATATGTACTAAGCCATCATCACTTCCTGCCCAAAGTACTCCCTTTTCATGAGGCGATTCGGTCAAGAACATAATGGTATTATAATTCTCACCACCAGCTGCTTCATTGGTATAAGGCTGGCCACCGGGTCCATGTTTCGTGGTATCATTTCTCGTTAAGTCGGGGCTTATAACCGACCAGTTAATCCCACCATCGGTTGTTTTAAACACTACGTTTCCAGCATGATAAATAGTATTTCGGTCATGAGGAGAACTTATGATCGGGGCGTTCCAGTTGTATCTATATTTAAAGTCTTTTGGCGCAATACTCAGGCCCAATTCGGGATATTCTTTAATAGATTTTTGTGCCCTAGAGCGGTTGTTCCATTTGCTGATATTCCCTTGATACGTACCCCCATAGATCACTTCCGGATTATCAGGGTCAAAAGCGATATAAGCACTTTCCCCGCCAGCTACCGAATGCCAATCTTTCCAGGTTATGCCTCTGCCATTAGTGCGGCTGGCAATTGAGATAGCTGAATTGTCTTGTTGCCCGCCATAAATATTAAAAGGTACTAAATTGTCTGCTATAACCCTATAGAACTGAGCTGTTGGTTGATTTTGCTGTGAACTCCAGCTTTTACCACCATTATTTGAAACATTGGCACCACCATCATTTGAATTGATCATTATTGAATTATTATGGGGGTGTATCCATAAATGATGGTTGTCACCATGGGGGACAGGTAGGTTTGAAAAAGTTTTTCCACCATCTATTGATTTCAAAACAGGTGCGTTTAACACATAGACTATATTTTCATCCCGGGGATCAGCAAAAATTTCCATATAATACCAGGATCTTGTAATGGTAACTCTATCGGTGTTTATTTGTTTCCATTTTTTACCGGCATCATCAGAACGATATACACCCGCTTTTTTGCCTTCCGCTTCTATAACGGCAAAAACGCGTTCGGGGTTTGCCCTCGAAACAGCGATACCTGCCTTCCCAAATTCTTTAGGTAAGCCTTCTTTTAATTGTTGCCAGTTGATTCCTCCATCGACAGATTTATACAGGGCAGATTTTTCCCCACCTGAAACCATTGTCCAGGGAAAACGTTGATGTTGCCACATTGCCGCATATAAAATAAGTGGATTTTTCATATCCATAGACAATGAAGAGGCACCGGTGATCGTATCAACATATAATACTTTTTCCCAATGGTCACCTCCATCAGTTGAGCGATATATACCACGATCTTTGCTAGGGCCATATTGTGCTCCCTGGGCACTCACAAAAATAATTTCAGGATTGGTAGGATGTATGATCACATCAGAAATATGGCGTGTATTATCCAGGCCAATATGTTTCCAGGTTTTGCCGGCATCCGTAGATTTATAGACACCATCTCCCATGGAGGTCATCACTCCACGAGCTGCATGCTCACCCATACCAACTACAATTATATTCGGATTGCTTTCCGCAACAGCAATAGCACCAACGGAACCTGTTTTAAAGAAACCATCAGATATATTTTTCCAGGTAATACCATCATCAGTAGTTTTCCAAACGCCACCACCAACAGTGCCCATATAGTAGGTCATACGTTGTCCTACAACTCCTGAAGAAGTTACACTTCGTCCACCGCGGAAAGGGCCAATATTACGCCATTTCAGATGATTGAATATTGAATCATTTAGTACTTGTGTTGGCTGTGGTGCCTTTTTTTTCTTTTTCCGTTGAGATTGTATCGTTATCGGAAGTAGCAATAAAACAATGAGGAGTAAATGGATGATTTTCATAGGGATAGGTAGTTTGTTAATATTGAATTACTTGTTGCTAAGATACTATTTCTAATTGAAATTTAGAGGTAATGAGTTGCTATTTAGAATGACCTTGACAAGGATATTTTTGTTCCAGTTTTGTGGGCATTTTGAAGAAAGATATGGCAATCTTTTACGTTTGAATAAAGAAAGCACAGATTCTCTCGGGCGGATCAGAATGACATCTTCAATCACCTTCATTATTGCTTCAGCAAATCAAAACGGTGTGTATATTTAATGGTTACACTTTGATTGTTCAAGACATCTATTATATCGTCATCTTTTATAATATTGAAGACTACGAACAGGCCGGTATTGGCATTTCGAAGCCAACCAAAACGTGCATTGACAGAGGTAATATTCGATACATTATTATGCTGTACCAGGCTTTGCACAAACATACGTGGCGTAAAAGAATACGATAATCGTGCTCCACTAACAATCGCTGTTAGATCACCATTAGGTAGCCTTAGATCATTAT
>Ga0209633_10002234_pt1 | contig 18974 bp, 18 predicted proteins | sample Cruoilmetagenom1_FD_187290 | JGI IMG/M metagenome (GOLD analysis project Ga0209633, IMG submission 187290) | Oil polluted marine microbial communities from Coal Oil Point, Santa Barbara, California, USA - Sample 1 (SPAdes) (version 2) | ecosystem: Environmental > Aquatic > Marine > Oil seeps ... | reverse complement strand
CACAAGACTGGCTTCATACAAACATTTCGCTGATTCCCCAGACCAAGGCGTATTAATATTAGTTACTTGCAATTTCCATAAACGCTTCGAAAGCGCAGCCCATGTCGCCTTATGCAACGGCCCCATCGAAATAACGCCACCATTTTCACCTCTTCTTGCAGTTTTCAGTGTGAATTGTAATGTTTCCAGCATTTCTTCATTTCCACTATATAAAACCGGGACACCTGATCCATTCATTAGATTTAGTATCATTTTTAGTAATGGTGGAACATTCTCTGAAGAGGTTTTTTTTGGCAATGTCAAATTAGAGAACTCATCAAGCACAATAAGTCCTACTCGATAATTTCTACTTTTCCTTATAACTTTCTCCAAAACTATTCCCTTATTATTTCGGGAACTAAATGCTTCTTCAAAAAACCTCTCGTTTAAAACATTATCAAGCGCTGATAGAAAATGCCCTGCAAAGGTCACTAAACTTTGATCTTCAGGACAATCTACTTTAAGCCAAACTACCTGAGTTATTGGCATTGGCTTAACGTTATAATTCTGATGTTCAATTACCTGAGGAAACTGTGCTAAAACACTTTCATACAATCTCGTTTTCCCAGAACCACTTGGCCCAACAAGCGTCATTCCCGTAGGACGTGGTTCGAATCTTCCAGATAGAGGCTGAATTGGAGTATCATCAGGTGAAAGATAGTGCAAATAATGGTTTGATGTAGCTAAACAAGGGTTTTTAGTTGAATAACCTCTATAAAGTGCTGATTCAATTCGTCTGGCTAGATCAATACTTTCAGGCAAAGGGAAATTAAATCGCTCCAGATCAACAAGCGCAACCAATCTTTCCTCTGGTTTTAGACTTCTAATTTCATCACTGACCACAGGTATGATGTTTAACCGTTTTATCCATTCGATATCCGAAAGTATTGGCGGCAATGCTTCGATTAATGGATTACCCGCATAAGCGGGATTGCTGTTCGCACGATAAATAGCTTCAGTTAATTTTAGAGTATCACTCATTGTCTTCAAGAACCTGCTCGATAAAAGCTAGTTTTGAAAGTACTTGTTTATCATTTTCGTTAAAAGCACCATCCTTTTTGGCATCATTTTCTATACTTAACTTATCCTGAAGTAAATCACGTTCTCTACGTCTTGCGTCACGTAAGTTAGTTACGTTGTTAGGAACTTTCCTGAATGAACCAACAGTATTTTTGCGAACTTCCTTTGCATTTTCACGTAGATTTTCGACATTATTTTCCTGATTAATACGTCCCAACAAGTCTGAACCGGTTTCTTTCTTGTCTCGTTTCCATTCAGACAGCCAGATAATATCAGCTCGATGCAAATCTGCATATAGCCTTTGTTTGGGCAATAAGTTGCATTGGATGAGTGGACTACGTTTGTCTTTACGTACATATATGGTACTTGAATTTCCATCATCTATTCGTGCATCAATAGAATACTCCCCTGTCGCACGAGCAAGTTCAAACCAATTATTCTTTTCAGCTTCCTCGCAGCTATAATACATTCCTTCAAAATTTATACCATGTGCCGTGATACGCGCTTTTGCAGCATGCATAAGCTCGACACGTGCCTGCTCTTCATCAACAACAGACAAACTATGCATATGTCTTGACTCATGATATTTCCAGAAATTTATCGGTGTTGGCTCTAAATCATTAGTAACCATGCCGGGAGTAAGAATATCTTCAATATATCTTGTTTTATTAAACTCAATAAAATCCTGTACAATTATTTTCGTAACTTCATCAAGTGTATGTACTGCTTTCTGTTTAGGGTCTGGATCCATCCGACCTCTAGGTTTTCCTAAAGTAGTACCATCCAGATCGTGAAGCGCTTCTTTATTGACTATACCGAACCTACGCTCTACAACCGCTTTCCAATCTGCCCGAATTGGAGCAGCAAAATCCAGTTTTATACCCATAGGGGGAATATGATACTCAGGAGCATTACCAATCATCTCCCCCCTATCGCACACAATACCGAGTGGCAGACCTTGGCACGGCCAATCTTCCTCATCGATAACTATTCCGTAGTGTGCACAAAAATCTTTCTTTGGTAGAAAAGCGTTTAATAAAGCCTGTTTTGCTGCATCCCAACTGGCATATACCAGATCAACGAATACACCGGCAACTATTCTACTACCCCGGTCAACAACTACATAAATTACAGGTCGACCAAGCACCCGGCTGCGGTTAAATTTAGAGACAACATAGACATCTGCTACTGTAGCGTCAATTTCGTAACAATCGCCCGGTCCGCTCACAAGCTCACTGACTCCGCTCAAAAGGGCACGCTTATGCATATCCCATTTAACATCGCCAATAGTCACTTTTTCATCAACCACATAATCAAATAACATTTTGAACCAATATCGAAACTGTGCAATGCTTATCACATTCGGAGTTCTTTTTTCCTTTGCGGCATTTTCTACTTCACTTTTATAAAATTCATTCAGATATTTTCTATAGACTTTACTAATTACCTTTATCTTTCGTTTTTTATAAAATTTTTCTATCGCTGTTCTGATTTCTTTTTTATGTTCCTCTGTAACAGCGATTCCTTTTCGTTCACTGAAGCCAAATATTGGCTGTTTTTTTGGCTTGCCACGCTGCTCTTTGTCTGTAGACTTTTCTTCGCCAGGCGCACCACAATTTTCATATTTCGGGAGTAATGCGTTTATAGTTTGACCAAAACACCAATATTCAGAAAGTGCCCTGTATATATAAATTTCCTTAATCTTTTCTTCCTTAGCTCTTTTTTTTATTTCAATTGATCGCTTACTTTTTACTAAACGCACAAGGAAATCTTTATCTTCGACAAGAGGTGCGATTAGTTTGTATTTACCGTCCCTGCGTTCTTTCCAGCTAGTGGGAAGATTATCTTCACCCAATGTCATGGATTTCGGGATAATGAAATCTGATTTTACAATTAACTTGTGGGATAGTTTTTCTTCAAATAACTTAAGGCTAACTTTAAACGGACGAGACATTTTAGTGCCATTATTCAATTTGAATAAAATCAAAACGTCAAATGGAGCACATACTTCCAGAACTCTAAACTCACCCGTCTGCAGATTATGCTCACCATCAATAACCTTCCAGGTTGAATTACGAACTAATCTTGGCATTCGTTCGTTCCTCCATAATCTTGTCATTAATATCCAGAATTTCGATTACATTTTCTCTTGCTATTTCAATTCTAGTATCCATATTGACTAATATTAATTGATGCCAAATTGCTGCCTTTAATAAAACTAACGTTTTATCTGTTGATAATTTTATGTCATGTGATAATTGATTAACCAAACCAGACCATTCATAAATACCAGGCACAACTACACCAGCCAATCTTTCCATTTCCTCCTTACAATTATCCCTAAGCAAAAGCTGCTTTCTGCCACGTAGTGGAGCAGCAAACCACTCAATATTTCTAGCAACAACCTTTTTTATCTGTTTTTCAGTTACCAACCTCCACGGTGCACCGACTGCAGACCACCATAAGCGTTCTATCTCTAATCGTTCAGCTACACCTGGCTCATTCAGTTCTTCACTAGTTTTTGCCGCAACGGGCAAATAAGTAATCTTATCTTTATCGCTTATTGTAAGTACGAAGTCAGTAGTCAGGACACATGGGTCATTTGATTTAGAGATGATTGGGTAATTTATTCCGGCTTCATTTGCGACACGAACTATCAGATCTAACGGTAATAAAGGGAATTGTTCCCTGATATCCACTACCCGGGGGTTATATTCGGCTATGGTGAAGAAGTTACTTTCAACTCCGGAGAGCAATTGGTAGGTTCGCTCTGTTTTGATACCGTAGATTTTTGTTGATTTTCCACGGGATGGGACATCATTGACCCTGAGCCAGGGTAGATAATCTGAACCGACTCCTAACCCTCGCCCGTTTTTCAGAGCGCGGGAGTAATCCTTAATATTTGCAAGGCTTCGAGGTCGTCCCATCGATAAATCCCCAGCATTGGATGAATTAAGGATAGCTCAAAATCGACTAATTACAAACTTTATAAAAACTTACAAAGTTTAGAAATTAATCTCAAACTTTTTTATGTCTGGATATCTTACTTTATGTGAGATGTCTATTCTACCGTAACGGATTTTGCCAGGTTACGCGGCTGATCGACATCTGTTCCCTTCAGAACAGCTACATGATAAGACAACAGCTGTAACGGGATAGAATGGATAATGGGTGATGTCTCATCCTGCATCTCGACAATATTCATCACATGAATACCCGGCTCGCCTTTAAAACCGGACTTCTCATCGGCAAACACATACAACTCACCACCGCGCGCCTTGACCTCTTGCATATTGGATTTCAGTTTATCGAGGAGCTCATTGTTCGGCGCGACAATGATCACCGGCATCTCGGCATCAACCAGTGCCAGCGGGCCATGCTTGAGTTCTCCGGCGGCATAGGCCTCGGCATGAATATAGGAAATCTCTTTTAGCTTTAAGGCACCCTCCATGGCGATGGGATAATGCAGACCACGTCCCAAAAATAGAGCGTTATGTTTGTCGGCAAAATTTTCCGCCAGGACCTTAATCTCGCCATCCAGCTCCAGCACCTTTTCAACCTTGGCAGGCAGTGCCTTGAGCTGTTTCACCAAGGACACCTCGGTGAACGTATCCATGCCATGGCGGCGACCCAATACAATGACCAGTAACATCAACGCTGCCAGCTGAGTCGTAAAGGCCTTGGTCGAGGCCACGCCGATCTCGGGGCCTGCTCTTGTCAATAAAGAAAGATCCGACTCTCGCGTCAGAGAGCTCTCGGCAACATTGCAAATCGTTAGTGAGTGGCCGAAGCCTAAACGACTAGCCTCTTGCAAACCGGCGAGTGTATCGGCAGTTTCACCGGACTGGGAAATGGTGACGATGAGAGAATTTTTGCGCACCACCGGTTTGCGATAACGAAATTCGCTGGCGATCTCCACCGCACAGGGAATACCTGCAAGGGCCTCGAACCAATGACGCGCCACCATACCGGCATGATAGCTGGTGCCACAGGCAATAATGTGTATGCCCTGAATCTTGTCAAAAATTTCACCTGCATTGACGCCAAAGGCCTCTTCCAGCACACGCTCACCACTAATACGGCCTTCCAGGGTATCGGCAATAGCGCGCGCCTGCTCGTGAATCTCCTTGAGCATATAGTGACGATATTCACCGCGTTCAACCGCATCCGTCGTCAACTCGCTCTCTTTGATCGGGCGCTCGACCTTGTTACCAGACGCAGCATAGATCACCAGTGAGTCACGCTGAATGTCTGCAATATCCCCCTCTTCAAGAAATATAAAACGCTGTGTCACGGGTAACAACGCCGCCACATCTGAGGCAATAAAGTACTCGCCAATACCCACACCAATGACCAGTGGGCTCCCCTTGCGGGCGGCGATGAGGCGGCCTTTTTCGTGACTACTGATGACCCCCAGGGCATAGGCGCCGTCTAAATGCTTGAGGGCCTCACGCACTGCTGCGAGTAAATCTTTATCCTCTTTAATGTGATGCTCATATATCTGATGAACGATGACCTCGGTATCCGTTTGGGAGGTAAATTCATAACCAGCGGCTATTTGCTGCTGGCGCAGACTTTCGTGGTTTTCAATAATGCCATTGTGCACTACCGCGACAGATTTGCGACAAATATGCGGGTGGGCGTTGTTTTGTGTCGGCACACCATGCGTCGCCCAACGGGTATGTGCAATACCCAAATTACCGCTCAGGCCATCGGCAAGAATGGCGTCGTTCAGGCCCGCCACTTTGCCGGACATGCGCACGCGGTCGATACAGCCTGTGCTGTCAATAATGGCAACCCCGGCCGAATCATAACCACGGTATTCCAGGCGGCGTAAACCCTCAACCAGGATGGGCACAACGTCACGCTCAGCTACTGCACCTACTATTCCGCACATAATCTTAAGATCCCGGGTACTGGTTATTGGCTACGATAAAACTACTGGTGACAAGATACCAGAAACCAGTTACCTTTTTTTAGTTGGTCTCTTCCAGCCCTCAATCGTTTTTTGCTTCAATGCCGTCAAAGTCAGTTCCTCCGCCGGTGCATCTTTACGCAGCACGGTACCGGCACCTATGGTGGCGCCCCTGCCGACTTTGATCGGTGCAACCAGTACGCTGTTTGAACCCGTCGAGGCCCTGTCTTCGATAGTGGTGCGATGCTTATTGGCACCATCATAATTAGCCGTAATCGTGCCGGCGCCTATATTCACACCGCCGCCCATATCAGTGTCACCGATATAGGTTAAATGATTGACCTTGCTGCCCAGGCCAATATTACTATTTTTAATCTCAACAAAGTTACCGATATGATTATCCCCGCTGAGATTCGCCCCCGGGCGCAGGCGGGAAAATGGCCCCACTCGTGAGTCCTTGCCAATAGTGGCATTTTCGACCACGCACATTGGCAGAATCTCGACACCCGCCTCAATGACGCTATTGATGATGACACAGTTAGCGCCAATAGTGACATTGTCACCAATACTCACCTCGCCCACAAAAATGACATTGGTATCGATGAAAATATCACGGCCTACACTAAGCCTGCCACGTATATCAATACGCCCCGGATCTGCGAGGCTAACGCCCTCTGCCATGATCGCAGCGGCCATTTGTCTCTGGTAATAACGTTCCATTTGCGCCAATTCTGCGCGGCTGTTAATCCCCATGACCTCTTCTACCGTAGCAGGATGCGTGGTTATGACTTCCATGCCATCACTTACCGCCATGGCGATTATATCGGTGAGGTAATATTCACCCTGGGCATTATTATTTTTGAGCTTACTCAGCCACTGTTTTAATTTATTGGCCTTAACGGCGAGTATACCGGTATTGATCTCTGTGATCTTACGCTGCTCATCACTGGCATCCTTTTCTTCAACAATAGACTGCACCAAGCCGTGGACATCACGCACAATACGCCCATATCCCGCAGGATTTTCCAGGTGTACTGTTAGCAGGGCCATTTGCGTTTCATTGACCTGTTTAATCAAGCCGGCCAGGGTGGTCTCACTAATCAAGGGGACATCCGCGTAGAGAATGAGTACGCTACGGTCGTCGGCAATAGTCGACATGGCCTGTTGCACCGCATGGCCGGTCCCTTTTTGTTGTTTTTGCTCGGCCCAGGTAATGGCCTTGTCGTCAATTGCATCCCTGACCTGCTCTCCGCCGTGACCATAAACGACGATTAATTCCTTGGGCGATAGACAGCGGGCGCTGTCGAGGACGTGCTGTAAAAGTGGCTTGCCTGCCAGTGGGTGTAAAACCTTGGCTAGGGCGGACTTCATGCGGGAGCCCTGCCCCGCAGCGAGGATAACGATGCTCAGGTGACTTGATCCAGACATAACTACATCCTTATTCGGTAGACACTAACACTCTATCTTTATGCCTATTTTGTGCGAGTGATGTGCATTTAACAATCCCTGATATTATTCTGGTCAACAATTCAATCAGTGTAGATTCGGCGCGCCTTCGCTCTCCTTTACCGCGCCCCTGCCAATTTCGTCAAGGCTGGCATCCCGGATATCGGTTATTTTGATCACGAAGGTTACGGTCTTGCCTGCAAAGGGGTGGTTCCCGTCCAGGGTAATCTCACCATTTTCAATTTTAGTCACCACCATGGTGACTTTTTCACCCTGGGGATTTTCAAACTCTGCCTGGGCGCCAAGACGACGAAACTCCGGCGGCACATTTTCAATCGCATCGCTATAGGTTAGCTCCGGGTCGTGTGGTCCAAAACCCTCCAAAGGCGGCACTACAACACGTACTTCGTCAGCAATCTTTTTACCCGCCATGGCCGCCTCGACCTTTTCGTACATCTTGCCATCGACGCCATGCAGATAGGACAGTGGCAAGTCGGATTGCTCGAGCATGCTGCCATCCTGGTCGAGGATGGAATAGACGAAGGTGACGACTTTTTGTGGTTCTACAATTTTATCCATATTTAGTATCCTGAAAAAAAGGGCAGCACTAGCCACCCTTTTTAGACTATATTACTTTTATCGCCTAGTGATTGATCTTATTACGCAGCCGCTGGATGGCCTGTAACTGGGCGATCGCTGCTATAAGCTCTGCCTGGGCCTTAGCCAGTTCCATGACATCCGTACGATCCTTCAGTGCCTGCTCGGCCTTTTGTTTGGCCTCCAGGGCTGCGGCCTCATCCAGATCCTGCGCACGTATAGCGGTATCCGAGAGAACCGTTACCACATGCGGCTGCACCTCCAGGATACCCCCGGATACATAAATGGCCTCTTCTTCACCACCCTGCATGGTAATACGAACCTCGCCAGGCTTTAGCGATGTCAGCATTTGAGTGTGGCGCGGATAAATACCCACCTCGCCCATTAGCGCTGGCGCGACAAGGACTTCGGCGGTGCCGGAGAAGACCTCGCGTTCCGCGCTAACAATGTCAACATGCATTGTAATAGCCATACCTTATCTCCCGTATTAAAGCGTCTTGGCCTTTTCCACCACTTCTTCGATAGTGCCGACCATGTAAAACGCCTGCTCAGGTAGTGCGTCATATTCACCATTGACGATACCCTTAAAGGCCCGGATGGTGTCTTTCAAACCAACGTATTTACCCGGTGCGCCGGTGAATACTTCGGCAACGAAGAACGGCTGTGACAGAAAGCGCTGAATTTTACGTGCGCGTGATACGGTCTGCTTGTCTTCTTCAGATAGCTCGTCCATACCTAAAATCGAGATGATATCTTTTAACTCTTTATACTTCTGCAGGATTCCCTGTACAGAACGGGCAATACTGTAGTGCTCTTCACCGATAACGTGTGGATCCAACTGACGTGAGGTGGAATCAAGTGGGTCTACCGCAGGATAGATACCCAGCTCGGCAACTTGACGAGACAATACCAGGGTCGCATCCAGATGTGAGAAGGTGGTTGCTGGCGAGGGGTCGGTCAAGTCATCCGCGGGGACATAGACGGCCTGGAAAGAGGTGATTGAGCCGGTCTTGGTCGAGGTGATACGTTCCTGAAGAATACCCATTTCTTCCGCCAGTGTTGGCTGATAGCCTACTGCGGAAGGCATACGACCCAAGAGTGCAGACACCTCTGTGCCGGCAAGCGTATAACGATAGATGTTATCAACGAACATCAGTACGTCACGGCCTTCGTCACGGAAGTACTCCGCCATGGTTAAGCCGGTCAGGGCAACACGCAGTCGGTTACCAGGAGGCTCGTTCATCTGACCATAAACCAGAGATACCTTATCGATAACCCCGCCATCCGTCATTTCATGGTAGAAGTCATTACCCTCACGAGTACGCTCACCCACGCCGGCAAATACCGAGTAGCCACTATGCGCTACCGCGATATTACGAATCAGTTCCATCAGCGTTACCGTCTTACCGACACCCGCACCCCCGAACAAACCAACCTTGCCACCCTTGGCAATCGGCATAATAAGGTCGATAACCTTGATGCCGGTCTCCAGGATCTCAACGGAGGACGCCTGATCAGCATATTCGGGTGGTTTACGGTGAATTGGCCAGCGCACTTCTTCACCTATTGGTCCCGCATCGTCTACCGGCTTACCCAGCACATCCATAATGCGCCCCAGGGTCTTCTGACCCACGGGTACCGAAATCGGCGCACCTGAGTTAGCGACAGATAATTCACGACGTATGCCGTCTGTTGAGCCCATAGCGATAGTACGAACAACACCATCACCCAGCTGCTGCTGTACTTCCAGCGTCAGGTCAGTTTCTTCAACGCTCAGCGCATCATAAATCTTAGGCATTGCATCACGCGGAAATTCCACGTCGATAACCGCGCCGATGATCTGTACAATTTTTCCAGAACTCATTTTCCAGTTCCTCTCAATTTCAATTCAAATTCTTTAAACCGCCGCGGCACCGCTAACGATCTCGGATATTTCCTGGGTAATCGCGGCCTGACGAGCCTTGTTATACGCAAGCTGTAGTTCACTAATCAGCTCACCGGCGTTATCGGTCGCAGCCTTCATCGCCACCATACGGGCAGCCATTTCGCAGGCGGCATTTTCGACAACACTCTGGTAAACCAGGGACTCGATGTATCGAATCAGCAGACCATCCAAAACCGCCTTGGCATCAGGCTCGTAAATGTAATCCCAATGATGCAGCAGCTCAGGGTCCTTTTCCCCGGCGACAACGGGCAACAATTGTTCCACGCGAGGTTCCTGAGACATGGTATTAACGAATTCATTAAATACCAGATATACACGATCAATTTCACCTGCATTATAGGCATCGAGCATGACTTTCACGGTGCCAATAATATCGTTTATTGTCGGCGTATCACCAAGATGACTCCGCTGAGCCAGGATGTTGCCTTTTAGCCGGTGGAAATATCCACTTGCCTTGGAACCGATAGTACAAAGATCAACTTCCACACCCTTGCTGCGCCACTGATGTATATCAATAACGGCCTTCTTGAACATATTGGTATTCAAGCCACCACAAAGACCACGGTCAGTTGAAATAATGATATAGCCAACGCGTTTAACGTCTTCACGACCAATCAAATAAGGATGTTTGTACTCGGCATTGGCATAGGCAAGGTGATGAATAACGTTGCGAATCTTATCCGCATAGGGACGAGACGCCAGCATGCGTTCCTGGGCCTTACGCATTTTAGACGCAGCCACCATTTCCATAGCACTGGTGATCTTTTGCGTATTTTGAACGCTCTTGATCTGCGTACGTATTTCTTTACCGTTGGCCATAATGAATTGCCTCGATTACCAGGTGCTGGTCGACTTAAACTGCTCGATTACGGCCTTCATTTCAGCTTTTATCTCGTCATTAAAATCACCGCTAGCATTAATCTTGTCTAAGAGTGCCTGGCTTTTCGACTTGATATAAGCCTGCATCGCATTTTCAAAATCAACTATCTTAATGACTTCTACATCATCCAGATAACCTTCATTCGCTGCCAGTAGTGAAAATGCCTGTTCGGCAACACCCATAGGTGAATACTGTCCCTGCTTCATCAGCTCGGTAACCCGTTGTCCACGATCAATCTGCTTACGAGTGGCTTCGTCCAAATCAGAGGCAAACTGGGAGAAGGCCGCCAGTTCACGATATTGAGCCAATGCCAAACGTATACTGCCCCCCAGCTTCTTGATGATCTTAGTCTGGGCTGAGCCACCAACGCGTGATACTGACAGGCCAGCGTTAATCGCCGGGCGGATACCGGCGTTAAACAAATCTGACTCGAGGAAGATCTGACCATCGGTAATCGAGATTACATTTGTTGGTACGAACGCTGATACGTCCCCCGCCTGGGTTTCGATGATGGGCAGTGCGGTCAATGAACCCGTCTGGCCTGTAACTTTTCCGTCGGTGAGTTTTTCAACTTCTTCGGCGTTAATCCGTGCGGCGCGCTCTAATAAACGTGCGTGCAAATAGAAGACATCACCGGGGTAAGCTTCACGACCTGGTGGTCGACGCAATAACAGAGATACCTGACGGTATGCCCATGCCTGCTTGGTCAAATCATCGTAGATAATCAGGGCATCTTCACCCTTATCGCGGAAGTATTCACCCATAGAGCAACCGGCATAAGGTGCGATGAACTGCATCGCAGCAGACTCAGCGGCGGAGGCGGCGACAACAATGGTATGCGCCATTGCGCCACGCTCTTCCAGTTTGCGCACCACGTTAGCAACAGAAGAGGCCTTCTGGCCAATGGCGACATAAATACATTTAACGCCCGTACCCTTCTGGTTGATGATGGCATCCACGGCAACAGCGGTCTTCCCCGTTTGCCGGTCACCGATGATCAATTCACGCTGACCACGGCCGATTGGCACCATCGAGTCGATAGACTTCAGACCTGTTTGCACCGGCTGGTCAACCGACTTACGGGCGATTACGCCGGGGGCAATCTTTTCAATTGGCGCTGTACCCTGCGCATTAATCTGGCCTTTGCCGTCGATAGCATTACCAAGGGCATCAACAACACGGCCAAGCAGGCCTTCACCAACAGGCACCTCAAGAATGCGGCCGGTACATTTAACCTGGTCACCTTCAGAAATATTGCTGTAGTCACCCAGAATAACGGCGCCGACTGAGTCCCTCTCAAGATTCAATGCCATACCAAAGACATTGCCTGGGAACTCAATCATTTCACCGTACATCGCATCGGCCAGTCCGTGTACACGAACAACACCGTCGGCAACACTAACAGCGGTACCTTCGTTGCGGGCCTCAACCGTCGCTTCAAAATTTTCTACACGTTTCTTAATCAGCTCACTGATTTCGGATGGATTCAATTGCATTTTTGTATCCTCGTTGCCGACTACTGCATCAGCGCAGTGGTCAGTTTGTCCAATTGTCCGCTGACAGAAGCATCAAATACCAAATCGCCAGCACGAATGACCGCGCCACCAATCAACGACTCATCGACACGAGTCGTCAGGCTGACGTCGCGCCGCAGACGGTTTTTTAATGCTTCAGTAATTTGCTGCTGTAGTACATCACTTAAAGGGAAAGCAGAAATGACCTCTGCCTCAACACTCATTTCAGCTTCTGCACGATGCCTTTCATATATTTCAGAGATTTCAGGCAGCACACCTAATCGTTTGTTCTCCACCAGAACACGAATATAGTTTTTACCCGCAGGAGTTAATTGCCCTTCACAAACAGTAAAGAACAGCTCAACTAATTGCCTCTGCGTCACGTTTGGGCTATCCAACAATGAGCTCATCTGCTTGTCTGCGGCAACACTTGCAGCAAACCGCAGCATCTCGGACCACTGCTTTAGATCACCTGCCTGTTGTGCCAAATCAAACGCAGCCTGGGCATAGGGTCGCGCGATGGTGCTTTTTTCTGCCATAGCGTTTCGTCCCTACAACTCGGTGACTAAGTCTTTGAGTAAGTCTTCATTGGCTGCCGCGTCAATTTCACGCTTCAGCACTCGACTTGCACCTGCCACCGCCAATGAAGCCACCTGGCTACGCAACTGCTCGCGGGCATGATTTACTTCTTGATTAATTTCGACATTCGCTGCGGTTACGATCCGCGCTGCTTCGGCACGGGCACCTTGTTTCGCTTCATCGACAATCTCGCTGCCACGTTTTTGTGCCTGATTGATTATTTCCTGTGCCTGTAGCTTGGCCTCTTGCAGGATTTCAACCGCTCTTTTCTGCGCCAATTCATGCTCGTGAGTGCCACGTTCAGCTGCCGCTAATCCATCAGCAATTTTCTGCTTACGTTCGTTGAGCGCGCCCATGATCGGCGGCCAGATAAACTTCATGCAGAACCAGACAAATACGAAAAAGGTAATCGACTGACCGATGAGGGTTAAGTTGATATTCATTTGCGAATTTTTCTCTTATATCGTTTGAGTGGTTATGCTCTTGCCTTATGCAACAGCGAAGAGCACGTACATGGCGATACCAACGGCAATCATTGGGACCGCATCAACCAGACCCATAACGATAAAGAACTGGGTACGTAACATTGGGATCAGTTCAGGCTGGCGTGCAGCACCCTCAAGAAAACGGCCACCGAGAACACCGATGCCAACTGCAGCACCCAGCGCACCCAGACCCATCATTAAAGCGCCAGCAATGTATAGCAGTGCATGTTCCATTTCTGTCTCCTAAAATTTACATGTGAAAAGTTAAAAATCAAACCCAAAATAAAAATCCTAATGCTCACTATGCGCCATATCCATATAGACAATCGTCAGCGTCATGAAAATGAATGCCTGCAGCGTAATAATCAGGATATGAAAAATTGCCCAGCCCATCTGCAATACACTGCCCAACACCCCCATGGTCATACCGGCGCTAAACATAATGGCAATCAGGATAAAGATCATCTCACCAGCATACATGTTGCCAAACAGCCGTAGCGATAAAGAAACCGGTTTGGCGATCAGAGAAACGAATTCCAGAAAAAAGTTAAAGGGTATAAGAAACGCCATTACTATTTTGTTGTGTGAATGAAACGGGTGCAGGGTCAGTTCTGCCGTAAAACCACTGAAGCCCTTGACCTTGATGCTGTAAAAAATCATCAGACCAAATACCGCCAGGGCCATACCTATAGTGGCATTCGGATCTGCTGTTGGTACGACCCTAAAATAAACATGGTGCGACTCAAGACCAAAAAAAGTCGAGCCTACCCAGCCAGCGGCTGACGGTAACCAGTCAACCGGGAAGAGGTCCATCAAATTCATCAGAAAGACCCAAATAAAGATGGTCATGGCCATCGGGGCCACCAGCGGGTTTTTACCGGTAAACGAACCACGCACACTACTGTCAATGAATTCAGCAATCCATTCGACAAAATTTTGCAGCCCGCCAGGGGTTCCAACGGTGGCCTTTACAGCGGCCTTACGGAAATACCACAAAAAAATGCCGCCCAGGACCAGGGACCACAGCATGGTATCAATGTGAATCGACATAAAGCCCATGGCCTTCGCCTCTGCCACACTGTGGGCCATACCCCAGTGCCCGTCCGCATGTTGACCATAAGTCCAGTTTTGAAGATGGTGCTTGATATAACCTGTAGTGGTTAGTGCTTCACTTGCCATTTTCGTTACAAACCCAAAATATTTAAAAAAATCCTGATTTAACCACGTCGCCTTGGCGCGTAGCCTCGGCAAAATAAATAGCCAGTCTGGGTAATTGCAAAACCGATAATGATGGCGCGCGGCTCAAGCTTCAAATAACCAAGACCAAGCGCTAACAGGGCAATTACCAAAATAAATCGCAGCAGGGTGCCCCTATAGAATTCAGCCATGTTCAGGGCAGGGCCATGCTCATCGCCTGTCGTGGCGACCCTTAATCTCCAGCCACTGTAGAGCGTTGTGGCGATAGTTACGGCACCACCATAGAGTAGCGCAATAAGAAAATCACCTTCCCTGTAGAGATAGAAAAAAACTGCGGCTAGCCCCAATAGGCTAAGCTGAACCAGAAATAACCTGCGCAATGTCCTGTCAAAGGAGGTATCGCGATTTGGCATATTCCAGGCCCTCAAAACATACTGATACCGGCATTCGCACGGCCGCGAAGTATAATCGTTTCCATTAGCCAGGGCAAACAAAAACCATGGCTACAAGCGCAATTTTAGCGATTTGAGTGGCGCGGGAAAAAGGCGCACAAGACATGTGTGCTACCTATTTGATATGCCCAAGAATACCCTCAAGCTCATCAAGATTATTGTAATGAATCAGTAATTTACCCTTGCCCTTTGCGCCATGCTGGAACATCACCCTGGCACCCAGTTTTTCGGCTAGCTCATCTTGTAGGCGCTGGATATCCGGGTCAACTTTTTGTTCGGCTGTGGCCGCGGCATCAGGTTTTAACAGGCGCCTCACCAATGCCTCGGTCTCGCGCACCGATAGGCCCTTTTTCGCCACCTCTCGGGCAGCCTTAATTTGTTCGCCACCCTCAAGTGCCAGCAAGGCGCGGGCATGACCCATCTCCAGTTCACCCGCCTCCAGAAGTTTTTTCACCTCTTCCTGTAAGGACAGCAGCCGTAACAGGTTGGATACCGCTGCACGAGAACGGCCTACGGCCTCGGCGGCCTCCTGGTGTGTCAGTGAAAACTCATCGATTAGTCGTTGCAGGGCAAAGGCCTGCTCCATGGGGTTGAGTTCTTCACGCTGAATATTCTCGATCAGGCCCATGGCCATAGCGGCCTGGTCAGAGACATCGCGGATAACAACCGGGATATCGTGCATGCCTGCCAGCTGGGTGGCGCGCCAGCGGCGCTCACCGGCAATCAACTCATACTGGCCGGGATTTTCCGGATGAGGTCGCACCACAATCGGCTGGACAACGCCTTGCGCCAAAATAGAATCCGCCAGCTCCTGCAGGGCCTCGGGATTAAAGTCATGGCGCGGCTGATAACGTCCTCGCTCAATAATATCGACGGGCAGGGACTGGAAACCGTCTTTGCCTGATGGGCCTGCTTGGCTGGCGGTCTCGGTGACGGATACCGGATTTAAATTACTCCCGCCCAGCAGGGCATCAAGACCACGGCCCAAGCCACGTTTTTTACTTGCCATTGAACAAATCCTAACTATTGACGGCACCCAGAAGGTGGGTATTTTCTTCGTTGCGCAGAATTTCACCGGCCAGCGCAAGGTAGGCGAGGGCCCCTCGCGAGCCCTTGTCATAACTAATCACCGGCAAACCATGACTCGGCGCCTCGGCCAGGCGCACATTACGCGGGATAACAGTGCGATAAACTTTCTTTGGAAAATGCATGATGAGCTGACCGGAGACATCGTTGGCCAGGTTGTTACGCGGGTCAAACATGGTCCTGAGCAGGCCTTCCACCTCAAGCTCGGGGTTCACCGTCTGCTTAATCTGCTCAATGGTATTGAGCAGGGCAGATAGCCCCTCCAAGGCATAGTATTCGCACTGCATGGGGATCATCACCGACTGCGCTGCCACCAGGGCGTTCAGCGTCAACATGTTCAAGGAGGGAGGACAGTCGACTAGTATATAGTGATAATGTTCTTTGGCGCTCTCCAGAGCGGCACGCAGGCGCTGCTCCTTGTCCGCCATTTGCATTAGGGCCACCTCGGCGGCGGTCAGATCTCCATTACCGGGCAGGACATCGTAGCCAAGGCCCTCCGGATGGACAAGGGCGTCACTGAGGCTGGCATCGCCCAGCAGGACATCACAGGATGTCTGGCTGAGGGCGTTTTTATTGACACCGCTACCCATGGTGGCATTCCCCTGTGGGTCCAGGTCGACCAGCAAAATCCTACGCCTGGTCGCCGCCAGTGAGGCCGCCAGGTTAATGCAGGTGGTGGTCTTACCCACGCCACCTTTTTGATTTGCGATGGCAATGATCTTACCCATGCCGGTGTCTCCCCATCCTTAATGTGCTGTCATGATGACGAGATGTCGCTCGGCTGACAAGCCCGGCACCTCGAGTTCTTTTATCGACAAAATCTCAACCCCATCCCCCAGGTCATCCAGCTCAGTCTGTGGATACTGGCCCTTCATCGCCAACATACGGCCACCTTCCCCAAGGCAGTGTCGAGTTTTAACCATCATTTCCAGCAGGCTGGCAAAGGCACGGGAGATTACCGTGCTAAAACCCTGTGGTGGCTGAAAGTCTTCTATCCGTGACTGTAACACAGTCACATTCGCCAGCTCGAGTGTATTAATAACCTGTTGAATAAACCGGGTTTTTTTCCCAAGACTGTCCAGCAATATGAAGTCTTTGCCCGGGTTGGCCAGTGCCAGGGGGATACCGGGCAGCCCTGGACCGGTACCCACATCCAGGATTCGGTCACCATATAGATAAGGATGTACGCTGAGGCTATCGAGAAGATGGCGTGTCACCATCTCGGAGGACTCACGTACCGCCGTAAGGTTATAGGCCTTGTTCCATTTGGCCAGCAGGCTTAGGTAGCCAAGTAAAGGCCTGCTGAGTTCGGTGGGCAAAGACAACGCCACCAGGCCCTCCTGTAAAACAGGCTCAAGCCTGGCGAACGCGTCTAAAGTACTCAAGGCTTAATTATTTGGCAATGGCCGCGTTGGTAAAATTATTCAGGGCGGCGGTCATTTTTTTCACGATTTCTTTACGATTGGTAATATTGTGGCGCCTGGCTATATATGCCGGGTCGTTGTAGGTCAGCCAGACGGTGCCATTTTTGTCTTCCCAGGCCAGGGCCTTCAAGGGGAAGTCAATGCCGGCTGTCTGATTAGACGTAAACATATGACTACCAAGCTTGGGATTACCGAAAATTAGAAGCCCGGTATCGCGCAAGGGGATGCCGACATTCTTGGCGTGCTCACTGTGGCTCCAGCGTAGTGCTATGGTAATACCCTTTTTCTTTAGCACTGCCTCCAGACGATCCAGGGTCTTGCTTACACTGTACGGGCTCTTTTTACTGATCAGGCCATTATTAGCGGCCAGGGCCAGGGGTGATATAGCAATGGCGATTACAAAAACGAATAGACGTAACATGTTGGGGTTCCTCCCTCGTTAAATTTACTTTCAAGTGTCCTTCAAGCAGAGTTGCGTATGTTCAAATGCTCACGCTTTTTTAAATATACCAGTAAAATCGATACAGCGGCGGGTGTAATGCCAGGAATTCTTGATGCCTGTCCCACCGTCACCGGCTTGACCCGCATAAGCTTTTCGCTCACCTCGGCGGAGAGGCCCTTAATCTGATCAAAGGCAAACCCTTCGGGGATAATCTTGTCTTCATGGCGTCGCTGTTTTTCGATCTCTTCTTGTTGCCGCTCAATATAACCGGCGTATTTTGCCTGAATTTCCACTTGCTCGGTAACTACAGACGATATCCCTTGTGCATTAGTTCCCATTAATTGATGGAGTTTTTCAGAATCTATCTCCGGGCGGCGCAAGAGTTCATAGAGGCTGGCCTCACGTGACAGCTCCTTACCCAGAATCTGCTGCTGTAATCCACTATCAATCTTTTTCGGATGCGCCCACGTGCCCTGTAGGCGCTGGTTTTCTTTTTCAATGGCCTCGCGTTTGACTGCAAACTGCCGCCAGCGCGCAGCATCGATCAGGCCTAGTTCACGAGCCTTTGCGGTCAGGCGCAGGTCGGCATTGTCTTCGCGCAACAGCAGGCGATACTCGGCGCGCGAGGTAAACATACGATAGGGTTCACTGGTGCCACAGGAAATCAGGTCATCCACCAGAACACCGATATAGGCCTCGTCACGGCGCGGTGTCCAGGCCTCCTTGCCCTGCACCTGTAAGGCTGCGTTCAGCCCGGCCAGCAGGCCCTGAGCCGCTGCCTCTTCGTAACCGGTAGTGCCATTGATCTGGCCGGCAAAAAACAGGCCGGCAATATGTTTTGTCTCCAGAGAATATTTCAGGTCCTGCGGGTCAAAAAAATCATACTCGATGGCGTAGCCGGGGCGCGTAATATGGGCATTTTCAAAGCCCTTCATGGTGCGCACCAAGGCATA
>Ga0209633_10002233_pt1 | contig 18994 bp, 17 predicted proteins | sample Cruoilmetagenom1_FD_187290 | JGI IMG/M metagenome (GOLD analysis project Ga0209633, IMG submission 187290) | Oil polluted marine microbial communities from Coal Oil Point, Santa Barbara, California, USA - Sample 1 (SPAdes) (version 2) | ecosystem: Environmental > Aquatic > Marine > Oil seeps ... | reverse complement strand
TAACCAATGCCTATAGGCTTTCAGTCTATGTTCAGTCATCCATTCCGGTTCATTCTTTTTTGCTGATAATTGACGAATTATATCTTCATTCAATCCTTTAGGAAAGACTTCTTCTTCAATATCTGTAACAAATCCCCACTTGTAATCTTCACTAGTGTGTTCTTCAATTATCTTAATATCTTCGCGAGTTTCTTCGCTCATTGTATATCCCTATTAATTTTGGAGTCAAAACGTAAATAATCTTGCAAAAAAAGTCAAGATTAAATTTCTAACTCATTTATCGAAATAAATATTTGTTTTTTCATAGAAATGAATTTAAAATAATTTATTTTAGCAGATAAAATATTCTGAATTTATTTAATTATTAAAACCAAAAATGAGGGAACTATGAAAAAAGTAATCAGTCTATTATTATTTACAGTTTTGTCTGTAATGTTCATTGCTGCATGTGGTGAATCAAAACCAAAAGTAAACAAAATGAAAATTATGGAATCGGCAAATAGAGTATTTGCTGAATTACCAGCTGTAATGCCCGGCTCAGAGAATGATACTCCGGAAAGAATTGCATTAGGTGAAAAATTATACTTCGATAAAAAAATGTCGGCTACAGATGATCAATCATGCAATAGTTGCCATTTGCTAGATCCAGGCAAAGCTGGTGTTGATAATTTAAAAACATCTCCAGGAGCAAAAAACGGAACTATTGGAACACGTAATTCACCAACAGTTTTAAATGCTGGATTTCAACTTGCTCAATTTTGGGATGGAAGTGCAAAAGATTTGAAAGAACAAGCTCTTGGACCAATATTAAATCCAGTTGAAATGGGAATGCCAAGTGCAGACGTTGTAGTTAAAAAATTATCTGCTATTGATGGTTATAATGAAGAATTTGCAAATGCTTTTCCGGAGGATCCAAAATTAACTTGGGATAACCTTGGCGAAGCTATTGCTGCTTTTGAAAGAACATTAATTACAAAAGATAGATTTGATAATTTTTTAGCAGGGAATCCAAAAGCATTAAGTGATGAAGAAGCTCAAGGTCTTGATATATTTATAAATAAAGGTTGCACAACTTGTCATACAGGTCCATTATTAGGTGGAAATATGTATCAAAAAATGGGATTGTTTAAGCCATATTCTAATACAGAAGACTTGGGAAGATTCAATATAACTGGCAACGAAGGTGATAAATTTGTATTCAAAGTTCCAACACTAAGAAATATAGCTTTAACAGCTCCATATTTCCATGATGGAGGTTCCGCAACATTAGAAGATGCTGTTAAACAAATGTCAGACATGCAACTTGCAACTCCATTAACTCCTGAAGATATTAAACTTGTTGTTACATTTTTAGGTTCTTTATCTGATAAAGAAATAACTAAAGCAATTGCAAAAAAATAAGTTTTGGATGTAGCAGATTACTTGGTTTCTGGAACCAAAGTGGTTTTAGGAAAAACCTTCGAGGTTTATAAAGTTCATGAGATATTGAAAGTTTATTTATTCTTAAAAATGCAACAAAATTAATAATAAATCAGTAAAACCTCGAAGGTTTATTAACTGTTGACTTCCGAAAACCAAATCGTAATTAGTATAACATTTTGATTAAAAATTAAAAAGACTGCCTCAAAAGGGTGGTCTTTTTTTTATTAAAATTTTTATAGTAACACTATACTTGTCATATTGAAGGAGTGTCTTTTACGACTGAAATATCTGGAACTTTAATAGTTATTTTTTTTTAACTGTGTTCAGAATAACTTTTGAATAATATATATATTTTTACACAGACATGATTGTCTGTGGTACAATGTATCGCAGACAATCATGTCTGTGATATTAATATTTACAGCTAATTTTGGATTAGGTATATAAACGGACGCTCATAAAAAATTTATTTCATAAGAACCATGCTTTTGGTTACTATTTTATCATCTACTTTCAGATTATAATAATATACTCCTGAAGATAACTTTCTATCTGTATCCCATTGAACTTCGTATGAACCTGCTCCTGTTGGTAATTCCTCAAATTTAGCAACTTCTTTACCCAATGTGTTGTATATTGTTAAATCTACATCTTTTGCAGTCTTAGGTAAATCATATCCAATTTTTGTACTTGGATTAAATGGATTTGGATAGTTTTGATCTAATGAAAATTTATCTGGAATCTTATCATCTATTGATTCAACATCGATACCTGTTCCTGAACTTATTGAAAAAAGACTATCGCTAATATCATATAGTTTTGATATCTCATTATCTTCAACTCTGACAAGACAACTGTCAGATGAAATATCGCCAGGAACTTCCCAATCATATTTTTTTACTGTTCTGCTTCCATCTTTTGAATCATTTCCAAATCCAATAAATTTCCAATCTTTTCCATTGTTTGTACTATAAGATAATTTGAATAATCCTCCTCCAAAATTATTTTCCCAGGAGATTTCTTGTGTTGAACCAGGTTCAAACACTTCTCCTTTATTCGGAGATAAAACTGTAACTAATGAATCTATTTCTTCATGTTTCTTTCTTACTTTAATACGAATACGTTCATAAAATCTTCCTGTTTCATCCGTTTCCATGTGTTCTGCGCCATCAAGATAATTACCTGCAAGAAACTCTCCACTACCATCAGGATTCATATGCATTCCATAAATTTACGCCTGCTCCTTCGATAGGCGTGTTTTCTGGATGACGATATACTTTTCCAGTTACAAGAATCGTATCCCATTTTGTATCTGTATAATCAACACCAAATCCAGAACCATAAACTAAAGAAGGAAGTGTCCAAGGAGGAGCATCAATTTTTAAAATTCCAAAATCCACAGTATCTCTAATTTGAGGCACTCCATTTTTTAATTCCCAAATAGGTTCTGTAAATGCCTGAGGTCCTCTACTTTCAGGAGCATATCCTGTAGTAACCCTTATACTATCTATAGATGAATTAACTTGTGCATCAGAATTTTCATAAAGCCCTAAAATTGATAAGAAAGCAACTCCTTTTATTACTGGTTTATTTATAACTTCTTTTGCAAAATTCCAAGAGTTTTCAATAAAATTTTCTAAGGATTTGTTTTTCATGTGTATTTATATTTTATTTTATAAAATATATGGGTTTATCTAAGTATAGTCCAAAAAAGAAATGAATTTGAAAATTATTAACATTAAATGAGTGTCTGTTCGTTTACCTAAATTGTATAAGGAAAAATACACTAGTTGAAAATAATGGTTCTATTAAAAACTATATTTTTAGTTCCTAAATTTATAACAAAAAATACTTTTTACACAGAAAGGAATGTCTGTGATACATTGTATCGAAGACATTCCTTTCTGCAGAGTAAATATTTAACAGCCAATTTTTGATTTGCTATATAAACGGACACTCATTTAAAATTATTAATTTTTCTTTTATAAAACTTAAACCAATAAAACCTTCGTTAGAATTAAAAAAGAAGCTACATATTATTTAACAGTTAGAAAAAATATTTGTAATTTTAGACATACTTAAACTCGAATGAAATATAATGAAAAGTGCATTGCTGACAAGTGGTTCAAATAAAGACTTAAAATTACTTTTGGAATTATCAAAAAAAATTGGCTTAAAATCAAAATTGCTTACTGAAAAACAAGTTGAAGAATTATGTCTTACAAATGCAATTAAAAAAGGTAGAACAAATAGATTTGTTGATACAGATAAATTTTTAAGTAGTTTAAGCAAATGATTAATAAATTATTTGGTTTTCGGAATTTAATAATTACGAAACCTTCGAGGTTTTACTGAACTATTTGGTAAATCGCTTCATATTTAACAATACTCAAATTTTTAATATTCCTAAACGTTAGAAACCTCGAAGGTTTTTCCATGTTTAGTATGGCAAGATAAAAAAATGAACTAATTAGAATTTTGCATAGAAAAGATGTTTATAAATATTTCCCTTAATTATTCTAAAACGAAAAGTGTTTGACAAAAGAAGATTCAACTACTACTTCTCTGTCTCAAAACCTCAAACAACATAACTCCGGTTGCAACAGAGACATTAAGACTTTGTATTTTTCCTTTCATCGGAATTTCAGCAAGAAAGTCGCACTTTTCTGCAACTAGTTTTCTTATGCCCTTTTCTTCGTTACCCAAAACCAAAGCTATTGGTTGCTTATAATCAATAGTCGTATAGGCTTGAGAGTTCCCAAGCTTTGAACCAACAATCCAATATCCGCTTTGTTTTAAAATTTCTATTGTGGAAACAAGATTATTTACCTGAGTAATTTTAATATGACTTGTCGCACCTGTTGAAGTTTTTACAACTGTATTATTTACAGAAGCACTATTTCTAAGAGTAGAAATAATTCCATCAACGCCGGAACATTCGGCTGTTCTGATTATTGCTCCAAGGTTATGCGGGTCTTGAATTGAATCTAAAAGTAATAGCAATGGATATTCAGACTTTTCAGCATCAATTAAAATTTCATCAATTTCAGAATAAGTGAATGAACTTTTTAGTGCTATTATTCCCTGCGTATTTTTACCATCAGAATGTTGATTGAATTTGGGTGGAGAGAGTTGAGTAACTTTCACATTGTTTCTTTTTGCAAGACCTTTAATTTCATCAATGATAGAGCCATGTAAACCAAATTGGATATAGATTTGATTTATATCTGATTTAGATTTAAGTGCTTCTAAAACTGGTTTTCTTCCAAATATTTTTTGCATAATAAAACATAATGATTAGATGAAATTGGAGAATTATTTTAGCTAATTCTTCTTAGATATTAAACTTACGATATCATCAAGCTTGTCCAAATCCACAAACTCTTGTTCACTTGTTGTCATATTTTTAAATTGAGCTTGACCTTTTTCGTACTCTTCGCCACCAACAAATAAAACATACTTTGCGTTTAATCTATTAGCTTCTCTCATTTGTGCTTTAACACTTTTACTTGAATGATCAAATTCAATTCTAAAATTATTTTTTCTAAAAAAAGATGCAAACTCAAAAACTTTATTTTCTAATTCTTTGTCCAAGCAAACAATATAAATATCAAGTTCATCTTCATTTGGTGTAAAAGCTTCTTCTGCTTTACAAGCTAATAAAATTCTTTCAATTCCTGCAGCAAAACCAACTGCTGGTGTTGAAGCTCCGCCAAGTTGCTCAATCAATAAATTGTATCTTCCACCACCACACAAAGCACTTTGCGAACCTACTTTTGAGCTCGTAATTTCAAATGTTGTGTGAGTGTAATAATCTAAACCTCTTACAAGTTTTGGTTCTACACTAAAAGGAATTTTTGCAATTGTTAAAAGATCTTTAACTTTCTCAAAATGTTCAAGACTTTCGCTTCCAAGAAAATCCAAAATTGATGGAGCATTTTTAATCAATTGTTGATCACCTCTATCTTTGCTATCAATAATTCTAAGAACATTATTTTCTAATCTATTTTTACTGTCTTCTGAAAGTCCATCTTTTTTATCAATTAAAAATTCTTTTAACTTATATGTAAAACTTTCTCTTTCTTCCGGAAGTCCGAGCGAGTTTATTTTTACTTCAATTTCTTTTAAGCCAATGTTAGTTAAAATTTCATACGCAACTTGAATAACTTCAGCATCTAAGCTGGGATTATGATTGCCAATAGCCTCAACCCCAAATTGATGAAACTGGCGTAACCTTCCGGCTTGCGGGCGTTCTTGTCTAAACATTGGAGAAATGTAAAATAACTTATTAAGATTAGCTTTTTTCCCAAGTGAATGTTCAATAAAGGCTCTTACAACTGAAGCTGTCATTTCCGGTTTAAGTGTTACATTGTTTTCACTTCGGTCAGTAAAAGAATACATCTCTTTACTAACAATATCAGTTCCTTCACCAATTCCACGTGAAAATAAAGCTGTGTGTTCAAATATTGGAGTTCGTATTTCTTTGTAGTTAAAAAACTTCATTTGCTCTTTAACAGTTTCAGTAAGGAAATTCCAATTTAACATTTCTTCTGGAAGTATATCGTTTGTGCCTTTAATTGCTTTAATCATAAAATCCGTAGAGTTATATTAAGAATAAATTGGTTTGGAGAAATCAATAACTAATATTTTATCTTTCTAAAAGAGCTTGTGTTCTAAACGACTGAGAAATTTCTAAACTATTAATGTTAAAAGATTTCTCACAAAAAACATGTTCGAAATGACAAATTTTAATTTCCATGAACCAAAACGTATTACGCGTATAATCTATATTCTAATCAGTTTGAGATTAGATAATTTCATTTAGCTAATATTTTTTTCTTCATTAATAAAAAGATTAAAAATTTCTTCTGAAGTTTTTGCATCATTTATACTTTTTCTGAATTCCTCTTTGTTCATGAGTAAAGAAATTCTGCTCAACAACTTAATATGCGGTGCAACTAAATTATCTTTCCCAATTAGTAAAAAAACTAAGTTAACAGGATTGCCATCAAGAGCTTCAAATTCAATAGGTTTTTTTGTCTTCCCAAAAGCTGCTACAATTTCCGTAACACCCTGAGTTTTACAATGTGGTATTCCAAAACCATGACCAACACCTGTTGACATAATTTCTTCTCTCTCGTAAACAGAATCTCTAACATTTTCAATATCAAGAACCCTTTTGTCCTTTTCAAAAAGATTAATTAATTCATCTATTACTTCAGTTTTGGTATTGCCTTTTAGTTCATGGACAACATTTTTCAGTTCTAAAACTTCGCTTATTTTCATAGTCGCTTTCGTTTTCAATGACAAAAAAAATATAATTAATAAAGTTAAGAAAGCATTAAAATTATTCCAATCAATACTTTTATAAATAAGAATTTTATGTAAATAAATTTCTTGTAAGCTTTGTTTAATTCACATAATTTATAAGTACAAAAAAAAAATAAAAAAATGAGGATAATATGGATATTAAAAACAAAACAGTCCTTGTATTAGGTGCTTGGGGTTTAGTAGGCAATGCGGTAACTAGAAATTTAATCGCTGAAAAACCGAAACAAATAATTGTAACTTCACTTAAAGAAGAAGAAGCTAAATCCTATGTTAAAGAATTAAAAAAAGAATTTCCCAAATTGCCAAAAAATTATTTTTTGCCTTGGTGGGGAAACATTTTTGTCCGTAATGATTTTAAAGACACTGACCGATATGAAATATTAAACGATTCGAAAAAAAGAAAAGTATTGATGAAAGATATTATGGAAGAAATGACACCAGATGTTTTACAGGCTTCCGCAATTTATAAATTATTAACAAAACATAACCCTGATATTATTGTTGATTGTATTAACTCAGCAACTGGTATAGCTTATCAAGATGTTTACACAACATACAGAACTATATCAAAAGCTATTGAGAATAAACCTAGCGTTGATAACATGATTGAGGAAACTGAGAAATTAATGTGCACTCAATATATTCCTCAATTAATTAGACACATTCAAATCATGTATGCTTCTATGAACAAAGTGAAAACAGGAGTTTACATTAAGGTTGGGACAAGCGGAACAGGAGGAATGGGACTCAATATTCCTTATACGCATAGTGAAGAAAAACCATCTCGTGTATTATTAAGCAAGTCTTCTGTAGCTGGAGCTCATACATTACTATTATTCTTAATGGGAAGAACTCCGGATGGTGCAATAACAAAAGAAATAAAACCTACTGGTGCAATTGCATGGAAAAAAATTGTTTTTGACGAAATTAAAAAACGTGGGAAGTCTATTGAATTAGTTGACCCAACATTAAAAAATGTTATAACTCTCGATAAAAAACTTCAACTAGGTTTAGACAAAAAGTTTGCAACAACAGGCAAAAACTTAAAATCAGTTTTTATTGATACTGGAGAGAATGGTACTTTCTCTCGTGGAGAATTTGAAACTATTTCTGCACAAGGTCAAATGGAGTATGTAACCCCTGAAGAAATTGCCGGTGATGTTATCTATGAGATTAAAGGCGGTAATACAGGTCATGATATAATTAACGCTTTGGATAATGCAACAATGGAACCAACATACAGAGCTGGTTACATGCAACATACAGCCGTTGAAAAGTTAGAAGAACTTGAAGAACTTCATGGAGTTAAGAGTGTTGCATTTGAGTTATTAGGACCACCGAGGTTATCAAAACTTTTACATGAATTAAATTTAATTAGACTTGTTGTTGGCACAATGGAAAAAATAGCAAGCTATAATAGTGAAAAATTATCAAGGCAAGTTCACAATTATATTTTGAAAAATGACAAAATTAGAAGTGAAATTATTTCTATTGGGATTCCAATTTTAATGCCTGATGGAAAATCTTTACTTAGAGGAAACGAAATGAAAATTCCTCCATTTAGAGGTGAAAACGAATTAAAAATATCTGCAGCAAAAATAAATCTTTGGGCAAATGATGGTTGGGTTGATTTGCGAACAAAAAACATGTCAGCTTGGATAAAAAGAATTCAAGGCTTAATAAAAGAAGCAAGTTCAATTACAACTAATGATACTAGCTCGATGCATGTTAGAACAAAAAAATATTGGAATAACTTTGAAACAATTAATATCGGTAAAGTTGTAAGTTGGATCTTCATTCATGAAGAAAAAGGCGAACGAATGAAGGCTTAATTGTTTTGCAACTATAAATAATATGTTACAGAAATTAGGACAAAATAGAGCTAAATGAAAAAACTAATAATTCCGAAGAATATAATTACGGTAAATGAATCAAACGATATATTAAAAGACTTTGCAATTGAAATAAAGAATGGAATAATTGAACAAATCTCTCATAAGAGTGAATTTAATTTACAAAGCTATGATGGTGAAATATTTAACTTTCCCAATCTTACACTAATTCCTGGATTTGTTCAGACTCATGTTCATCTTTGCCAAACAATGTTTAGAGGTTTGGCAGAAGATATGGAGTTACTCGATTGGCTTCAACAAAAAATATTTCCTTTTGAAAACTCACACAATCCAGATTCACTTAGATTGTCTGCCCAACTTGGAATTCACGAACTTCAAAAAGGTGGAACTACAACATTGTTAGATATGGGAACAATCCGACATCATGAAGTAGTTTTTGGTGAATTAAAAAATTCAAACATGAGGGCTTTCTCGGGCAAATGTATGATGGATAAAAACGATTTGTATCCATCATTTATTGAATCAACACAAGATAGCTTAAGTGATTCTTATAATTTGGCAAAGGAATTTCACAATACAAATAATGGCAAAATTAAATACGGATTTGCACCAAGATTTGTTTTGTCTTGTTCAGAAGAATTATTAAAAGAAACAAAAGAAATTATGAAAGATTTTAATGGATCAATGTATCATACACATTCCTCAGAAAATGAAAGTGAAATTGAAGCAGTAAGACAAATGCACAATATGGAAAATATTGAATACTTTAATTCAATTGATATACTTGGAGATCATACACTTCTAGCTCATGGAATTCATGTAAATGAGAAAGAAATTGGATTACTTAAAAGTTCTCAAACTAGAATTTCGCATTGTCCATCATCAAATCTAAAATTAGGTTCTGGTATCGCTGATATTCCAAGATATTTAAAAGAAAAAATTCAGGTTTCACTTGGTGCAGATGGTTCACCTTGTAATAATAATTTAAGTCAATTTACAGAAATGAGATTAGCTTCGTTAATTCAGAAACCCAGATATTCTCCAAGAGAAATGGATTCTTTGACTGTATTTAGATTAGCAACTATTGAAGGTGCTAAAGCATTAAATATTGCCCATGAAGTTGGTAGCATTGAAGTTGGAAAAAAAGCTGACTTAGCTTTTCTAAATTTAGAAAGAGCAAACCAAACTCTTATTGATGAAAATATATATTCAACCATTATTTATTCATCAAACTCAGAAAATGTGCAAGAAGTTATGATTGAGGGAGAATGGGTTGTTAAGAATGGTAAATCAACAACTTATGATGAAAATGAAATTTTTAGCAAAGGAAAGTCTGAATTAAACGAGTTACTAAAACGAGCTAAAATTTTTAGATAAATTTTATAGTTTAGAGCAAGAAACAAATGCTAGATATAAAATCATTTTTAAATTTAATCTGTTTAGATATTCTAGTTGTTACTTTTGAGTTTTAAGTAAATTATAAAAATGTTAAAGAAATATGAAGTATTTTTTGCATATCTGCAAATTTATTGGCATATTTACAATTGATAAATAAAGTAATTACATTGAATTGGAATGACAAAGTTAAATGTTTGTTAAAGTCAGAATTAGTCCGAAGAGGAATTTCTAATTCTGATTTAGCTGATATGCTTGTAAAAATAGGGATTAAAGAAACAAAATCAAGTGTTGATAGTAAGATTAGTCGTGGTACATTTAGTGCTTCTTTCTTTCTGCAATGTTTAACGGTTATTGGTTGTGAAAAAATTGAAATTGATGGATATAAAAATAATTTTTCAATCGCTGCTGAACCTCAAATTGGATATAGTTTAAGAAAACATTAATTATGCATAAAGTAAAATTCATAGATTTATTCGCTGGGCTTGGAGGCATCAGACTTGGGTTTGAGAAAACATTTCAAGAATTAGGTTTTGAAACTAAATGTGTTATGACCTCCGAGATAAAGCCTTATGCCATAAAGACTCTAAACAAAAACTTCAACAATGAAAATAATGTTGGTGATATTTTTAATGTTAAAAATGAAATCATTCCTGAATTTGATTTTTTGTTAGCTGGCTTTCCTTGTCAACCCTTTAGTACTAGTGGAAAACGTCAAGGCTTTTTAGATACAAGAGGAACATTGTTTTTTGAGATAGAACGAATATTAAGAGAAAAGAATCCATATGGATTTATTCTAGAAAATGTTGAAGGATTAGTAAAACACGATTTAGAAAATAAAGATGATGAAATTGGACAAACTCTTTTTACTATCCTAGAAACACTTAGAAGTGAATTAGATTATAAAGTTTCCTGGAAAGTTTTAGACTCAGTTGAATTTGGACTTCCACAATCAAGGAAAAGGATATTTATTGTTGGTACAAAAGATGAAAAAGTCAATTTAGATATAAACTTTGGAGAATCTAAGTTTAGTGTTTTAAAAGAAATTTTAGATAATGGTTTGAAAACATTACAAACAGATTTTACCAAAAAGCTTTTGGGACATTTTAAAATAGAAATGCTATACGGTAAATCAATTAAAGATAAAAGAGGTGGGAAAAATAATATTCATAGTTGGGATATTGGAATGAAGGGTGAAGTTTCTAATGAACAAATATTATTGCTAAACAAACTTTTTAAAGAGAGAAGAAAAAAACACTGGGCTGAAGAAATTGGCATAGATTGGATGGACGGAATGACATTAACTTTTTCTCAAATTGAAACTTTTCACAAAGTTAATCATCTAAAATTACTTTTAGATGATTTAGTAACAAAAGGATATTTGAAATTTGAACATCCCAAAAAGCTTGTAAAAGAAATTACGGAAAGTGGTATTAAAAAATATCGAACCTATGATAAAGCAAAACCAAAAGGATATAATATTGTAACAGGAAAATTAAGTTTTGAAATAAACAAAATATTAGATCCAAATGGTATTGCTCCGACACTTGTTGCTACAGATATTTCGAGATTAGCAGTTCCTGATGGCAATGGTTTAAGAAGATTGACTATTCGTGAAGGATTAAGATTATTTGGATATCCTGAATGGTATGAAATTTCAGCTAAAGAATCAGAAGCTTTTGATTTATTAGGAAATACTGTTGCCATCCCGGTTGTTGAACACGTTGTAAATCGTTTGGCAGAGATTTATCAAAGGAATTTAATTTATTCTACTTCCAGTAAAATCCCAGTATGTTCTTGATAATTTTTTATAATATTTCTTAACCAATGTCCGTTTGTTGGTCTTGTTTGAGGATATTGATATCGAGTGTTATTTAAAGCAGATAAGAATTCTTCTTTACTGTTAAAAGGTTTGAACCTGGCTCTCTCAGAATACCAAACACTTGGTCGAATATTGTAAATAACACTTTTCTTTTCTTGAACCTTTAGTGGATATGTTCCACTGGGACAAGCTAACTCCCAAATTTTCTTTAACCAAACATTTTTTATTGTGATAATTCCATCCTCCATTTGATAAGCTAAAATCAAATAGTCGGAATCAATTCTATAAGCATTCTCTAAAAGTGAATTACAATATGAATCAAAATTTGCTAAGTCAAATCCTGGTCCTCTATCAAAATCAAAAGATTTAACTTCTAGCAATCCTTTTGTGTGATTATCTTTATCTAATAAAAAATCAGGAAAGGTTTGCGAATTTATATTTTCCTCAAAATCAATTTTTGACTCTTTAAACCAAGCCTTTAACCATTCTTGAAGTAAGTTTCCAACTGTATCTTTAGTCTTTATAGAGATTGATAAATCTTTTACAGTAAATTTGATGCTACCTTTTTCACCAATAATTTTATATTCTTCAACAAGTTTTTTGTATAATTTTTCGGCTGTTACTTTCATTCAGTTTTATTTTTATCAGGGTGCAGTTAATATTTTACTTTTTTCTCATTAGGTAAAACTATCAATATAAGAATGAAAAAACAAGAAATGTTGGAATGAAAAATGGTACAATTAACATGTTATTTTTAACTGAATATTCCTCTTCTAATCTTAGATTTATAAAAAAAATCATTCCTAATTGTAGTTTATAATAGTCAGTGTATTATTATTTATACAAATATTTTCTTTTTCACATCACAAAAAACGCAAAAACAAACTTTTCTTTGGCACTTTTCTTGAATTAATGTAAACACAAAGTAGTTTTAGAAAGTTAAATTTGTCATTTCTACCATGTTTGTTCTGAGGAATTTTATAATCGTTATTGTTTCAAGATTTCTCAATCGCTTAAAAAACAAGCTCATTTCGAAATGACAGACTTTAAAACTTTTCTTTCTAATAACTCTTAGACTATTAGTTTATTAACAAAGAATGACTCAAACAAAAGAGGTTAAAATGAAAAAAATATTATTAGCTGTAATAATTCTTTTTATAGTTTCAGATTTATCCGCTCAATATAAAGCTTCCACAATAAAACTTGGTAATTTTAATCCAGGAGCAACAGATATGGGCTTTGTAATTGGTTATGAAAACGGACGAGCAATCGATAGAAATTTTGATATCGGTTGGAGTGTCGATTGGTTTCACAAAAGTTATGTTGATCAATCTCTTTATTCTGAATTTAATGACTATTACGGTTATTTTGAGTCTGAATTAAATGAAGTGAGAGCAAAAACAAATCTACATAGCATTCCCGTACTTTTTAATATGTCTGCAAAGTTTCCAATGGCACCAAGATTTTCTGCTTACATTACTGGCGGAGTTGGTGCAGAAGCATTATTCATTTTCTACAATGATTATCAGAACCCAAACGAAGATGACTTAAAAACAGCTTTTGATTTTAATTGGAGATTAGGGACAGGGTTACAATATCAAATTGGTAGATACTCTGATTTAATTGCTGAAATTACATATCACTCCTCTGCTCCAAGTTGGACTTTTGAATTGGATGATCCAAGAGTTGGTCATAAACGAATTTTAGAAAGAGAATTTGATATGAGCGGAGTAATGGCAAGAATAGGATTTAAGTTTTATTATTGAGATTAAGAGAAGTCTTTGAATAACTGACAAATTGTCATTCTGAACAAAGTGAAGAATTTCAAGGTCACTCAAAATCGAGATATTTCGCTCCGCTCATTATGGGCATAATAATGATTTCAAAGCTTACTAAGAATATCAAATTTGTGAACTTTTTCTGTTTATCAAACAACTTATGGAAACATGAAAGCATTTACAATCTTTTGTTTTATTTGTATATCGCAATTATTTGGGCAAGAATTGGAGCGAACTTCAAGACCAAAAATTTCTATTATTTCTACGGATGTGGTTTTTATTAAGACTATAATTGAAAAATCGAATAGTCGTCCTATTCCTGGTAGTGATTATGTTCAACCAGTTGTAACATATAGCAAAAATTTACAATTTGATTTTAGGTTTTCTATTTTTCTTTATGAAAACAATATTATTCCATCAATACCTCTTGATATCAAGCTGACTTCTCAAAGTAGTAAAAGCAAAATATTTCATATCGAAGAAAAAATATCTGATTTTGTATTTAACGAATTCTATTATTATCAATTAGATATACTTACCAATGAAATTGGGTGGTTTACTTTTGAGATTGGAGAATTTAAGGGAGAAAAAGATATTACGTATGACAAACAATCAATTTATTTTAAAAACTAAATAGTCATATCATGATATTTTTATTTTACGAATTATTATAATTAGCAACGCTAATAAACTATAAGGAACAAGAAAAAACATAATCACATAATTGTGAATTCCCAAAAGTAGGAAAACAGAAATAATTAATAATTGAAATCCCAATCCCAAAAGGGAAGTTAGAGTTAAAAACCAACTTGGTAACTCTTTAGAACTAATTGCATTGGGATCTAACTTATAAATTAAAAAATCTTGCCAACCGTAAATTGCCAAAAATGTTTTATGGAGAATGTTTAGTAATCTCGGATTATCTCTTGGATATTGTACTGGTTTCTCTTTTTCAAAAAGTCTACTTGTTGTATCTCCATTACACTGATGCCGCTTAATTATGTAATAATAACTGTACACACTTCCCTGAAGTTGAAATAATATCAGCGACAAAAGAACAACAAGTATATTTAATTCAAAGTGAATTCCAATACTTAAAAAAAGTAAAAGGTTAATTACAAAATCTGAAACTGAATCAAAATATCTTCCTACCGAAGAAGGAGTATTTGTAAGTCTTGCAATTTCTCCATCCGCAGCGTCTAATAAACTTTTTATAGGTAACAGAATTGCAGCTAAAGTAAGCCAAGTATTTTTATAAATTAAGTACGAAGAAAAAACTCCAACTAAGAGAAATAGAAAGGTAAAAGTATAAGCTCCTACCCAAGTTGATTGAAAAAGTTTGGCTAGTTTTATTGCAAATGGTCTTGCATAATCTGAAAGGTCTAAGAATCTTTTATCAATTGGTAGTTTTGACATAAGTACTATTATTTAAATTAAATCAAATTTAGAATAAAGAAATACTTAAAATAAGAAACTATCCTTAAAAAGTTTTGTATAATTGCATATTCATTTTGTGGTTGAATTTATACAAAACCGAAGTGGTTCCTGAGTTTTATAATTTTGTCATATCGAACATGTTTTTTGTGAGAAATCTATTTCACCAAATAGTCTTAAGATTTCTCAATCGCTTAAAAAACAAGCTCATTTCGAAATGACAAATTTTTAGTTCTTATTCCAAACAGTTTTGTTACTTAATTAAATATTTCCAAAATTTTATAACTAAAAAAATTATATATTGAACATACTTGCAATAAATTGGCGTGATATTAAAAATCCAGAAATGGGTGGAGCTGAGATCCATTTTCACGAAATTTTCAAAAGAATTGTTGATAAAGGACATAAGGTTACTCTTTTTTCTCATCAATTTAAAAATGCAAAACAAGAAGAAATTATAGATGGAATTGTTGTTAAAAGAATTGGTAATAAGTTTCTGTTTAATAGACAATTCAAAAAATATTATTTGAATAATTTACAATCAAATAATTACGATTTAGTTGTTGATGATATCTCAAAAATTCCGCTCAATACCCCAAATTATATTAATAAACCCATTGTTGGAATTCTTCATCATATTCATGGAAATTCATTATATAAAGAAATACCTTTCCCGTTGGCTTACTATATAATTCAAAAAGAAAAACAAATTCCAGCTAACTATAATACAGTCCCAATATTCACGGTTTCAAAAAGTACAAGCAATGAATTAATAGAGCTTGGATTTCCACAAAATAAAATTGGAATTTTACACAATGCTATTGAACAAGATCTTTTTGAAAAAATAAAAATTAAGAAATCTGAAACTCCATTACTTACATACATAGGAAGAATTAAAAAGTATAAAAATATTGAGAAAGTAATTGATACAATCCCATACCTAAAAACGAATTTCCCTAATATAAAATTAATAATTGGTGGAAGTGGAGATCATTTAGAAAACCTTAAAAAATACGTAGCAAAATTAAATTTAGAAAATAACATTGAGTTCAAAGGGTTCTTGTCAGAAGAAGAAAAAGCTAAATTATTAGGACAAGCTTGGGTTTTTGTTACAATGGCAGAAAAAGAGGGTTGGGGAATAACAGTAATAGAAGCAAATGCAATGAAAACTTTGGCAATTGGTTCTGATGTTCCAGGATTGAAAGATTCAATAAAAAATAATGAAACAGGATTTCTTGTTCCACTAAATGATTCGAAAAAACTATCTGAAAGAATAGAAAAACTTTTCTTAGATAAAAATGAATTAAATATAATTTCAGATAAAGCTTATAATTGGTCGAAAGAATTTTCTTGGGATAATTCTGCAAATCATTTTTTAGAACAGATTAAGGAGTGGTATCCAATTTTAAATCAATAAAAAAACTTACCTATGAATATTTACGTCATTGCGAGGAATGTTTTTTATGACGTGGCAATCTATTGAAAGTGGACGTTAATATTTAACAGATTGCCACATCCAACAAAAAACGTTGGATTCGCAATGACAGTAATTTTTATTTTAGGGATTACATTTTTTCCATATCAAATTATTGTTTAGACTGAAATTGATTTCCACTTATTCAACATAAAACGAATATTATTCATATCTTTTAAGATTGTATAAAAAACAATTATTAACAATGAGTTATAGAGACCAAAAAAAATATTTTGAAGAGTTAAGACAATTTGAAGCAAAGTTTTCTTCAAGTGAGAGAAGAGAATATGATATGTTTCTCAAAAGGCACAAAGATGATGAAGATTTAGATTCTCTATCATTTAGAAGATTACAAGAGTTTCATACAAAGTATTATATAAATAGGGAACGAAAACCCTTCATAGATCCATTTGCAAAAAAATAATTAAATATTATTTATAATAGAATTTTTAGAGGAATGAATGAACAAAGAATTAATTCATAAAATAATAGCATTTTCAGTTTTTCTTATAACTGCAGTTGTTTACTTTATGACGGTTCAACCGTCAGTTTCTTTTTGGGATTGTGGTGAGTTTATTGCATCATCAAATCTACTGCAAGTTCCACATCCACCCGGAACTCCTTTATTTTTAATTCTTGGCAGATTCTTTTCAATGATTCCTTTTGCGGATAACATTGCCTTTAGAGTAAATGCTATTTCAGTTATATCAAGTGCATTTACCGTTTTATTTTTATACTTATCTGCAGTAAAAATTATAAATAATATAAAACCTAATTATAAAAAAGAAAGTTTAATTGAATCTATTGGAACATATTTAGCTGCTGCAATCGGTGCATTGTCATTGGCTTTCAGCGATACTTTTTGGTTCAACTCATTAGAAGCTGAAGTTTACGCACTTGCAACTTTCTTTATTGCAATTGTAACTTGGTTAATGATGGTTTGGTATGAAAAAGCTGATGAAGCTGACAATGAAAAATATCTTCTTTTAATTGCTTATATGATCGGACTTTCAACAGGTGTTCATTTAATGTCTGTCCTTGCATTGGTTCCGGTTGTGTTAATAATATATAATCGAAAATATTTAACTAACGAAGATGAATATAAGAAAACAGCTTTTATTTTTACTGGTCATGTAGGAATTATTTTAGTTATTGCCGCAGCACTTTGGGCTTCTACAAATAACTCATCGCCAAGCTTAGAAGAGTACAAAGCGTTTGATTCAAAATTTTTAATGATTGCAGTCTTTGCTAGTATTGTTGTTATGGTAATTTTCTTTAAGAAAATATTTCGCTCAAACTCTTTTTATATTCCAATAATAATTGGCGGAATTGCTTTATTTTCAGTTTATCCGGGAATTGTTAAGCACTTACCAAACTTAGTTTCTAAAATTGGTGGTATTGATGTATCAACAAATATTCTTGCAATTCTTTTAATTGTTGGTTTAATAACCTATGGAATTTATTGGGCAGGAAAAAATAACAAACAAACGTTATACCTAGTTTTCAAGAGTTTTATGTTTGCTCTTGTTGGCTTTTCATCTTATTCCATGATTATTATTAGATCAAATCAAGATACTCCAATTAACTTAAATAGTCCTAAAACATTTCCTGAGTTTATTAAATATTTAAATAGAGAACAGTACGGAGATCAACCAATCTTTAAAAGAAGATTTACACATGAACCACATCAGCAAGGAGTTTATAAAAATTACTCAAGTGATCTTGATTTCTTTTGGACATACCAAATGAACCATATGTTTAACAGATACTTGCTTTGGAATTATGCTGGTAGAGAAGATACAGTTCAAGATGCAGCTGTTAAATGGTCACAACTTTTTGCAATTCCGTTGTTGATAGGATTGTTTGGTTTGTATTATCATTTTAAGATGGATTGGAAAATGGCGAGTGTCTTTTTCATAATGTTTATATTCCTTGGTTACTTGACGGCATTTTATCAGAACCAACAGCAACCACAACCAAGAGAACGTGATTATTTTTATGTTGGTGCATTTTTTGTTTTTTCAATTTGGATTGCTATTGGAGTAAGAGGAATTCTCGATTTACTAAAGGAAGTTCTTAAAGAATCTAACATTGTTAAACCGGCTTATACAGTTGTACTTATTTTGTTAATGGCTCTAATTCCTATTAACATGTTGCAAGCAAATTATTTTACTCATAACAGAGCTGGTAATTTTGTTCCTTGGGATTATTCATATAATATTTTACAAAGTGCTGCACCAAATTCTATAATTTTTACTAATGGTGATAATGATACTTTCCCACTTTGGTATTTGCAAGATGTGGAAGGTGTAAGACGTGATGTTAGAATTGCGAATCTTAGTTTATTAAATACTTCATGGTATATTAAACAGCTAAAAAATACTGAACCACATGGAGCTGCCAAAATTAAAATGACTTTATCTGATGCTCAAATAGATAGAGTGGCTCCTTCGCAATGGAAAACCCGAACTATTGACGTTAGATC
>Ga0209633_10002232_pt1 | contig 18996 bp, 13 predicted proteins | sample Cruoilmetagenom1_FD_187290 | JGI IMG/M metagenome (GOLD analysis project Ga0209633, IMG submission 187290) | Oil polluted marine microbial communities from Coal Oil Point, Santa Barbara, California, USA - Sample 1 (SPAdes) (version 2) | ecosystem: Environmental > Aquatic > Marine > Oil seeps ... | reverse complement strand
GTCGCTCCGGGATTGAATGCGCCGCGGACCCGAAAACCGGGTGCCGAGGGGACGACATCCGCCGGCCCGATCAATGGATTATCGATGTGGCGTTTCATCGCCAGCCTCCCGACTATGAAGCTGAAGATGACGGCGCGTGAGGCAGCTGACCGCCGACAGCCATACTGTCCGGCTCCGGCAGATAGACATACCGCGCCTTCGGGGTCGGAGCGGGAATCACTGAGCGGTACACCTCCGTATGCGCTCTGGCGATATGTTTCCAGGAGGCCTTCTCGCGCACATATTTTCGGATGTTTTCCTGGTACGTCCGACAGAGCTCGCGATCGTTGAGAAGCTTGAGAATCAAAGCGGGGTAATCGGCGTCATCGCTGCAGATCAAACCGCCGCCGCTACGCTCGATCAGACTGCGAAATGCCTGCAGGTCCGAGACGACCACAGGTCTTAGATGCGCCAGAGAGTGGGAAAGGATGCCGCTTTGAGCCCCTTTTTCGTAGGGCAGAACCACCACGTCCGCAGCGGAGAGGATGGTATCGAACGTATACTGCGGAAACTGGCCGTAGAGGACATGGATCCGGTCGGCATAAGGAGAGCGGTTCAACTGTGCGAAAAGCTGCTTGCGATAGTCGTCGAACTCGATATTGCGCGCCTTGCCGGCGACGACCAGCACGACATCGGGATCCTGCTCGGCGATCTCCGGGAACAGATCGACGATCTTGTGAAATCCCTTGCTCGGGCGGAAATAGCCTGACAGCAAGATGACCTTGTACCCGGAAAGCCCGAGTTTCTTTTTGGCGTCGGCAATCGGCTTGACCACCCGTATGCCATGTTCGATGACATGGATCTTTTTATGCTCGCCGAATTCGCGGCATAGAGCCTCTTTCTGGAATTCTTCGTGAACGATGACGGCGGTGCTCTCCTGAACGATATACTTCAGCAGCAGCCGTTCCTCCTCATTCAGCTCCGAATAAACGGTGTGCAGCGTGGTGACGACCGGCACGCCAGACAACCGGTAGCGGAGCAGCAAATCGATGGCCTCCACGCCTTTTTGAGCTCCGTACAGCCCATACTCATGCTGCATATGCATGACATCGGGCGTCATGCGGATACTGACGGCAAAAGCGTCCGGCGCGAACGCGGCCGACCCGGGAGGAAAGACCGGAAACACGTTGCGCCCTTGAGCCCCCACCGGGCTGATAACAAAGGTTTCGAGCTTTTCGGCTTTCAATTCGACATTGAGAGCTGCTGTGTAAGTGGCGATGCCGCACTCAATCGGCGGATAGGTCGATAGAAATCCAATTCTCATGATGATTCTCCCAAAATTGATCGATCGTTGATTACGGGCCTTGTCGGATCAGGTTTTCCAGCAGTTCATTCAGTTCCACGGTAGCAAAGGTGCTGGCGTAGTCCGACATGGCATAGGGAATGATAAGACGCCCGGAATGAACGACACCGCCGCAGCTGTAAACGACATTTGGAACATAGCCGTTCCTTTCGTCTTCATCCGGAGACAAAAGCGGTTCTCTGAGGCGCCCAATGACTTTTTCAGGATTCTCAAGATCAAGCAGGGTTGCGCCTAACGCGTACCTGCGCATCGCTCCCACACCGTGCGTAAGCACCAGCCAACCTGCTTCGGTTTCGATCGGCGAACCGCAATTTCCGATCTGAACGAACTCCCAAGGATTGGTCGGCCGTATCAGCAATTGCTTGGTGAACCAGAAATGCAGCATATCCGAATACATGAGATAGATATTTTCGTTGTCCTGGCGGGAGAGCATCGCATAGAGGCCGTTGATCTTCCGCGGGAACAGAGCCATGCCCTTGTTGCGAACCTCCGGACCGTTCAGCGTATTGATCTTGAAATGGAGGAAATCCTTGGTTTCCAGTATCTGAGGCAAAGTCACCGCACCGTCAAAGGCGGTATAGCTGGCATAATAAGTCGTTTCACCATCCTCGTCGTGAAACTCGACGAAACGGGCATCCTCGATGCCTTTTCGCTCGGTGGGTGAGGATGGAAAAATCACCCGCTCGGAGAGTTGCACAGCGGGTTCGAAATGGACATCATAATTAGCATGAGCGAGCGCCAGGACACTGTTTGCCAGATCGGTATTATCCTCCCTGCCGGTCCGGCTTTGACGCTGCACGAGCCGGATATCCTCCTGGAGCTCACGCAGCGTGAACGTGTCGTTCAGCCTGTCCAAAATAGACCGCGTAAACTCTTGCAACAAACCCAGTTCGAACAATTTTTTCTCAAACAGCTCCTTTTCGTAGATTGGGTCGGTATGTATCTCAGGCAAAACGGCGTGGGCGGTTGGTTTATTGACAAGAATAGTCCCGTCGGCATCAAAGGTGCCTGACCGGAAGGTCAGGCTGGAGAGATGCCCCTCGCCAAGAGCACGCAAACTCATGATAAACCGCCGGCTACCCTTCGTCAGCCCGCTCTGATCCGGATGCCATACAATTGATGGGTTGAACAGTGCGGCCGATTCCAGAGAATATTCTTGGGTAAAGTAGGCGCCGATGAGCAGGCGGCGCTGCTCCGAAACATCGGAATCAGTGAGCAGATAACGTTGTACATCGTGAAATCGGTTCAGAAGAAACCCGCGCAAGTCCAGATGACGCGCTTTGAACTCCGACAGAACCCATTCCAGCTCATTGTTGACTGCGTGGTCCGAAAGCGAACAAATCCTTGCGATGATTTTGACACAGCGTTCCTCGTCGGCGGGAGCGAACGGTCTGAACAACACGCGAGTGCGATCCGGATACAGAACAACAGGTATGCGTTCAATTCTCATGTTGAGGCTCCACGATTTATTTCAATCGGCCAAAGATTATCAGCAAAGTTCAATGGCGGACAACCGTTTCGATTTGGAAATTCTGGCATCCTTCATTTTCAGTTTACAGTTTGTCATCTCGACGAAGGAGAGATCTTATGCTCAATGCCTTAAGATCCCTCGTCGTTCGTACCTCACTTCCCTCGGGATGACACGTCAAAGTGTAAACTACTTTTGACTACCCTTGAAGCATGCCGAAATTCTACTGCTTTCGCGCAGACGGGCGTAGATTATTGCCGATCCAGGGCAGAATTGCGAGAGACTCTCTTCCCGCACTAAGCCAGCGCTCATGTTGGTTGAGCAAAACATGAAAACATGACCGACCAGAGCAAAACCTATAGTATATTGTATACTTATACGATTTTGTCGGCCGACTCTGCCATCAAACCGATGACAGAAGCAGTCAGCCAACAAGCGTGAGCGAGCGAAACCTGTACGCATCCAGGAGAGGGTGCGCTTGCGCCGGAGAGAATAACCACGGCATGTGCGAAACGGGAACCACGGCGACGCAGGCAGCCGACCATACAAGGCGGTCCATTCCCTGTTTCCTATGGCGATGGCGACTTCCGGTTTCATGCCGCCCCGAATTTGAGAACTTACCAAAATATCTATGGTACCCGTTGAATGAACGAGCTTTTCGCTGCGGGCGTGGAGCTGATGCTGGTCGGTATGGGCATCGTCTTCCTTTTTTTGGCGCTGTTGGTCGCCACGGTCAATCTGATGGCCTTTGTGATTCAGCGCTATGCACCGGACCCGCCGCCGACCGAAACCGACCAACCCCCATCCTCACCCCGGCAGGATGAGATCATTGCGGCCATTACAGCCGCCGTCCACCGCTATCGGGCCGACAAGCAACCGTTTTCAGAACATTTGGGATCTTAAGGAGCTTCATAATGACAACCCCCCTCGGCATCACCGATGTCGTATTGCGTGACGCCCACCAGTCGCTTCTGGCGACGCGTCTTCGCATCGAAGACATGCTTCCGATCTGCGACAAGCTCGATCGAGTGGGCTTCTGGTCGCTGGAAACGTGGGGCGGCGCAACCTTCGATGCATGCATCCGCTACCTGGGGGAAGACCCGTGGGAACGGCTTCGCGCGCTCAAGAAAGCAATGCCCCGCACCCGTCAGCAGATGCTGTTTCGCGGCCAGAACATCCTCGGCTACCGGCATTATGCCGACGATGTGGTCGAAACCTTTGTCGCCCGGGCGGCGGATAACGGCATCGATGTGTTTCGCATCTTCGATGCAATGAACGACATCCGCAACATGAGGCAAGCGATCAAGGCGACGCTGGCGGTGGGCAAACATGCGCAGGGCACCCTCTCCTATACCGTAAGTCCGGTACATACCATGGATATGTGGATCGATCTGGCCAGGGGGCTGGAGGATCTGGGCTCGCACTCGATCTGCATCAAAGACATGGCGGGGCTGCTGCGGCCGTATGATGCCGAGGAACTGATCGGCCGCCTGAAACAGACCCTGCAGATTCCGATCCATATGCAGTGCCATGCCACCACCGGCTTGAGCACCCCCACGATCATCAAGGCGGCCGAAGCCGGAATCGACAACGTCGACACCGCTATCTCGTCGATGAGCATGACCTACGGCCACACGCCTACGGAGACCATCGTCGCTGCGCTGGAGGGAACCGACCGCGACACCGGTTTGGATCTCAATCTACTGGAAGAGATCGCCGAATATTTCCGCGAGGTGCGGAAGAAATATGCTCGATTCGAGGGCAGCCTCAAGGGCGTCGACGCCCGGATTCTGGTCGCTCAGGTTCCGGGGGGTATGCTGACCAACATGGAAAGTCAACTCAAGGAGCAGGGTGCGGCCGATCGCTTCGATTCTGTATTGGAAGAGATTCCCAAGGTCCGCAAGGATCTTGGCTATATCCCGCTGGTGACGCCGACCTCGCAAATCGTCGGCACTCAGGCGGTCATCAATGTGCTGCAGGGCGAGCGCTACAAAACCATCACCAAAGAGACAGCCGGTGTTTTGAAAGGTGAGTACGGTGCCACGCCCGCTCCGGTCGACCAGGAGTTGCAGAACCGGGTACTGGAGGGCACCGAGCCCATCACCGGCCGGCCGGCCGACCTGCTCGAGCCTGAAATGGTCAAACTGACGGCAGAGTTGAAGCAGGAGGCCTTCGATGCGAACGTGACGCTCGCCAAGGATGAGGTCGACGATGTGTTGACCTATGCGCTGTTCCCGCAAGTGGGCTGGAAGTTTCTGCAAAACCGCGGCAACCCCGCCGCTTTCGAACCGCCGCCAAGCATCGAAGAAGAAGTCCTCTCAGCCGCTGCGACGCCGCCCCCTTCCGCGGCAACCGGGGGGGGCATCGAAGAAACCTATACGGTCACTGTCAATGGCACGCCCTATCAGGTCGAGGTGGCACCTGGCGGCGACATTACGCAGGTGCAACCCGTTTCGGGGGATGCCGCGGCGGCTCCACCTCCAACTGCAGCACCGGCCACCGGCGGCGACCCCATCAAAGCGCCGATGACCGGCCATATTCTCAAAATCAACGTAACGCCGGGGCAGCGGGTCGAAGAAGGCGAGGTAGTCGTCGTCATGGAAGCCATGAAAATGGAGACCGAGGTGCGTGCACGCCGTGGAGGAACGGTCAGCAGCATCGCTGTGAAGCCGGGCGATGCAGTCTCGACCGGCGACCGCTTGCTGACGCTCACCTAAAGGATCACAGCCTATGGATATCATGCTCGGATTGTGGCACAGCACCGGACTGGCGAACTTCAGCGCCGGGCAGGCGATCATGATCGCGGTCGGCATTTTGCTGATCTATCTTGCCATCGTCAAAGAGTTTGAGCCTCTTTTGCTGCTGCCGATCGGTTTTGGCGCGGTATTGAGCAACATCCCGATCGCCGGGATCTCGGAAGAAGGCGGCATCTTGTATTATCTTTATGCCGGCATTAAGACCGGGATATTTCCCCTGCTGGTGTTCATGGGGGTCGGCGCCATGACCGATTTCGGGCCCATGCTGGCGAATCCCAAGACGCTGTTTCTCGGCGCCGCCGCCCAGTTCGGCATCTTCTCGACGCTGCTGGGAGCACTGGCGCTGAATGTTGTTCCGGGACTGGACTTCAGCCTGAAAGATGCCGCGGCCATCGCCATCATCGGCGGCGCCGACGGGCCGACCGCCATCTATGTGGGCTCCAAGCTGGCGCCGGACCTGCTCGGTGCAATCGCCGTGGCGGCCTACTCCTACATGGCCCTGGTGCCATTGATCCAACCACCGATCATGCGCCTTTTGACCACCGAAAATGAGCGCAACATCGAGATGCAGCAGCTGCGCGCGGTCGGCAGCCGGGAAAAGATTCTGTTCCCGCTCATGCTGCTGATGCTGTGTGCGTTCCTGCTGCCATCAGCGGCACCGTTGATCGGCATGTTTTGCCTGGGCAACCTGATGACCACCTGCGGCGCCGTCGAACGGCTCAGCAAGACATCGCAAAACGAGCTGATCAACATTGTCACCATCTTTCTGGGACTGTCGGTGGGTTCGAAGCTCAGCGCCGACGCCTTCCTGAGCGAGGCGACCCTGGGAATTCTGGTGCTGGGAATGATCGCCTTTTGCATCGGCACCGCCGCCGGCGTGCTGATGGCGAAATTGATGAATCTGTTCATCAAAACGCCCATCAACCCGCTGATCGGCGCTGCCGGCGTGTCGGCGGTACCGATGGCGGCGCGGGTCGCCAACAAAGTGGGCCTGGAGAGCAACCCGCATAACTTTTTGCTGATGCACGCGATGGGGCCCAACGTCGCCGGCGTCATCGGTTCAGCCGTTGCCGCCGGCATCCTGATCAGTCTCGTCGGTGGTTGATGGGCGTCAGAGATCAGATTGTAGGGCGGATGCCCGAAGGGCGATCCGCCATCGTGCACCAGATGGCGGAACCGCTTCGCGTTCCGCCCTACGCAGGGTAAAAGAATTTCAACTTTTTTACACAACCGAAAAGAATGAGCACGAACCCATTGCTTGCGGACTACACGCTGCCGCCCTTCTCCCAGATCAAAGCCGAACGCGTCGAACCCGCGATCACCCAGCTGCTCGCCGAGAATCGCGCAGCGATCGAGGCACTGCTCAACGCCAACACGACCTACACTTGGAAGAACCTGGTGCAGCCGTTGGAAGATCTCAATGACAGGCTGAGCAAAGCGTGGTCGCCGGTCAGCCACATGAATTCGGTGATCAACAGCGATGAGCTGCGCGAAGCCTATAATGCTTGCCTGCCCAAACTCAGCCAATACTGGACCGAAATCGGCCACAACACCCGACTGTTCGAAGCCTACAAGTCCATCGCCGCCAGCCCTGCGTTCGCTGCCTTCGATGCCACCCGGAAAAAAGTCATTCGCAATGCCCTCAGGGATTTCAAACTGGCCGGCGTCGACCTGGAGCCCGAGAAAAAACAGCGCTTCAAAGCGATCGAACAGGACCTGTCTCAATTGACCAGCCGATTCGAAGAAAACGTGCTGGACGCCACCAACGCATGGAACAAATCGATCAAGGATAAGCGGGGCCTGGCCGGTCTTCCGGAATCGGCCCGAACGCTGGCACGCCAGGCCGCTGAAGCCAAGAACAAGACCGGCTGGCTGCTGACCCTGGAATTTCCTTCCTATATCGCCGTGATGACCTATGCGGACGACCGCGCCCTGCGGCGGGAGGTCTACGAGGCGTTCTCGACGCGGGCATCGGATCAGGGCCCCCATGCCGGAGAGTGGGACAACACGGAAGTGATGGAAAAGCTCCTCGAGCTGCGGCACGAAAAGGCTCACCTGTTGGGTTACCAAAATTATGCCGAGCTTTCACTGGCGACCAAAATGGCGAAGACGCCGCAGCAGGTGCTCCGTTTCCTCGAAGAGCTGGCCGAACGCGCACATCCTGTCGCGCGGCTGGATCTGCAAGAGCTCACCGATTTCGCTCGCCGGCATCATGATCTGAACACGCTGGAAGCATGGGATGTCACCTATTATTCGGAAAAACTGCGGCAGCACCGATTCCATCTTTCGCAGGAAGAAGTCAAGAGCTACTTCCCCGTGACACGGGTCGTTCCCGGACTGTTCGCGGTGGTCGAGCGCCTGTATAACATCCGCATTCGCGAAGTCGGGGGCGTCGATGTCTGGCATCCGGATGTCCGGTTTTTCGAGATCATCGACAACAGCGGAGCGTTGCGCGGGCGGTTTTATCTGGATCTTTATGCACGTCCGAAAAAACGCGGCGGCGCCTGGATGGACGAGTGCGTCACCCGCAAGAAAACCGCGAACGTCACCCAAATCCCGGTCGCCTACCTGACCTGCAATTTCTCTCCCCCCGCCGGCGACCAGCCGGCACTGATGACGCACGATGAAGTGTTGACCCTGTTTCACGAGTTCGGCCACGGCCTGCATCACATGCTGACCAAAGTCGACTATCTCGGCGTTTCAGGCATTCATGGGGTGGAGTGGGATGCGGTCGAACTGCCCAGCCAGTTCATGGAAAACTGGTGCTGGGCGCGGGCGTCCATCCAACTGCTGTCAGGCCATTACCAAACCGGTGAAAAGCTGCCGGATCAACTGTTCAAGCAAATGCTGGCAGCAAAGAATTTTCAATCGGGCATGCAGATGGTGCGGCAACTGGAGTTCGCCCTGTTCGATTTTCATATTCACTTGGACTATGACCCGGACAAAGGCGGCAGAATCTACGAAACGCTGAACCGCGTCCGGGAGCAGGTCGCAGTCATCAAACTGCCCGCATTCAATCGATTCGCCCACGGTTTTTCCCACATCTTCGCCGGCGGCTACGGCGCCGGCTATTACAGTTACAAATGGGCGGAAGTGCTCTCCAGCGATGCATTTTCGCTGTTCGAGGAACGAGGCATTTTCGATCCGGCCACCGGTCAATCCTTCTTAGAAAACATCCTTGAAAAAGGCGGCAGCCGGGATGCGATGGAGCTGTTTGTCGCCTTCAGGGGACGCGAACCGAAGATCGACGCACTGCTGCGGCACAGCGGCATCGTTCAGGCCTAATTCGTAGGGCGGCGGCAAATCGTAGGATGCCGGTGAGGTACGAACCGCATCAACCGATTCACCGCGAACCGATGCGGTTCGTACCTCTCACCGCATCCTACATGGTTTCAAACCCAATCGGCCAGGAGCCGGTTTGGGATGAGCACTGCGGTGCACTGCTGCAGTTCGATGCCCGGCGCGACCTGAACCGGTTCTTCATCGGGAAGGATCCAGGTGCACTCCTTGACCCGCTTGTAGTGTTCCGTCATCAGCTTCTTCGCCACGACGCCCTTGTCGTCCGGCAAAACATAATCGTGGGCCGTAAAAATAAAATCATCCGTCGAAAGTTCATTGATCCGTTCAATCGCTTGCTGTGACGGCGCCCAGTCGGCGAAAACGAAATCGACCGTTTTATTCTCGCGTTGCAACAGGGCGAGCGCCTCCTCCGAGGGCATGTGCAAAAACCGAATGAGCTCTTTCACCGACTCCGGCAGACAACCGTAATCTTCCGGATCGCAGGTAACGACGGTTCCATCATTGTTGCGGGCGGCCAATGACATGGCAATCGCAGAAGTACCCACATAGGTTCCTATTTCAAAGATACTTCTGCGATTGAACGCTCTGACCAAAAGGTACAGAAACCCGCAATCCGCATTGCCTGTCGAACCGCCGGAGAGACCGAGCCGCTCCCGCGCCGTGACATTATGGTTTCTGATCTCTGGAAGCAGCGGGACCAGATCGGAACCGTACGCATGAAACAGGCTCTTCACAAATCTCGCATTAAGACTTTCCAAATTATTCATCCTTTTCTTCCGTTGCTCGATCGATTGAGGTTGCGTGCCCTTGTCATCATATCGCAGAATCCTGCTCAAGGCACATCTTCACTCTACGAGCGCAACTCTTTTTATGTAACCGTTCACTCCCTCCTTTGAACTCAACGACCGCCTCCATTCAGGTTCAAAAAACACTCGACTCTTAGAACAAATCAGGATATCCTTATGCGCCTATTGTCTGGCTTTCGCATCCGAAATCACCACTCGGCACATGCGGGACCATCGCGGACAGCCTCTTGGGCATCAGCGAGATACGACGAGCAGCACCGGAGGAGGCGAGAGCCGTTCGAGGCTTGCAGCCACGACGACACCGACCAAATATGAATAGAACACCTCGACACGACACCTTCAGACGCGAGATTCTGCTCATCCTGGTGTTGAAAATCGGACTGATATATGGGTTATGGTATGCATTTTTCAGCCAGCCGATCGACCGGGAATTGACCGGCGAGTCGGTCGGCGCCTATTTCCTGACCCTTCCCGATCACGAATCCTCGAAAACCAATCCCAAAGGGGGCCGATAGGCATGATATCCGAAGAGGTGGTCGACCTCTCGCGGCTCCAGTTCGCCATCACTGCACTCTATCATTTCCTGTTCGTTCCATTGACGCTGGGCCTGTCGTTCATCCTGGCGATCATGGAGTCGGTCTATGTGATGACCGGCAAGCAGATTTACAAGGATATGACCCGCTTTTGGGGCAAGCTGTTCGGCATCAATTTCGCGCTTGGGGTCACCACCGGACTGACGCTGGAATTTCAGTTCGGCACCAACTGGGCCTATTACTCCCATTACGTCGGTGATGTCTTCGGGGTGCCTCTTGCCATCGAAGGGCTGGCAGCCTTTTTTCTCGAGTCGACCCTGATCGGCCTCTTTTTCTTCGGCTGGGACAGGATCAGCCGGGTGCAGCATCTGGCGGTGACCTGGCTGCTGGCCTTGGGCGTCAACCTGTCGGCGCTGATGATTCTGATCGCCAATGGCTGGATGCAGAATCCCGTCGGCGCTGAGTTCAATTTCGAAACCATGCGCATGGAAGTGAGCAGCTTCGCCGATGTGGTCTTCAACCCCGCCGGTCAGGTCAAGTTCGTCCATACGGTCGCCGGCGGCTATTGCACCGGCGCCATGTTCGTGCTCAGCATCAGTGCCTATTACCTGCTCAAACGGCGCGATCAGGCATTTGCTGTCCGCTCCTTTACCGTTGCGGCCGGTTTCGGCCTTGCCGCCGCGCTGTCGGTCATCGTCCTCGGCGACGAGAGCGGCTACACCGACGGCAAAGTGCAAAAGCTGAAGGTGGCCGCCATCGAAGCCGAGTGGGAAACGGAAGAGCCGCCGGCGGCATTTACTGTCATCGGCTTCCCCGATCAGGAGAAGATGGAGACCCGCTATGCGCTCCGAATCCCCTGGGTGCTTGGCCTGATCGCCCCCCGCTCCGTCGATGAACCGATCATCGGCCTGAAAGACTTTCTGGTGCAGAACGAGCAGCGGATCCGCAACGGCATGATCGCCTATGCACTGCTGCAGAAGCTTCGCAACGGCGAAGACGACGCGGAGACCCGCGCTCGATTCAAAGCGTATCAGAAAAATTTGGGTTATGGCTTGCTGCTGAAAAAATATACGCCCAACGTCATCGATGCCACCGAGGAGCAGATCACGATGGCGGCCCGCGATACCATTCCCAATGTCGCCCCCCTCTTCTGGACGTTTCGGGTGATGGTCGCCTGCGGTTTTATCATGCTGTTCGTTTTTGCCGCGAGTTTTTATGTCTGTTCGACCGGAACAGTGATGAAACACCGCTGGCTGCTGCGGTTGGCGCTGTATTGTCTGCCGCTGCCCTGGATCGCTTCGGAAATGGGCTGGATCGTCGCCGAATACGGCCGTCAGCCTTGGAGCATCGCCGAAATACTGCCCACCTTCATGAGCGCCTCGTCACGCTCCGCCGGCGAACTCTATCTCAGCCTGGCGGGCTTCATCGGCTTCTACACCCTGCTGCTGGTCATCGAGCTGTTCCTGATGCTGAAATATGCACGGCTCGGCCCGAGCAGCCTGCATAGCGGGCGTTACTACCACGAAAAGATAGGAGGCGCGGCATGAGCCTGGATTATGAGACGCTGAAACTGGTCTGGTGGCTGTTCATCGGCCTGCTGCTGATCGGCTTTGCGATCATGGACGGCTTCGACATGGGCGTCGGCACTCTGCTCCCCTTCGTCGGCAGAACCGACGAGGAGCGACGGGTCCTGCTCAATGCCATCGGCCCGACCTGGGAGGGCAATCAGGTCTGGTTCGTCACCGCCGGCGGCGCCCTGTTCGCGGCTTGGCCTCTGGTTTATGCGACAGCATTCTCCGGACTCTATTTTGCCCTGCTGCTGGTCTTGTTCGCCCTCTTTTTGCGGCCCGTCGGCTTCGACTATCGCAGCAAACTCCCCGATCCCCGCTGGCGAAGCGCTTGGGACTGGGGACTGTTCATCGGCGGCGCGGTGCCGGCCGTGCTGTTCGGCGTTGCCTTCGGCAATCTGCTGCAGGGGGTGCCGTTTCATTTCGATGCCGATCTGCGCTCCTATTACACCGGCAGCTTCTGGGGACTGTTGAACCCGTTCGCCCTGCTGGCCGGAATCGTCAGCCTGTCGATGCTGGTGATGCACGGCGCGGTCTATCTGCAGATGCGGACCGAAGCGGCGATCGCCGAACGCTGCAAGAAAGCAATCGCGATCTTCGCCGGCATTTTTTTGATATCGTTCGCCGCTGCCGGCCTCTGGACAGCATTCGGCATCGACGGCTACAGCATCACCTCGATCGGCGCATTGGATGCCGATCCCAACCCTCTTCGCAAAACGGTCGAACAGTCGACGGGCGCCTGGCTGCACAACTATGCTCTCTTCGCATGGCTGTGGCTGATACCGACCCTGGTGTTCGTCATGACGCTGCTGGTAGTGTTGCTGTCGCGCATCGGCAGGCCGGGAATCGCCTTTATCGGCAGCAGCGTCGCGGTCGCCTGCGTCATATTGACCGCCGGCTTTTCCATGTACCCTTTTCTGCTGCCCTCCAGCAGCGTACCTTCGAACAGCCTCACCATCTGGGATTCGAGCTCAAGTTTCACCACGTTGAAAATCATGTTCTGGGCGACGCTCTTCTTTCTACCGATCGTGATCGCCTATACCAGCTGGGTCTACCGCGTCCTTCGCGGCAAGATCACAGTCCAAGAGATCCGGGACAATCAACACACCGCCTACTGACAAAAGAGGAAAACCATGTGGTATTTTTCTTGGGTTTTGGGCGTCTTGCTCGCCTGTGCTTTTGGAATCATCAACGTGCTCTGGCTGGAAGCTCAGGAAAGCCTGGACCAGCACAGCTCCGTACTGGACCCGTTGACCAAGCTCATCAGCCGGGTCGAATTTCTGGAGGCGCTCGAAGCCACCATCGAACAATGCAAAACCAACCGCGCACCGTTTTCCCTGCTGCTGGTCAGCCTGGATGCATTCAAATCCATCCTTGATCAGGAAGGCAATGAATCGGCCAACGAATCGGTGCTTGCCGCGGCCGACATCATAAAACGCGAAACCCGCCGCGAAATCGACACTGTCGCCCGCTACGACGCCGAAACCTTCGCCATCATTCTGCCCGGTGCGCATGCACCGGCGGCCGAAACGATCGCCCGGCGGATCTGCGACCAGGCGACCGCGCGGCTCGGCAGCAAAGCGTGTGAATCGGTCGTCAGCATCGGCATTGCCGAATACCCGAAACACGGGTGCCCCGAGGGCGTCGGCCGGGTTCTGGAGGAAGTCGAGGCGCTCCTCCGCGCCACCGACAGCACATTGAAACGTGCGCAGCGACAGGACGGCGGGGCGCTGGTCTGTGCGTGAAAGTCAAGGCGGATTTATCGCATTAATCAACCGTAGGGTGCGCCATGCGCACCATGTCGGGGCTATCTCTTCTTGTCCTTATCCTCCCACGAAACCGACGCCTCCGCATACCGCTCCCTGATCTCCAGTACCTCCGGCATGATGCCGACGAACCGGTCCACCAAAACCGGATCGAAATGGCTGCCGCGCTGGCGCCGAATCCACTCCAGCGTCTCTTCCACCGTCCAGGCTTTTTTGTAGGGCCTTACCGTGGTCAGCGCATCGAACACGTCGGCGATCGCCACCACCCGGCCGACGAACGGGATCCGCTCGCCATCGAGACGGTTCGGATAGCCGCTGGCGTCCCACTTTTCATGGTGGGTCAGGGCAATCACACGCGCCATTTCGAGCAGTTCGGACGCATGCTTTCCCAAAATTTCCGCACCGAACTGCGGATGCTGCTTCATGATCGCCCATTCATCCTCGTCCAGTGCACTGCGTTTCTGCAGAATCCGGTCGGGAATGCCGATCTTGCCGATGTCATGCATCGGCGAGGCGTTCAGCAGCAGTTCGGCATCTTCCTCGTCCATACCGGCCGCCAGGCCGAGTCTTTTCGAATAATGACTCATCCGTATGACATGCATCCCTGTCTCGTTGTCCTTGTATTCGGCGGCTCGGCCCAGCCGCTGGATGATCTGCAGCCGCGTCTCGTTCAACTCGGCGGTGCGGTGCCGCACTTTCTCCTCGAGCAGCCGGTTCTGGTCGTAAAGCGCCAGTTGGGTGCGGACCCGTGCTTGCACGATGGGGGGGCTGACCGGCTTGGTGATGTAGTCGACGGCGCCCAGTTCGAAGCCTTTCGTCTCATCCTCGATTTCGCCTTTGGCCGTAACGAAAATTACAGGAATCTTCCGTGTCGTGAAATCGGCTTTCAACCGCCGGCAGACCTCGTAGCCATCCATTTCCGGCATCATGATATCCAGCAGAATCAGGTCTGGCGGCCGCTCAGACGCGGCAATATTCAGCGCTTTTGCACCGTTCAGCGCCACCTTCACCTTATAGTCGCCATGCAGGATGCCGTTGAGGACATCGATGTTTTCCGGGACATCATCGACGACCAGAACGGTCTGCCTCGCATCAGATAATGCCATCAGTCGTCTCCCATTATTCGATCACAGCGCACCTCGATGATGCCTCACTCTCCAAGGTTGTCGGTTTACCGGTTAGGGCTGCCGTGATGACGGCGTCGTCTCATTTTCGCCGCTCGCCACCGACAGCTTCAACAGTCTGGCGACAACAGCCATTTCGCCCAGAGCGGTCTCGAAATCATACCGGCCGACCAGCTCGGCGAGCCGGCTCGGCGCCGATTCATGCTCGGTGCCGCGCAGCTGTGCCGTGATGATTTCCAGCGTATCGGAAGCCGCAGCGTCATTGTTTTTCAGCAAAGTGCGAAGCCGGCTGAACAGCGATGCCAGCGCGGCCCGGTCGATCGTTTCTGGTTTTTCGGCCGCGGGGCGAATGGTGACGTCGTTGCGCTGCTCGTCGATGGCGGCGAACACGCGAGCCAGCGCTTCCCGGACCGACCCCAGAAACCCGCGCGGATCGTCACGCCCGTCCGTGAGTGCTGTCTCCAGCCGACCGACCGCCGCACACAGCTCAAAGGCGCCGATGTTGCCGGCGACATTTTTAAGTGCATGCACCAGCCGCAGCGCTGTCTCCCGCTCGCCCGCCTCGAACGCCTGCAGAATGCGTTCAGGTATGCCTTCCTGCGTCGCGCAAAACCGATCGAGGATCTTGTGATAGAGCTCGGCGTTGCCTCTGACCCGTTTCAAACCGGCTTCCATATCGATAACACGATGCCGCCGGGCCGGTACGGGCTTCTCCTCCGCCGCTGCTGCAGCCTTTTTGTTCACTCTGATCCAACGGTTCAGGGTCGCGAACAACTCCTCCAAATCGATCGGTTTTGCAACATGGTCGTTCATTCCGGCGGCGATCGATTTTTCGCGATCGCCAGCCATGGCGTTGGCGGTCATCGCGATGATCGGCAGATCCTTGAAACGAGCATCGGCCCGGATCCTTCGGGTTGCCTCGAAACCGTCCATCACCGGCATCTGAATATCCATAAGAACACCATCGAACGCCTGCCGCTGCACCGCATCGATCGCTTCCCGGCCGTCGTTGGCGATAGTGACGACAAATCCGGCCTTCTCCAATAACTCCTGCGCGACCAGCTGGTTGATCGCATTGTCCTCGACAAGCAACAGATGGGCGCCGCGGATCGCCTCGTCGGCCGTCGGCGTCGAAATATGGGCTGGTTCCGGCGGGGAGGGCGGCCGTTCCCCGAAGGCTTGAATGATCGCATCGTGCAGCGTCGACTGATTGATCGGCTTGATCAGGCAGCCCTCCAGGCCGACCTCCTCGGCCTGGCGCATCAGTTCTTCGCGTCCATAGGCGGATACCATAATCACAGCCGGCATGGGCCGCAAACTATCCGAGGTCTTAATCCGCCTGGCCGCTTCGATGCCGTCCATCCCCCCCAGCTTCCAATCCATCAATACCAGCCGATAGGCCCGCTCAGGCGGCGCCGCGTGCAGATCGGAAAGCGCCTCCTCGCCGGAAGCGGACTCGCCCACCGGACAACCGAACGACTCCAGGTATCGCGCAAAAATCTCCCTGGCGGTCGGATTGTCATCCACCACCAGAACCCGCATGCCGGCCAGGTCAGGAGGCAGCCCCAGGTGGCGATGAAGAGCGTTTTCCCGGCCGAGTCCAAAGGCGACTGTAAAATAAAATGTGCTCCCCTCACCGGGCTTGCTCTTGAGGCCGATCTGGCCGCTCATCATCTCGACCAGATGTTTGGAGATGGTCAGTCCGAGCCCGGTTCCACCGTATTTGCGGGCGCTGGAGCCATCCGCCTGGGTGAATGGCTGAAACAGTCCGCCGGCCTGCTCCTCGGTCAGCCCGATGCCGGTGTCGGTCACTTCGAAGCGCAGGACGACGCGCTCCGCCTCCCGTTCGACCAGCGAGATCCGAACGGTGATCTCGCCCTGCTCGGTGAACTTCACCGCATTGTTCGCCAGGTTGATCAATACCTGCCCAAGCCGCAGCGGGTCACCGACCAGCGAGGTGGGCAGATCGGGTTCCATGTCGATCAGGAACTCCAACGCTTTTTCGGTCGCTTTGAGCCCGATGATATCCGACAGATTTCCCAACACTTCATCGAGGTCGAACTCAACCCGGTCGATGGTGAATTTGCCCGCTTCGATCTTGGAAAAGTCGAGAATGTCGTTGATGATGCCCAAGAGCGCCTGTGCCGAGTCGTGGATCTTGGTCAGATAATCCCTCTGTTTGGGCGCGAGTTCCGTCCCCAGCACCAAATGACTGAGCCCGATGATCGCGTTCATCGGCGTCCGGATCTCATGGCTCATATTGGCCAGAAAATCGCTCTTTGCCCGGTTTGCCGCTTCCGCCGCCTCTTTGGCCCTCGCCAGTTCGGCCTGCATCGCTTTTTGGTCGCTGATATCGATCCAGTAGCCGTTCCAAAGGACAGTTCCATCGGGCTCCTTGAACGGCGTTGCCGCGCCGCGAACCCATTTCACGATCCCATCGTTTCGCTTGATCCGAAACTCATGGGTCCACGGAGCGAGCATCCCGGCCGATTGCTGCAAAGAGGCATCCAATGCCGGCTTGTCCTCGTCGAACACCAGCCGGTCGATCGCCGAACCATCCTCCAACACCGACTGTCGGTCCACCCCGAGCAGCTCCTGGATGCCATCGCTCATGAACATAAAGCTCGGATTCCCGTCAGCACCCCGCCGAAACTGATAAACAACGCCCGGAATGGTGTCGGTAATCTCCTGCAATCGGCGCTTCGACTCCTCGGTGATCCTCCGGCTCTCATCCAGCTCGGCGGTGCGAGCCTCGACGCGCGCCTCCAGTTCATTGTTCAGCCGGCGCAATGCCTGCTCCCGGGCGGCCAGCTTTTTCGCCATATCCTCGAAGGTCCTTCCCAGCACCCCGATCTCATCCTGTCCCCGGGTGTCTATCTGTACGTCCAGGTTGCCTTCGGCAATCTTCCGGGCCGACGCTGTCAGCGTCGCGATCGGCCGCGTAATACGGCGAGTGACCCGCCACGCCATAACCATAATCACCAGCAGCGCCACACCGGTCATCACCACCCGCTCGATCATCTGTCGCCGCGCAAACCCAAGCGCTTCATCCTCTGAAATCATCGCCGCAAGGCTCCAGTGGGCAAACGGCGCCGGCGCATAAAAGACCCAAATGATGGCGTCGGACCTCCAGGCCGGTATTTTCACCATGCCGCTGGCACCGGTCATCATCAGCTCGGCCAGATGAACCCACTGCGTCCGCTCATCGCTTTGGCCGAGCGTCTTATAGGAGCGCCCGACCGTATCGGCGTCGAAATGAAAGACGAAGTGGCCGCTGCCGGTGAGAATGACGAATTTGTGCTTCAGCGTTCGACCGATGCCACTTAGTTTGTTAAGAGCACTGATATCGACATCGACCGCGGCGACACCGGCGAATCGCCCTTGCCGGAAAAATGGGACCGAATAGGTGACCATCAAAATGTTGCCGGCGCCTTCGTCGAAATAGGGATCGCTCCAAAACGGCGCATTGGTCGATCTGGGACCATGCCACCACTGCCATCGAGCATCCGTATAATCGTAGGCGTCGATCGATATATCCAACTGCTCGATGCCGTCCCCGCTGCGATGCACGTAGGGAGCGAACAGTCGCCGGCCGGCGACCGTTCCCGGCTCGAAGGCCACGGCGGAACCATAGATCAGCGGGTTGTTGGTGACATTGTTCCGCAGCTGGGCATAAATCTGCGCTTGCGAAAGATTGGGGGCGATTTCGAGAAACTGCGCCGTCATAACGGCGACCTCGCCGATTTCCGCCAGGTGGGCATTCAGCTGACTGGCATAGCGGTAGGTCATCTCCATCATTCTGGACTGCCCCTGTTCCTGCGCTCTCGCCTGAAAGCGCAGCAATCCATAGCCGAGGATTGCACTGAAAATCAGAAACATCGGCAGGACGATGAACAGAATGATTTTCTTGTGGATGGAGAGACGCATGATCCAAATGAGCGAGGGAAACGCCGACGGAACGAGGCGACAACGCGACGATTGCCTCCTTACCCTATTCCGACCGATGGAAAAGTGTCTGATAGACTATCATCAAACAGGCAGGGAACGCTAAACAATTCCTTTCCGCCGCTTCATGAAAGCGTGTTCCGCAGTGGGAACCGGACCGAGAGTTGCCCGTAAGAAACGCAACCGCTCAAAAAGCCGGGGCATTCGCAGTTCGAGAACCCGGGATTTTTGAGAACATAGTGAACACTCCGCCGGCTAAAGCAGCAATTCTAAATGTGGCGCCGAGGCTGAGCGACGGCAACAGTGGATAAGGGCTATCGGCATGACAGGCAAGCGCTCATTGCGGAAAGAGACGTGCATTTAGTATTGCGTGGCCAATGTTCTGGTC
>Ga0209633_10002231_pt1 | contig 18998 bp, 20 predicted proteins | sample Cruoilmetagenom1_FD_187290 | JGI IMG/M metagenome (GOLD analysis project Ga0209633, IMG submission 187290) | Oil polluted marine microbial communities from Coal Oil Point, Santa Barbara, California, USA - Sample 1 (SPAdes) (version 2) | ecosystem: Environmental > Aquatic > Marine > Oil seeps ... | reverse complement strand
TTACTATCACTCACACTACTTGCACCAGCAGGTATTTCTGTATCGGGGTTCTGTAAGGCGTTTAGCAATAACTCGAATTCTTCATCTGATATATTTTCGCCGCCACCTACAATGGTGTCAGCAGCAATCGATTGCTGGGTGGGTGGCTCAGGTGTTGCTTCGACAGGGGGCGTCACTGGTTCCGCGACTGGCGGTTCGACAGGTGCCGATGTTTCAATAACCGGTGGAGCTTGTTCAACTTGTGGCGGAGGTGGTGGTTCTGCCGCAGGCGCCTCAGCAACAACCTCACCTTTAATGATTTGTTTTAGCCCGTCTAAATGTACTGGTTCTGCATGTGGTGGTTCATCGCCATTGCGCAAACACTCAAATTGTTCGTTCAACACGTCGAGTACCGGTAACACGGTATCCATAAGTGTTGCATTAACCTGTCGCTCACCGTTTCTTAACAGATTGAAGACATCTTCGGCGCTATGGCAGATTTCCACCATTTGTGGGATCTCGAGAAAACCAGCCCCGCCTTTTATGGTATGAAAGCCCCTGAACACGGCATTGAGCAACTCCATATCATCCGGGCTATTTTCGAGTTCGACGAGTTGTTCGTTCAGCAGCTCAAGAATCTCACCGGCTTCAACAAGAAAATCCTGTAATAATTCTTCATCCACCTTTCTGGTCCCTGTACACCCTTGATTAAAATCCTAAACTGGAAAGCAGTTCATCCACTTCGTCCTGGCCTGACACAACATTAGTATCAACACCCGGTACGGCCGGCCCCACCGCTTCAATGGAATGATCCTCGGTTTTGACAAAGTCGATCGTGATATTGCCACCGGCCAATTTCACCAGATTGACAAGATTGGTTTCCACATCTTCTACCAGGCCAATGACCCTCTTGATGATCTGACTGGTCAGGTCCTGAAAGTCCTGCGCCATCAAAATTTCATTTAGCTTTGAGCGCAGCTCTTTCACCTGATCCGTATTGCCTTCCAGAAACTTGTCAATCAACAGACTCAGTTCACGGAACTCCTGCACGTTCATGTCGCGCTGTATAAAGCGACACCACTTTTCATGCAGGTCACTGGATTTATTCGTTACGTCTTCGCAGATCGGTAATGATTCTTCTACTGCACTAAGTGTGCGGTTGGCCGCATCATCCGTCATTTTGATTACATGTCTGAGACGGGATCGAGCATCGGGTATTTCTTCCTGGGCAAGATTGAGGAGAGTGTCATCCTTGCCAAAGGCCATAATGGAGTCATGTAACTCCCGAGTCAGTTTGCCCATCTCCATGTAAAGTTCGGTTTCCCGGATACGGGTCAATTCATCCAGCACATCACGCGCACCGTTTTCATCGCCCCGTTCTAGACAGGCCAGGAGATCCTTGCTGCGTGCGATATTATCGTCTGAAATCAGATTATTTTCTTCGAGCATAGTGTCATCCCATTATCAACCAACACGCTCGAAAATCTTGCTCATTTTTTCCTTGAGGGTAACAGCGGTAAAAGGTTTGACAATATAACCGTTCACACCGGCCTCCGCTGCCTGCACAATTTGTTCGCGTTTTTGTTCTGCTGTTACCATCATTACAGGCAAACTGTTCAGTTTGTCGTCCGCACGGACTTCTTTCAAAAGTTCAATACCGGTCATGCCGGGCATATTCCAGTCTGTCACCAGAAAATCAATCCCGCCTTTTTTCAATACCGGTAGTGCAGTATTGCCATCATCTGCCTCAACGATATTCATAAAACCTAAATCATTCAGCAGGTTTTTTATAATGCGCCTCATGGTGGAAAAATCATCCACGACAAGAATTTTCATGTTCGTATCCACGACGTTCCTCCGTTATCATGCTCAAGAATTGCCGCATAACTCTTCCCTGTCCTCGTCACGCCGAATGTGATGGACAGCCTTCTAATTAGGTATCGGCTTGCGGGAAAAAATATTTAATTATCAGTACCGAGGCGATGCCCCAGACGCGCCTGCAGTCGAATCACTGCCTGGCTGTGGATTTGACTGACACGAGATTCACTGACACCCATGACCGCACCAATTTCACGTAAATTCAGTTCTTCGTCATAGTACAGCGCCATGACCAGGCGCTCCCTTTCAGGCAAGGTGGCAATGGCACCCGATAGCAGACGCTGCATATCTTCCCGCTGTAAACCATCGAGAATACCGGGGGTATTATCCGACATGGTTTCAAGGATAGACTCATCGCCGATCCCCAGGTCCTCAAAACTGAGAACCTTGTGATAGCTATTATCCTGAAGAATCTTGTAGTATTCCGGCAAGGACATCTCCAGAGTCTCTGCAATCTCGGTATCACGGGCATCGCGGCCGACATCATTTTCAATTTCACGCACGGCCTCGGCTACCATACGGGCCTTGCGATGCACCGAGCGGGGTGCCCAGTCATTCTTGCGTATCTCATCCAGCATGGAGCCACGAATACGGATGCCGGCATAGGTTTCAAAACTGGCGCCCTGTGTCTCGTCATAATTACGCGCCGCTTCGAGCAGGCCCATCATACCGGCTTGTACCAAATCTTCGAGTTGTACGCTGGCCGGCAGACGGTTAATCAGGTGACAGGCAATACGCTTTACCAAAGACGCATGTCGTTCCACCATTTCATTATGGCTGGTAGGCTGGGTTGCTGCATACATGGCGAGGCCATTCATGGCATTACCTCCGCGTTTTTATTTTGTATATTTCCTTGAACCAATCGCTCAACAAAAAACTCCAGGTGACCGCCGGCCATTTTGGGTACGGGCCATTTGATGACCTTGTCTGTGAGCGTCTTGTATGCAGTCGCGGCCTTGCTGCGAGGAAATGCCTCAACAACTGCACGTTGCTTTTTGACTGATCTGATCACATAGTCGTCATAGGGAATATTGCCGATATAATCCAGTGTTACATCTAAAAACCGATCTGTTACCTTGACGATGTTTTCATAAACCTGTCGGCCTTGCTGCGCACTCTTCGTCATATTGCTCAGAATCCTGAAACGATGAAGGCCATGCTCACGATTGAGTAATTTGATCAAGGCATAGGCATCGGTAAGCGATGCCGGCTCGTCACAGATAACCACGATGACTTCCTGAGAGGCCTGGCAAAAACTGAGCACACCATCGGAAATACCCGCGGCGGTATCGACAATCAACATATCGACATTCATACTCAATTCACTAAAGGCCTGAATAAGTCCGGCATGTTGCGCCGGTGTTAATTGCGCCATATCCTGGATACCGGAGGAAGCAGGAATGATCTTCATACCTTGAGGACCTTCAACAATGATTTCTTCGAGGGTCAGATCACCTTGAATCACATCACGCAAGGTATGCTTGGGATAAATCCCCAGTAATACGTCAATATTGGCCAGGCCTAAATCCGCATCAAACAGGATCACATCTTTACCCGAAGCCGCAGCAGACATGGCAAGATTGACCGAGACATTGGTCTTGCCGACACCGCCCTTGCCGCCTGTTACTGCGATAACCTGTACCGGATTAGGATTGAACATACGTTTAAGTCCTATTGCCTGATTTTCTATTCTCATATCAAGCATGTGCCTGAGCCACCATGCCGCCCAGCGCCAGTGAGAGGGACTCATCGTCCGCCACACCACCTGACAAATGCTGCATTATCGAAACCGCCCGACTCACCAGACCATGCGCCCTGGCCGGATGAATGTCTTCAGGTACTTTTTGCCCATCGTTGAAATAGGCAATAGCCAATTTGTTTTCGCTAGCCACCGAAAGTGCACCACCGAGACTGGTCGTTTCATCCACCTTCGTTAAAATACAGCCGGCCAGTGATAAGGGGTTAAATGCTCGCACCACCTCACTTAACACGCCGCGCTGACTATTCGTGGCCATCACCAGATAAGGCCGTACCCGACGGGCCCCTTCTTTTAGCATGGCCAGCTGACCATTCAGTTGCATGTCTCGCTGGCTCATACCTGCCGTATCAATTAACACCAGTTCTTTGTTACTGTACTTGCGCAAGGCCTCCTGCAGTTCTTCCAGATTGGCCGTGATACTGATAGGGGCTCCCATAATCCGCGCATAACTGCGTAACTGTTCGTGAGCGCCGACACGATAGTTATCGGTCGAAATCAGCGCGACCTTACCTTTTCCATGACGCAAAATATAACGGGCGGCCAATTTGGCTGCGGTGGTGGTCTTGCCCACACCGGTGGCGCCGACCAATGCAACCATTCCACCGTTTTCGATAATGTCATCACTTTGAACAGGTAATTGGTGCGACAATTCACCGAGCGCCATACGCCAATTATGTTCAAAGTCGTCACTTTCCTTCACCTGTTCTGAAATACTCCGCGCCAGTGTCGGGCTCAAGCCCAGTGCAATCAGGCGTTGCAGCATACGTGCGCGCAAGGGGTGATAGCGTGTTTCATTGCCCCAGGCAAGCCCCGACAATTGATTAACCAGTAAACCGCGCAGGGATTTGAGCTCAGTGCGCATTTCGGTAATCGCCGGTTCATCCTGTTGATTAATGAAAGGTTTGTCTTGCTTTGCTCTGGTTTTTTGATTTGGTGCGTTGGTCACAACCGGTTCCGGTTTTGATTTGGTGCGTTGGTCACAACCGGTTCCGGAATGTGACGACTGAGTTTGACATCGTTCCAGACTTCTTCGCGTGAAACTTCTCTTTCTTCGGTGCCCTCAATTTCTGTTGCAGTGTCTGTGACTGTGTCTGTTTCAGCATTTGTTCTCACGCTGCTATTCGCCAACATGCTGTCATCGTAATCCAGTGCGGCAACGATCTCGATACCACCTTCAACACGCTTGTTCGACAAAATTACGGCATCAGGCCCCATACTCTCGCGAACCTTGAGAATGGTACGACGCATGTCTGCAGCAAAAAATCTTTGTATCTTCATATTCGCCTCATAACCCTGCCTGAAACAGAGACAAGCTGTCTCTCATCTAACCTATGATGCAACCGGTGCGGCCTGCCCCACTGTTGCAACTATCCTGATCTGCTTATCGCTTGGAATCTCGTTATAAGACAGCACATGCATCGACGAAATGGTGTGTCTTACAAAGCGGGACAACATGGTGCGCAGGATTGCCGGTACCAGCAAAATGGCTGGCTGACCACTGTGTTCCTGCTCCCGTGCGCTTTCCAGCAATGCCTCATGCAAACGTTCCGCGAGACTCGGTTCAACACCTCCGCCAATCCCGTCAGAGGCCTGCAAGGTATGATGCAACAACTGTTCCAGCTCGGGCGCCAGCGTGATAACCGGTACCTCCGTCGCCATCCCATTGATTTGCTGGATAATTGAACGCGCCAGCGCCACCCGCACCGAGGCCAGCAGCACGTCAGGCTCTTGACTCCGGCCACCATGTTCCGCCAAGGTTTCGGCAATGGAACGGATATCCCGAATCGACACGCCCTCCTCCAGCAGGCCTTGCAGCACCTTGACGATAACGCCCAGGGAGAGGGTTTCGGGGACAAGATTTTCGACCAGCTTCGGCGCCACTTTCCCTAGCTGATCGAGAATATGTTGGACCTCTTCATGCCCCAACAGTTCATGTGCATGGCCTTGCACCAGTTGACTGAGGTGGGTCGCGATAACCGTGTTGGCATCGACCACGGTATAGCCCATGGTCTGGGCCTGATCACGCTGTGAGGATTCGATCCACACGGCTTCCAGACCAAAGGCGGGGTCATGACCTTCAATGCCCTGCAGGGTACCGAAGACCTGGCCCGGATTGATGGCCATTTCCCGATCCGGATAAACCTCGGATTCGCCCACGGTGACCCCCATCAAGGTCACCCGATACGAGGTCGGGGTCAGGTCCAGGTTGTCACGAATATGCACCGGTGGCACCAGGAAACCCAGTTCCTGGGAAAGCTTCTTGCGCACCCCTTTGATACGCCCCATCAACTCACCACCTTGCGCCTTGTCCACCATGGGTATCAGGCGATAGCCCACTTCCAAACCGATGGCGTCAACCGGACCGACATCATCCCAGGTCAAGTCGCGAACTTCCGACTCTTGTTTCTCAGACTGGACATTCTGTTCCGTCGCCACCTTGGATTTGGCAGAGTTGTATCGGTAGATGAAATAGGCCGCTCCACCACTGACAAAAGACAGGCTAAGAAAGGCGACATTGGGCATACCGGGGATCAGGCCCATAAAACCCAGCACGGCCGAAGAGACGGCCAGTGAGCGTGGGTTACTGAACAATTGTTTTAGAACCTGATCGCCCATGTTCTGCGTGGTTGAAACCCGGGTAATAATAATGCCGGCTGCGGTCGACAATAACAGCGCGGGAATTTGTGCAACCAGGCCATCCCCGATAGTCAGTAGCGCGTAATAACGCGCGGCATCAGAGAAGCTCAGATCATGTTGCATGGTACCGATACTCAGGCCACCGATAATATTAATAAACAGGATCAGGATCCCGGCGACCGCATCGCCGCGCACAAATTTACTGGCGCCATCCATGGAACCATAAAATTCGGCTTCGTCACTGATCTCTTGCCGACGGCGACGGGCCGTGTCCTGATCGACCAAACCGGCATTCAGATCCGCATCGATGGCCATTTGTTTACCCGGCATGGCATCCAGGGTAAAACGGGCGCTCACTTCAGAAATACGTGTAGCGCCCTTGGTGATCACCACAAAGTTGATAATCACCAGGATCATAAAGACCACCAGACCCACGGCATAATTGCCACCGATAACAAATTCACCAAAGGCCTTGATCACCTGCCCGGCCGCATCGGTACCCGTATGTCCTTCGAGTAACACGACACGAGTGGATGCCACATTCAGCGCCAGACGCAACAAAGTGGTAATCAAAAGCACAACCGGGAACAGGGCAAAATCAAGTGGCCGCAGAGAGTTCACCGTCACCAGCAAGATCACCAACGCCAGGGCAATATTAAAACTGAACAGCACATCCAGAAAAAAGGGCGCCAACGGGACGACAATCATGGCCAACATCAAAAGCATGAGGATCGGCGCACCCAGGCCCGAGCGGGTGACAAACTTGATTCTATCCAAAACTACATTTTGCTCTGCCATTAACTACAGACCTCTTGATTAATACTGCATATCATCCGGTATGGGCAGATTACCCATTTTCAAATCACCCCGTTGTTGCCAGCCGCGTTTACGTTTTAGCTGGAAGACATACGCAAGGACCTGTGCCACAGCCAGATACAGGTTATGCGGAATGGGGTGATCAATTTCAGTTGTAAAGTGAAGTGCACGCGCCAGGGGTGGCGCCGTCACGATCGGCACATTATGTTCACGTGCAATGTTTCGAATCTGGAAGGCAATGAGATCGACACCCTTGGCTATGACGAGCGGCGCATCCATTGAGTTTTGATCATATTTGAGTGCAACAGAATAGTGTTCCGGGTTAGTAACAATGACATCGGCCTTGGGTACTTCGGCCATCATGCGTTGCTGGGCGATATCGCGTTGCATCTTGCGTACCCGGCCACGGACTTCAGGATTACCTTCGGTATCCTTATTTTCATCCTTCACTTCCTGGAACGTCATCTTAACTTGCTGTTTGTAGTCCCATAACTGAAATGGCACATCAACCATGGCAATCAGTGTCATGGTCGAGGCGATCACCAGAAAGGCTACCACTAACATGCTTGAGGTATGGGCAATACCCTGTTTAACCGGTTCATCACTCAGCCGAAGGTATTCATCGAACTGTGAATAAAGAAATATGATGGCCACCAGGCCGATAATAATAAACTTGAACAAGGCCTTTAACAGTTCAACCAGCCCTCGCCAGGCAAAAACTCTTTTCATGCCTTTTATCGGATCGAGCTTATCCCATTTAAAGGCTATGGCCTGACTGCTGAAGTTGACTCCACCGCCCAGTGAGACAGGCCCGGCAATAGCCGCCACGACCATGATGACAAAAAACGGGGTAATGATACCAAGCGCATCAAAGATTGCATTTTCAAATAACGCGGGCATCGCCGTAGGATCAAATATTTGTTCCCGTGTCAGGTTTAATGATGACGATATCAAGTTCATCATTCCTTTTGCCACATAGGGTCCAATAAGCCACAAGGCAGCCCCTGCCATCATCAGCATCAACAGGGTATTCAATTCCCTTGAATTGGGAATCTGCCCCTTTTCTTTCGCCTGTTGCAGGCGTCGGGGTGTCGCCTCTTCGGTGCGTTCCTGTGCGGCCTGCTCTGCCATCAGGGCACCCCCATACCCAACAGGTGTTGCACCAGATGATAGGTCCGATTAAACATGGCATTGCTATTGGGTATGACACTGGGCAGGGTGAGTAAAATAACGGCAAAGCCCAACATCATAGTGATAGGAAAACCGATGGCAAAAATATTCAATTGTGGCGCGGCCCTGGTCATAATACCAAACGACATGTTCACCACCAGCAACGAAGCGATGGCAGGCAAGGCAATCCCCACCGCGCCGGAAAATATCATGCTGCCCCAGGTCACCACTTGCCAGAAATCATCCGGTACCAGACCCTTGTCTGAAATCGGCATATAACGAAAACTATCCGTCAGTATCTCGATCATCACCAGATGACCATCCAGCGCGAGAAAGGCCAGCAAGACCATCAAAACATATAACTGACTCACGACCGGCGCCTGCGCACCATTTTGTGGATCCACCATCAGGGAAAAACCCAGGCCCATTTGCAAGGCAACCACCTGGCCGGCCGTGATCACGGCACTAATGACCAATTGCAAAGCAAACCCCATCAACACCCCGATTAATACCTGTTGAATAATGATCAACACGCCGGTGGGACTCAAGACATCGACTGACGGCACCGTCGGCGAGACAACGGGCACAACCACAAAGGTGATCGCCAGCGCAAAACCCAGGCGAATACGGGCAGGAACCGGTTTTGAGCCGAACAAGGGAGCGGACATGATCAGTCCAGCAATTCGAAACAAAGGCCACATGTAGGAACCCACCAAGGCAGTCACTTCAGCACCGGTGATTACCATGCGGCTAACCTATTAAATAGGGAATGTCATGAATGAGCTTTGATGTGTATTCCAGAATCAAACGCAACATCCAGGGGCCGGCAGCCATCAGTGTCACCAGCGTTATAAGTAATTTGGGAATAAAGCTTAAGGTCATTTCATTGATCTGGGTCGCGGCCTGAAACATGCTGACCAGCAGGCCAACCATCAGTGCCGGTATCAAGGTAATCATGGTCAACACCAGAATTACTTCAAGGGCCTGCTGAAAAATGGTTACCACGCTATCGGGGGTCATGACTTTTTCCTATACGTAGAAACTGGATGCCAGTGTACCCATCACAATATTCCAGCCATCCACCAGGACGAACAACATGATCTTGAACGGCAGCGAGATAATCATCGGGGATAACATCATCATGCCCATGGACATCAAGACACTGGAAACAACCAGATCAATAATCAAAAACGGAATAAACAACAGGAAGCCAATTTGGAATGCCGTCTTCAGCTCACTGGTCACAAAGGCGGGTAACAGAATCGACATGGGTACATGCTGCGGTGATTCAATATCCTTTTTGCCCGAGATTCGGGCAAACATGGAAATGTCGTTTTCCCTGGTCTGGCCCAGCATAAAGGTCTTGAGTGGTTCAGCGGCCTTTTCGATGGCATTTTCAAAACTGAGCGCCTCTTTCATATAGGGCTGAACCGCATCCTGATAAATTCTCTCGAATACCGGCGCCATAATAAAAAAGGTCAGGAACAGTGACAGGCCGACGATGGTTTGGGATGAGGGGGCCTGCATCAGACCCAGTGCCTGCCGTAGAATCGACAGGACGATAACGATGCGGGTAAAAGACGTCATCATGACCAATCCCGCCGGGATGAACGTCAAGGCCGTCATTAAGGCCAGCACCTGAATACTCAAGGTATAGGTGTCGTTACCACTCGCGCCTTTTGTGACCGAGATGGCGGGCAAGCCGGTTTGTGCCAATGCACTCTCAACAGGCAAAAGACTCCACAGCAACAGAAATAATACCGACCATATTCCTGCTTTCATCGTTTTGACTTACCCTGTATGACCGATTGTAGTCGGTCGGCAAACGTGATTCCCGTATCGGACTTTTGTTTACTTATCGCGACCGATTGTTCCAGAACATGCAAGGTACGAATCTGGCCCGGCGCCAGGCCAACCAATAATTGCTGGTCACCCACCTGTACCAGCACAATGCGTTCGCGTTGACCCAGCGACACGCCACCCAGTATGCGCAAGGCGCCATGGGATACCTGTTGGAAACTGCCCATGCGGCGAATAAACCAGGCCATGCCGAAAATAATCCCGATGACCAGTAACAGGCCGAAAAACATTTGAAAATAATCTCCCGCTCCAACCGGCTCTGAAATCAACGGTCCTGGTGTTTTTTTAGTGGTCTCGGCAAACACCGGAAAACTCCAGATCAACATGAGGCCAAGAGTGATGCCTGAAAAAATACGACTCATGCTCATTGAAGTTTTTTCACTCGTTCAACCGGACTGATGACATCGGTGAGGCGAATACCAAATTTTTCATTCACAACAACGACTTCGCCATGCGCAATCAGGGTGCCATTGATCAGCACATCCAGTGGTTCTCCGGCAAGACGATCCAGTTCGATAACCGAGCCCTGGTTTAACTGCAGCAGGTTTCGAATACTGATCTTGGTCTGGCCAATTTCCATTGCGATGGTAACCGGCACATCCAGAATGACGTCCAGATTGAACTCTTCATCACCAGGTAAGGCATCATCCTGCAGATTTTGCAGTCCGGCCGGGCTTGCAGCCTCGCCATCGCTGACATCACCTGCTTCTTCCAGGGCATCTGCCCAGTCATCCATTGTCGCCTGCTCACCCTCTGGAGCGGATACCTCCGGACTGGATTGTTCTCCCTGAACTACGTCTTCATCTTGTGGTGTATCGGTATCGCTCATTTATCAACTCCCGCCTCAATGAGTGCACGTGTTGCTTCGTTAGGATTAATCGGTTTCTCGACTCGTTCGATCAATTTGATGGCAGCCTGGTCACCACTTTGGCCATAGACGCCACGATAGATTGGAATACCTTCTGCCCGCACAATGACCGATTCAGGCATATTAATGGGTATCACATCACCTTCCTTGAGTTTGAGGATGTCGCGCACCTTGAGCTTGACCTGTGTCAAGGCTGATTGAAGACTCAGCTCTGCTGTCTTGAAATCTTCACGCAAGGCAACGGACCAGCGGTCATCCTTGTCTACCCGATCACTTTGCACACCGGCATCAAGCAATTCACGTATCGGTTCCAGCATGGCATAGGGCAAGACCACCTGGAACTGCCCGCCACCGCCATCCAGTTCCACATGGAAAGAACTGACCACCACCACTTCTGTCGGACTTACAATCGTCGCAAACTCAGGGTTGAGTTCCATGTTCATAAATTCAAACTGCACCGGTACAACAGGTCGCCAGGCCTCGGTTAAATCATTAAAGGCATGATTCAACACCAGCGAGACTATGCGCTGTTCGGTTGCAGTCAGGTCACGACCTTCGATCTTGGCATGTCGTCCTGTGCCACCGAAAAAATTATCCACGATAATAAAAACCAGTTTCGGATCAAATACACACAGCGCCGAACCGCGCAGTGGATGTATTTTGACAATATTCAAACTGGTGGGGACAAACAGACTATGAATGTATTCGGTGAATTTCAGCATTTGTACACCCCCCACGGATATTTCAGCGGAGCGACGTAACATATTGAACATGCTTACCCGAAAATAACGTGCAAACCGCTCGTTGATCATTTCCAGGGTTGGCATGCGACCGCGAATAATGCGGTCCTGGCTGGCAAAATCATACAATGCGACACTGCCATCGTTTGCAGGCATATCCGCTTGAGTCTGGACATCACCACTATCGACGCCGTGTAACAGGGCATCGATTTCATCTTGTGACAAAAGGTCATTTACGGCCACAATTACTCACCTTATTGCATAATAAACATTGTAAAATAGACCGCTTCGATTCCCGGAACTTTGGGATTAGTAGCCAGTATTTCCTGCACCTTGCTCAGAATATCTGCGCGCAGCTTTTCCTTGCCTGCCGGGGTTCTTAGCTCACTGTATTTTTGCCCACTCAACAGCAGGAGAATCTGGTGACGGATGGCAGGCATATTTTGCACGGCCTGGTCGATATAGTATTGCTGTCTGGCCATGAGCTGGATTTCGAGTTGGAGATAACTGACTTCCTGCTCACCGGCAAAATTCACAATGAATTCAGGTTCCAGTTTCAGATAAAGAGTCGGATTTATTTCAGCCAACTCCTTTTTCTTGTCATCATCTTTTTTTTCCAGGGCACCGGAAAAATAAAGCGTACCCCCGATCGAACCACCAATCAGTAGCAGGGTCACGACGATCATGATGATCATTTTTAGGGGGCCTGATTTTTTTCCATCCTCATCGAGGTTGAGTTCTTCTGCTGGCATCGTTGTCTATACCCGATTCATAAGTAACGTTATGTGCATACATAGTTAGCAAAACGTATGCCACAAGAGCTCGTGTACAGAACACAATGAAATCAGTAACTTAAAAGGCCAAAACCTGGGTATGTCAGAGATTTGACGTGCCCATGCACGTCAAATTCGGGAAAGGGATGTCAAGGGTGTGACGGTTGGAGCTAGTTGGGCAGTGTTATAAAATGTTCGCGGTAATAGGCCAATTCACGAATGGAGTCGCGAACATCGTCCAGCGCCAGATGGTTGCCCTGTTTTTCGTAGCCCTTAGAGACCTCGGGTGACCAACGCTTTGCCAGCTCCTTGAGGCTGCTGACATCCAGATTACGGTAGTGGAAAAAGGCTTCCAGTTCAGGCATACAGCGGGCCAGAAAACGGCGGTCCTGACAAATGCTGTTACCACACATGGGTGAGCTACTGGCGGGGACATATTGGCGCAGAAACTCGATGGTCTTTTGTTCGGCTTCGGCTTCGGTGATCGTGCTGTTTTTGACTCGCTCCGTCAGACCAGATCCGCCATGTTGCTTGGTATTCCAGTCATCCATTTTGGCAAGCACGGCATCGGCCTGGTGAATCGCCATGACCGGCCCTTCTTCGAGGGTATTCAGGTTTGCATCCGTCACAATGGTGGCTATCTCGATGATCACGTCGTTCTGTGTATCCAGACCGGTCATTTCCAGATCAATCCAGATCAGATTATTTTTATCTTGGGGCATAATGAATTATCTTTAAATTAAACTTGTCATACATTCTATCAGACACTAACCTGATTTGTCTGTGGAGCAAAAAAATTGAGGACGTATTCATCATGCAGTTGGTAACCACGATATTTATAGTGGCATTGGTTTTGGCATTTTTGCTGGAGTTCTGGCTCGATCAGCGACAAATCAAACACGTACTGGCCAATCGCAAACAAGTGCCCGGTGATTTTGCCGACCGCATTTCTCTCGAAGAACATCAGAAGGCCGCAGATTATACTGTTGCCCGGACCCGTTTTGGTTCTGTCAATCAGGTGGTCGGGGTGCTTATCCTGCTGGCATGGACGCTCGGGGGCGGAATTGATGCACTGGATCAGGTGTGGCGTTCATTTGCATTCAACACTATTGTCACCGGTGTCGGTGTTATGCTGAGTGTCATGCTGATTTCCGGACTCATCGAACTGCCCCTGTCTGCCTATCGTACCTTTTATATAGAACAACGTTTTGGCTTCAATAACAGCAGTTTTTCACTTTTTATCACTGACACACTGAAACAGACTCTACTCACTCTGGTGATCGGCGTCCCGATACTCTGGGTGATCCTCTGGTTAATGCAACACATGGGTGACATGTGGTGGTTATACGTCTGGGCAGTCTGGATGGGCTTCAGCCTGCTGATGTTATGGGCCTACCCGGCCTTTATAGCCCCGATATTTAACAAGTTCGCACCGCTGGAGAACAGTGATTTGCGAACGCGCATCGAGAACCTGTTAAAGCGCTGTGGCTTCACCAGCAATGGCATTTTTATCATGGATGGCTCAAAACGCTCCAGCCATGGTAATGCCTATTTCACCGGCCTGGGCAAAAACAAACGCATTGTCTTTTTCGATACCCTGCTCAACTCACTGGAACCGGAAGAGACCGAAGCCGTACTGGCACATGAACTGGGTCACTTTAAGCACAAACATATCCAGAAGCGTATTTTCTCCATGGCCATCATGACACTGATTGGCCTGGGCATACTGGGTTACCTGATGGAGCTGGAGAGTTTCTACACGGGTCTGGGTGTATCGCAAGCATCGCAATATACCGCCCTCATTCTGTTTATGATGGTCGTCCCCCTGTTCAGTATCTACCTGCAACCGGTATTTTCCTGGCTCAGCCGCAAACATGAGTTTGAAGCCGATACCTTTGCCGCCGAGCAGAGTAATGCCTCGCGCCTGATCCAGGCCCTGGTCAAGTTATACAAGGAAAATGCCAGCACCTTGACACCGGACCCGCTGTATTCGGCCTTCCATGATTCACACCCCCCTGCCCCGGTACGCATTGCCCACCTGGCAACAAGCGGTAATTAGGGCGCGGTCAATATTCAGTATCCGATAATATGCGTCTGGATGAAAAACAGATTCAAGCGCAGTTATCAACACTGGCTGGCTGGCAACTGGATGACAGGCAAAGCCATATCTGGCGGGACGTCAAATTTAAAGACTTCCACCAGACCATGGCCTTTGTCAATGCCGTTGCCGATATTGCCCATGCAGAAGATCATCACCCGGAGCTGGAAATCGGCTACAATCATTGCCTGATCAATTACACCACTCACTCACTTGGCGGACTTGGCGAAAAAGATTTTATTTGCGCAAGGCGCATTGATGAACTAATCCAGTCCTGATACCTATTTCATGTCCAAGCGTAAACTCACTAAACAGCAGCAAGCCAGAGTAAAGCAACAACAGGATTCCCATCGGCATCAGGCCAAACAAGCACATCCCGACATAACAGAATCCGGTCGCCATGCCATCGTCATGGCCAACCACGGCAAGACCGCGATTATCGAGGATCAGGCTCAACAAGCCTTTACCTGCAAGAAAAGACAGAACATCGACACCCTGGTATGTGGTGACCACGTCATTTGGCAACAAGAAGATGAAACAACGGGCGTGATTCTGGCCCTGGAACCCCGTGCAAACTACCTGGCCCGACCGGATCGTCGTGGTCAGGCCAAGGTTGTGGCTGCCAATATTGATCAACTGATGATTGTCTCGGCCACCAAACCTGCGCTCAATACCCGGCTAATCGATCGTTATCTGGTCGCGGCGGAACTGTCCGGGATCTCACCCGTTGTTGTCTTTAATAAAATTGATTTGTCAGACAACATTAAAATGAATGAGCTGAAGGAACAGCTAGCGGTTTATTCTGATCTTGGTTATCCGGTTATTTTTACCAGCGCAAAACAGGCGCAGGGACTTAATAGCTTACAATCTGTTTTGGTTGATAAAATAAGCGTGTTTGTCGGTCAGTCCGGGGTGGGTAAATCATCACTCATCAACGCCCTGTTACCTGAATCCGTGGCAGAAGTGGGCGACATTTCTGACAGCACCCAAAAGGGCCGCCACACCACCACCCTCGCCCGACTCTACCACCTGCCCAGTGGAGGAAATCTTATCGACTCACCGGGTATCAGGGAATTTGGGCTCTGGCAGGTCACGCTGGAGCAGGCTGCTGCAGGTTTTATCGAATTCCAACCATACCTTGGACAATGTCGTTTTCGTGACTGTCTACATGAAGATGAACCGGGTTGCTGTATTCGAGCGGCTGTCGAAGGGGGAAAAATCAGGGACGTACGGTGGGACAGTTATCGCCGAATAATAAACTCTTTAAGAGAAGAGAGTTAGTCTACTTGACTAACTATTGACTTGGCTTGCTATTCAGCGATTTTTTAATCTCGTCTACCTTGACCTCGCCTTTGCCTTCATGAATTCTGATCGCCGCTTCAGCCTCTTGGTTGAGCACAACAATGGCAATACGCCGATTAATTGGATTACGAGGGCGTTTTTTATCAAACAAGACTGAACTGGCCAGACCGACGACACGGGTAATTTTTTCCCGCTTGGTCCCCCAGCGTTCCAACTCCCTGCGTGCGGCATTGGCACGATCGGCTGACAACTCCCAGTTGGTGTACAACACCTTACCGGCATAATCTTCATCATAATATTCACGATAATAATTTTTGGGAAAAGGTTTGGCATCGGTATGGCCACTAATCGCAATACTGTTTGGCACCGTATTAATAATTTTTGCCAGATCGCGCAAAATCCTTTTCGTATAGGATTTCAACCGTGTCCCGCCCATGGCAAACATGGGACGGTTCTTTTTATCGACAATCTGGATACGCAATCCCTGCGGGGTAATATCCAGCAACAATTGATCCTTGAATGGTCGGAGCGCCTGGCTTTTATCAACCGCCTTTTTTAACTCGACCAACATATCATCGAGTCGCTTCTTGTCTTCATTTTTTTCAATAACAACGATTTTCTGTTTTTTTGGTTTTACCTCTTCGGGTTGTTTCTTGTTTTTCTCACCCTTGGCAATTTCCAGTGCGCCACCGAGCTTGATCATGCTCCGACTCGCCCCGCCCGGTCCCTGTATGCCCGTTGGATTTTTAAAGAAATCGGAGATGCCTTCACGCACAATCTGTGGCGTCTGTGACAACAACCATAACAACAAAAAGAAAGCCATCATGGCTGTTACAAAGTCGGCATAGGCTACCTTCCAGGCGCCACCATGGTGCGCATGGCCACCCTTCTTGATTTTTTTGACGACAATAGGTTGTTTTTTATCGGTCGCCATGACGTGTCCCCAGATTCAGGTTTAATTAACCTTTCTTACCCGCTGCTTTGACGTGCTCTTCCAACTCTATAAATCCGGGGCGAAGGTGGGGTTCGATAGCCTTACGGCCAAACTCAACGGCGATCTGTGGTGTATAACCATTCAAGGTACTCATAATGCAGGCCTTGGCGCACATTAAAAAGATAGATTCTTCTTCTGCCCGCGTTTTCATTGCATTGGCAATGGGTGATGCAAAACCATAGGCCAATAATACACCGAGGAAGGTACCCACCAGGGCCGCGCCCACGTGGGCACCAAGAATTTCCGGGGGTTCACTGATGTAGCCCATAGTGATTACCACCCCCATTACCGCTGCCACAATACCAAAGGCGGGCAAACCATCTGCAACGACCTGTACAGCCGAACTGGGCGCCTCTGCTGCATGGTGGTGGGTCTCCAGCTCAAGATCCATGAGGTTTTCCAGTTCAAAGGCATTCATATTGCCACCGACCATGAGACGCAAATAATCGCTTATAAAATCCATGACATGATGATTACTACGGATGGCGGGATAGGCCTTGAAGATTTCACTCACATGAGGTTCTTCGATATCACTTTCCAGTGACATCAGCCCTTCCTTGCGCGCCTTGGCGAATAACAGATACAACAGAGTAAGCAGATCCATATATAATTTTTTGTTGTATTTACTACCTTTGAATAAACCAAATGTCCCTTTCATTACTGCGCTGATCACATGGCCTGGATTAGCCACTACGAAGGCCCCGAAAGCACCACCACCAATAATAACCAATTCAAAAGGCTGCCATAGCAAAATTAACTTGCCATGCGCGCCAAGATAACCGCCAAATATACAGCCAATAGTAACAATCAAACCGATCAAAAATTTCATTTTATTACATTAACCATTAATACACTCGCAACCTGTCTAATAGGTATATATGCCCTTATCGTCCCGTTGAAATAAAAACTTAAATTGTCGAAACAAATACATTTATGATTATTGCAATGCGTCATTGCTACTCAAGATTCTCCTATAAATATCCGATAGTTAAATAATAGAATAAGCTGACGCAATTCCGCCTATATTTTGTGTGGTTTGTCACGACTAAATGATACTCAAAATATTTCACTTAACCGGTAACTGATGATGCAAGAGAGTATGCAAAACTGGGTAGACAAATTCGGGGATACCCCGATCCCTGTTCTTGGCCACACCATCAGCAAGCTCTCAAAACTATGCGATAAAGATGTCCCAATCCAGGAACTGGTTGAACTGGTAGAAACTGATCCGGGCCTCACTGTGCAATTAATTCGCACCTGCAGTACATCATCACAGAGCAGCCTTCGTGCTGAAGTCACATCAACTCAACAAGCCTTGATGATGCTGGGTGTGGAACGGCTAAAAAAATTACCGGATACCTTACCGTCGGTTGAAAAAACACTCAATGGAACGGCACAACAACATTTATTAAAAACATTTTCAATCGCAAACCATGCTGCCCGACAATCGACCGTCTGGGCCAAACTACGTAGAGATATGATGCCCGATGAAGTGACTGCCGCCACCTTGCTGCATTTCATCGGTGAAATGGTAATATCGATCTATGCACCTGATTTAATCGACAAAATTCACAAAATTCGCAATGAAGAACATATCGCATCGGAAGAAGCGCAATACATTGCATTAGGCTTCACGTTTGATCAACTCTCATTGGAAATCGCAGACCGCTGGCATCTCCCCTCACTGGTCATAGAAGCACTTCATGCAGAAAATGCCCGCCAGCCTCGAGCCTACAGTATTATGCTCGCCGTACAGCTGGCCCGGCATGCGGCATTTGACTGGTACAGTCCAAAAATGCACAAACTATATGAAGAAGCATCAGAATGGCTCGACAAACCCATGAGTGTATTGATTAAAGAGACGCACCAGCTTGCTGTTGCCGTTGCACACGATACCAAATTTTATAATGTTATACCTGCTGCCGCCTTGTTACTGGCAGACCACAGTGATACAGATTTACAGGAAAATACAGTATCAGCAGAAGGGCATACCGGTATTTGCCTCGTGCCACAGCTTGCTGTCATGAAGGATGTAGTCAATAAACTAAAATCGGTCCCGGCAGAAACAAGAAATTTAAATGAAATCATTAAACTGGCAATGCGAGGTCTACATGATGGAGCCGG
>Ga0209633_10002230_pt1 | contig 19000 bp, 13 predicted proteins | sample Cruoilmetagenom1_FD_187290 | JGI IMG/M metagenome (GOLD analysis project Ga0209633, IMG submission 187290) | Oil polluted marine microbial communities from Coal Oil Point, Santa Barbara, California, USA - Sample 1 (SPAdes) (version 2) | ecosystem: Environmental > Aquatic > Marine > Oil seeps ... | reverse complement strand
ACCTAAACTTTTTAGATGGGCTGTATGTTACACCTATTTCAAGACCAATATAATCTAAACTTCCATTATTAATTGGATAACTTCTATAGATATCAAAACCATCATCCGTTTGATTTCCTGTTTCTTCCAGAATAGTTAAAAAAGTATCGGTTGAATTGGTGTAAAAAACAGCAGTATTTAAATATACTTTATCAAATTCATGATTGTATTCAATTACAAATGAATTATAATAAGATGGTTGTAAAAATGGATTACCAGATCTAATAAACCGTTCATCTACAAAAGAATTGAAAGGGTTTAGTTGAAAAATTGTAGGTCTATCAAGAGTACTTGAATAGCTTGCAGAAAGCATACTACCATTTTCAAAACTATAACCAATTGATGCTGATGGAAAAAAATCAGTATAATCATTTGATTTCGTAATTCTTTCAGATTCTTCTTTAATTTCTGTTTGAGATATTTCTGTTCTTAAACCAATGGAATAACTTATTTTATTTAATTGTTGGCTATAATTCGCGTAAAAGGCATATATGTTTTCTTTATAATTTACCTTGTTTCCAAACCCTAAAATAGGGTCAAGATTATTGATTGTTGAATTATAATTATTAGAATAAAAATCGTTTTCATAAACTCTAAAACTAGACCTATGACCAAGTTCTAATTGTGAATCGTTATTAAAAGGTAAGGCGTACTCTATTTGCAAATAATATTTATCAACAAATTCATCTTTTTCATATTTTTGTTCCGTTTCATTATTATTTGGAAAAGATTCTTGATCAAAAAGGAATGTGTTACTTTTTAAAGTAGCTTTATTGAAATTCATATCAAAAGATAATTGGTGGCCTTCTTCGTTGAATTTAGTAGTGTAATTGATAAAGGTTTCTATAAATGATTTGTCACTGTCATCGTTAACATCTCTCGTCGTAGTTTTTATCAAATTATCTATAGGCTCATAATCATTCGATAATATTTCTGAATTGTAATTTTTGTTGGTGTTTGAAAAAAGTAAATAGGCAGTTATTGTATTTTTCTTATCCAGGTAAAAATCGCTACCAATATTGAATAGTATACTATTTTTTTGACGGTAATCTTCTCTTTGTTCATCAAAACTTCCAGTAGGATTATTGTTATTATTTACAAATAATTGATCAATATCCGTATCTTTTAATTCTACATTGTGGTTTAAGCCCAACGTTGAAAATATATTTGCTTTATCCGTTTTTAAATTTATAAAAGCCGATAACCCATCATTATCTGGGTATCCTCCATGTACTTCTAATGTGCCGTTATATCCTTCGTTTATTCCTTTTTTTAATACAAGATTTATAATTTCACCTCCACCTTCTGCCTCGTATTTGGCTGATCTTGTTAAAATTTCAACATCTTTAATGGAGCTAGCAGGAATTAAGCTTAGAATATCAGCATTACTAGTATTGCCTCCATAAGGTTTGCCATTAACCAAAACCTTAGCAGTATTACCCCTTAAAATAATGGTACCTTCTTCGTTTACTCTAACGCTAGGTGTATTTTCTAATATAGTTATAGCATTACCACCAACATTTGCAATATCTTTAGAAGCTTTATAAATCTTTTTTGAGAATTTGTAATCCATTAATTTATTTTTGGCAACAATTTCTACTTCATCCAATTCTTCAATATTTTGTTTCAATTCAATGCTACCAAGTTCTAGATCTTGATTTATAGATAGAGTATTAATGATAAACGGACTAAATGATAAAGATTCAACAACACAGATGTATTTTCCTTTAGGAACTGAAAGTTCAAATTCACCTTCTTTATTGGTTATGTCGCCAATAATTTCATTGGTAGATATATCTTTTAAAGTAATGGTAATAAATTGTAGCGCCGTATGGGTATCTGCATCAAATACATTACCTGTAACTAGAAACCTATCATTAACTTCTTGACTTAAAATACTAAGCGGCAGCAAGCAAAATAACAAATAATAAACAAATTTCATTTCGCATAAATATAATTCGATAAAAGTAGAGAATTGAATGATGATACAAAATAGTGGTTTAAGGGTATTTTTAGTGAGTACCAGAAACCACTAGATTTCACTTAAATAATAGAGATTATTTTTTCTGGTGGTCGTCCAATAACAGCTTTATCTTTATGCACTACAATAGGTCGTTCAATTAGTTTTGGATATTCTGCCATGGCTTTTATTACTTCTTCATGACTAAGTTCTTTGCCTTTAAATTTTTCTTTCCAAATGGCTTCATTCTTTCTCACTAAATCTATTGGATCAATATTTAATTTAGCAACTAATTCTTTGATATCCGTTTCGGTCAAAGGTGTTTTTAAATATTCAACTATCTCAAAATCTACTTTTGAATCTTGTAATATCGCTAGACCTTGACGGCTTTTACTACATCTTGGATTATGGTATATTTTCATGGTTTGGGGTTTTATTTTAAGGATGGTAAAGATAGAATAATTATAATTTTTTAGAGTCTATTAACTGCATTTTTTCAAAACACAGACAGTTTTAATCTTTATAGTGGCCTTTCTTTTTTTTGGGTAAATACCATAATTATTTATCATGGCATAAGTATATTTGCACTATGATTTTAACCGATACACATACACATTTATATTCTGAACAATTTGATAAGGATAGGAGTGAAGTAATTCAAAGAGCAATCAATAATAATGTGGAGAGGTTTTTTGTTCCGGCAATTGATTCTACCTATTATCAGGCAATGTTTGATTTAGAAAAACAATTTCCTAAAAATGTATTTCTAATGGCTGGTTTACACCCAACTCATGTAAAAGAGAATTATAAAGAAGAATTAGATGTTGTAAGAAAGATGTTGCTAGAAAAACAATTTTATGCGGTTGGCGAAATTGGTATAGATCTGTACTGGGATAAAAGTTTTTTACAACAACAACAAGATGCTTTTAAAGAACAAATAGGCTGGGCAAAAGAGAATAATTTACCCATTGTTATTCATTGTAGGGATTCCTTTGATGAAATATTTGAAATATTGGAGGAAGTTAAAGAGGAAAAGCTATATGGTATTTTTCATTGTTTTTCGGGGGATTTAAGCCAGGCGAAAAAAGCAATTTCTTATAATATGAAGTTAGGTATTGGGGGAGTTGTTACGTTTAAAAACGGTAAAATTGATCAGTTTTTAAATGAGATACCGTTAAATCATATCGTTTTAGAAACAGATTCGCCTTATCTTGCTCCAACTCCTTTTCGTGGTAAGAGAAATGAAAGCAGTTATCTAGTTAATGTAGTTGAAAAACTATCAGATATTTATCATCTATCGTCGCAAGAAATTGCAAAAATTACAACGGAAAATTCAAAAAAAGTATTCGGAATTTAATGATATGGATGAAGATAGTAAGGACATAGCATATTATAAAACTCCTTTAGGAACTGCTAAAATAATTGGAGATAAAAACGGAATTATTTCGGTTTCTGTTCAAGATAAAGAAATGGAATCTTCTAAAACAATTCCAAATTCTTTAAAAGATTGCATAATACAATTAGAACAGTATTTTAAGAACGAGAGAACAGAATTCGATTTAAAACTAAACCCTACTGGAACAGAGTTTCAGAAGAAGGTCTGGCAAGAATTACTAAAAATTCCATTTTCAAAAACGATAAGTTATTTGCAACAATCAAAAAATATGGGAGATATAAAAGCTATTAGGGCAATAGCCTCTGCCAATGGTAAAAATCCAATTTGGATTATTATTCCATGTCATCGAGTGATAGGCAGTACGGGATCCATGACCGGTTATGCTGGAGGGATTTGGAGAAAAAAATGGTTATTAGAACATGAGAATAATATCAAGCAAATGTCTTTGTTTTAAACGATAGTTCATCTTTCAATTTTTCTTCTATTTTTGTTATATCTTAATGAAGTTTTGATAAAAAAATATTTAGTTATATCATGTTTATTGTTTGGTTTGGTTTCATTTGGCCAAAACAAGCCAAATAAATTAAAAACTAAATTTATCAAGGTTGAAACAGATACCATTTTAATTGATTCTGTTAGTATTAATTCTAATTATTTTAAAGTTTATGATACTGATAATATAGAATTAGATTCAACTTCATATCGAATAGATTTTGCAGCTTCAAAGCTAATTTTGCTTAACAATTTTTCAAAATTTGGGGATACGATAAAAGTAGAATATCAACCTTTTCCCAATTTTCTGACAAAGAATTATTCCGTGTTTGATAATGATTTGATAGTTCCTCAAATTACCGATGAATCTAAACTATACAGTTATCAGGCTAAAAATAAAAATAGTTTTTCTAAACCATTTGACGGTTTGTATACAAGTGGTAGTTTGTCAAGAGGTGTAACAGTTGGTAACAATCAAGATGCTGTTGTTAATTCAAATTTTAACCTTCAAATAGAAGGTCAATTATCTTCAAAAGTAGGTATTAGAGCTTCTATAACCGATAATGAAATACCCTTACAAGAAGGTGGATATACGCAACGATTAGATGAATTTGACAAAGTTTATATAGAGTTATTTAGTAAAAACTGGAAACTTAAAGCTGGTGATATCGATTTGATGAATACCAATAGTTATTTCATGCAATTTTACAAGAAAATATCAGGAGTTTCTTTAAATGCAAATTTGAACCATACAAATGGTAAAACAAATATTTTTGCTTCAGGAGCACTTGTAAAAGGTAGATTTCATAGTTATAATTTTAATGGTTTAGATGGTAATCAAGGTCCGTATAAAATTCTTGGACCAAATAATGAACAATTTGTTTTAATGATTTCTGGCAGTGAAAGAGTATATGCCAATGGAGTTTTATTAAAACGAGGCGAAAGTTTTGATTATATTATCGATTACAATACTTCAGAGATAACTTTTACAACCATTTATTCAGTTACCTCAAATTTAAGATTCACTGTTGAATATCAAATTGCAGATAGAAATTACACTCGTTTTTTAACCTTCGACGGAGCTGAATATAATTCAGATAAACTAAAAGTAGGGGTAAAGTACTATAATGAAACCGATTCAAAGAATAAAACTGTTCATCAAGATCTTACTGAGGTACAAAAGCAAATTTTAGCAGATGCAGGTGATGATAAGATAAAAATGGTAGCCCCATCTGCCGTACCTGCAGTATATTCAGAGAATAAGATTTTATATAAAAAAATTATTGAAAATGATCAAGAAATATATGTTTATTCTAACGATGAGATTGATGAATTGTATCAGGTAAGTTTTAGTTATGTGGGTGAAAATAAAGGGGATTATTTTATTCAAACTACCTTAGCAACAGGTAGAGTTTATGAATTTATTTCTGAAATTAATAATGTAAAACAAGGGTCGTATTTACCTGTAATACAACTAGTCGCTCCAGAAAAGTTGCAAATGATAACCGTTGACGTAAATTACAATCCCAGTGATAAAACAAAATTCAAATCAGAATTTGCTTTTAGTGATAAAAATGAGAATTTATTTTCAAAAATAGACAATGATAATAATAAAGGATTAGCCTCAAAAGTAAACTGGGAACAAAACCTTATAGATAAAAAATGGCAGCTAAACAGTATTTTAGATTATGAATATATCGATAAAAACTTTAATACCATCGAAAGATTTAGAAGTGTTGAGTTTTCAAGAGATTGGAACATAAATCAGTCATTAAATCAGTTGCAACAAGAACAACAATATATTTTGGGAGGCTTTTCTTTTAAAAAAGATACTATAGGATTTATAAATTATACCTACGAAAATTTAAAATTAGGAGATGATTACAAGGGAAATAAACATAGACTTTTAGCTAATATAAATTATAAAAACACCAAAGTAAGTGTGGATGGTAGTTTATTAAGCAATACAGATACTTTTGAAGAAAACTCATTTTATAGATGGTATAGTTATGCTATTCATAAATTTTCGAAAAGTTGGGTTGGTGCTAAGTATAATTATGAAAATAATCAAAGAGGAAATAAATTAAATAATAATTTAAAGCCTATAAGCCATAAGTTTTCCGATATGGAAGTTTTTTTTGGTTTAGGAGATTCTACAAAAGTATTCGCTGAAATTGGGTACAATTACCGAACAACGGATAGTGTACAAACAACTAAATTAGAAAATGTTAGTAAAGCAAACACCTATTTTTTAAAATCGAAGCTAATTCAAAATAAAAATACGGATCTAGCTCTTTTTGTAAATTATCGTGAAGTAAAGAATGTTACTATAGATAATGAAGAAGCCCTAAATTCAAGAATAACGTACAGACAAAATTTATTTAAAAATGCTATTGTTTTACAAACGCTTTATGAAACTCAGGCTGGTAATTTACCGCAACAAGAGTTTACCTATATAGAAGTAGAACCAGGAAAAGGGTTTTATGAATGGATAGATTTTAATGAAAACGAAATTCAAGAATTAGATGAATTTGTCATCGCTAAATTTCAAGACCAAGCTATATATGTTAGAGTATTACTACCTCAATTAAAATTTATTAAAACCAATCAAAATAAATTTTCGCAATCTGTTAATATTAATGCCTTGCAATGGCAAAATAAAGATGGATTTAAAAAAACCATTTCTCATTTTAGCGATGTTGCTTATTTTTTAATTGATTCAAAAACAAAAAGGGGAGATTCAAATCTAAATTTAAATCCATTTAATTATAATGAGAATGATTTATTGGCATTAGATCTAAACTTTAAGAATAGTTTATTTTTTAATAGAGGTCAGCAATATTTAAGCATGGTTTATACATTTATAAATTCGCGTAAAAAGACCGTTTTTGTTTTTGGTGATCAAGATGTTACATTCAAAACGCATCAGTTTCAAATGATACATAAATTCGGTAAGTTTTGGTTGCTTGATTTTATTTCTGGAATTACTAAAAACACTAGTGAATCCAATAGTTATGATAATAGAAACTATCAAATTAACACTTTTAATGCTTATCCTAAATTATCCTATTTGTATAGTAAAAACTCTAGACTAGAGGCTTTTTATAAATATAAGAACAAAGAAAATAAACTGGAAGCATTTGAGAGTTTGCAAATGCATGTATTTGGGGCAAATTTTCAATATGCCAACAAACAAAAATTCTCAATTAATGCAAATCTAAATTTATATTTTAATGAATTTAAAGGGAGTATTAATTCTCCAGCCGCATATCAAATGTTAGAAGGCTTACAGCCGGGAACAAACTTAACATGGTTGTTGAATCTACAAAAACGATTAACTTCTTATTTAGATCTAAATTTAAATTATTTTGGTCGTAAATCAGAGACATCAAAAATCATTCATACCGGTAATATACAGTTGAGAGCTAGTTTTTAATTTTTTTTATTTATTAAGATACTTTTAGAGACGAATGTTATTACACCTTTTTTAACCAATTACCAATAGAAACTTCATTTGATATAAGGGATTTTAAATCACTTATTTTCACTCTTTTTTGTTCCATAGAATCTCTAAATCGAATGGTAACCGTATCGTCATTTTTTGTTTCATGATCTACTGTGATACAAAATGGAGTTCCAACAGCATCTTGTCTGCGATATCTTCTGCCTATTGCATCTTTTTCATCATAACTTACATTAAAATCGAATTTTAAGTCGTTAATAATTGTTCTTGCAATTTCTGGTAAGCCATCTTTTTTTACCAAAGGTAATATGGCAGCTTTGGTAGGTGCTAAAACCGCAGGTAATTTTAAAACAATTCTTTCTGACCCATCTTCTAAAACTTCATTTTGCAAGGCCGTAGAAAAAACAGATAAGAACATTCTATCCAATCCAATAGATGTTTCAATTACATAAGGCACATAGCTTTTATTCATCTCATGATCAAAGAATTGTAACTTTTTACCGGAGTGTTCTTCGTGAGCTTTTAAATCAAAGTCAGTTCTTGAGTGAATTCCTTCCAGTTCTTTAAAACCAAAAGGGAAATCAAATTCAATATCCGCCGCTGCATTGGCATAATGAGCTAATTTATCATGATCGTGAAAACGATAGTTTTCTTTACCTAAACCAAGAGATAAATGCCAATTTAAACGCTTTTCTTTCCAATGTTCATACCATTTTAGCTCTTCACCAGGGCGAACAAAAAATTGCATTTCCATTTGTTCAAACTCACGCATTCTAAAAATAAATTGACGTGCAACAATCTCGTTTCTAAACGCTTTACCTGTTTGAGCAATACCAAAAGGGATTTTCATTCTACCTGTTTTTTGCACATTTGCAAAATTGACAAAAATTCCTTGAGCCGTTTCCGGACGTAAATAAAGGTCCATTGCAGAATCTGCTGAGGCTCCTAATTTTGTGCCAAACATTAAATTAAACTGTTTAACATCGGTCCAATTTCTAGAACCAGAAACAGGACATGCAATTTCCAATTCTTCGATTAAATTTTTCACATCGACTAAATCTTCATTTTCAAGAGATTTACCCATTCTTTTTAAAACTTCATCACGTTTTGATACATATTTCAAAACTCTAGGGTTGGTAGTAACAAATTCATTTTCATTGAAGGCATCTCCAAAACGCTTTGAGGCTTTAGTGATTTCTTTTTTGGCTTTAAGGTTTAACTTTTCGGCATAATCTTCAATTAAAACATCTGCTCTATATCTTTTTTTAGAATCTTTATTATCAATTAAAGGGTCATTAAAAGCATCAACATGCCCAGAAGCTTTCCAAGTAGTAGGATGCATAAAAATAGCCGAATCAAGACCAACAATATTTTCATTCATTTGCACCATGGCTTTCCACCAATATTCACGAATATTGTTTTTGAGTTCTACGCCATTTTGGGCATAATCGTATACAGCACTTAAACCGTCATAGATTTCACTTGATTGAAAAATATACCCATACTCTTTTGCATGAGATATCACTTTTTTAAATTTATCTTCTTGATTTTTCAAAAGCTTCTAGTTTTAATATGTATTATTAAGATTTAATAAGTTTGCAAAAATAAATAATTTATTCGTGAGACTCTATAAAAATATTTTTTTTAGTTGATCGAATTCATCTCGCTTTTTAGCGGGATCTTGATTAATACCTCGACCCTTTGGTCGAATGGTATTAGTGGGTTCAGAGCTAGCCCTGCGTTTAATACCTATATTTTGTAATAATTACAATAAAAAAAGGAAACACTTTTGTGTTTCCTTTTAAATTATGTTTTATGATTTGTTTATAATCCTAGAAACGAATCTCCTAATTCCAATTTAGCGCTTCCAACTAATTTTCCATCAACAAATACTTCAATAGGGTAGGTTCCTTTATCATATTTATCACCTTTTCTTTCTACCAACATGACAACATCTAAATCAGAGTTTTCATAATTAACAATATCTTGCATTGTATATTTTGATTCTGTTCCGTCTTTCTTTACAAAAGTTCCTTTTGCATTAATAACTTGTCCTTTTGGATTTTTTAAAACAATATAAGCTTCTTTATCACCAGGAGTTGCAATTTCATTTTCTATTAATCTGAATTCAACTTTTATAGCATCCGTTTTTTGTGCTTTATTCGTTTCGGTATATTTTCCATTTGAACGCATTTTCATTGCAGTCACATTAACATTTTCAACATTAATTGCTCCACCAATTTCAACTTTTTTAGCCAAATCCATATTTTGAGCAACTAGAGTATCATTATAATTGGTTTGAATTACCAACTGCGTATTTATGCTATCTTTTTCTTCGGTAAGTAAGTTGTTTGATAACCTTAACGAATCTACTTCATCTAATAAACGATCGTTTGTTGCTTTTAAATTAGCCAATTCCCCTCTGTATCTGCTTAAAGTGTTAGAATTAATTTTCTTTAAACTTTGAACGGAATCTTTAAAAGCAATTATCTTTTCTTTTTCTATGGACAATGAATCCGTTAAACTAGTATTTTGAGAAATTGCTATATCATATTTCTCTTCCATGGCGGTTAAATTTCCAATAATTTGCTCTTTTTCATCTTGTAAAAATTGAACGGCTTCTTTATGGTCGTTATTATTGTAAAATGTATAACCAATTAGACCAAATAATAGTACCAATAAGGCAATTATTAAAATTTTGTTGTTTGAAGATTTACTGTTTTCTTCCATAATTTTGATATTAATGTTTATTTGTTTGAATTAATCCTATCTTATTAAACGCAAATAATCTAAAAAATTGTATAAAAAACGAACTTTTTTTAACATATTTAATTACTTATAAATAATTATGCTATAATACGACAAAATAAGCAAATTTTATGATAAATTTAGTAGAAAATACATTTAACCTATTTTATCCAAAACTATGTTTAACATGTGAAAAATCAATGGTTAAGAATGAAAATATACTATGTATTTCTTGTAGAAATGATTTACCTTTAACTAATTATAGTGAATGGAAAGGGAATAATATAGAAACTTCATTTTATGGAAGAATTCCTGTTGAATATGCTACCTCATTATTATTTTATAGTAAAAAAGGAATTGTTCAAAGATTAATTTATCAGCTTAAATATAAAAATCAACAACAAATAGGTAGCTTTTTAGGGAATTGGTTAGGGGAAGAATTGTTGCTTAGTAAAAGGTTTGGATCAATTGATTATATAATTCCGGTGCCATTACATGCAAATAAACTAAAGCAAAGAGGTTATAATCAAGTTACTACTTTTGGTAATAGTTTATCCAAGTGTTTAAAGGTGCCATTTTTAGAAGATGTTTTGATTAGAGTTTCAACTTCAAAAACACAAACAAAAAAAAACAGATTCGAAAGATCAAAAAATGTAGATGAAAAGTTTGACCTATCTAATAAAAAAATTCTTCAAGACAAGCATGTATTATTAATTGATGATATTATAACTACAGGAGCTACTTTAGAAGCTTGTTGTGTTCAATTGCTTCAATCTGAAAATATAAAAATTAGTATTGCAACAATGGCATATACTTTATAAATAAATTGTTAATTTGTATAAATTTTAAAAATGAGTTTTCGAATATTTTTGTTTTTAAGTATAGTGGTTCTCACTATTTCTTGTGCCAGAAGAGGTAGACCAGAAGGAGGCCCCAAAGATGAAGATAAACCAATAATGGTAAAAACTGAACCTGCATTTAAAAGTATTAATTTTGATGCTGATGAAATTAAAATATTTTTTGACGAGTATATTAAACTTGATAAATTATCTTCTCAATTAATTGTTTCTCCTCCTTTAAAATATCCACCAATAATTACCCCACAAGGAACGCCAAGTAAAAAAATAACAATAAAAATTAAAGATACATTACTTGAAAATACAACATATACGTTTAATTTTGGTCAAAGTGTTATAGATAATACCGAAGGAAACGTTTTAGAAAATTTCAAATATATCTTTTCAACGGGGGATTATATAGATTCTTTGGAGGTTGGAGGTACAATAAAAGATGCGTTTGAGCTAAAAATGATAGAAAATCCAACTTTAATGTTATACAATGTAACAGAGAATTTTAATGATTCGATTGTTTATAATAAGAAACCAATGTATGTTGGTAGTACCATTGACAGTGTTCATTGGAATATTTCAAATATTAAAGCCGGTAAATATTTATTGGTGGCATTAAATGATCAAAGTAAGAATTATAAATTCAATCAAAAAGAAGATAAAATAGGATTTAATTCAACCTATATAACTGTGCCTACAGATAGTTCATATGATATTTCACTTTTTCGAGAAATTCTTCCTTTAAGAATACCTTCAAAACCAAAGGAAATATCGAAAGGACATTTAATTTTTGGATATGAAGGTGTCGGAAAAAACCTAGAAGTGAAGCCAATTTCAAATACAAAAGAAGAATTTAAATCTCTTTCAACCTTTGATATTCAAAAAGATACGTTACACTATTGGTATAAAAACTATGATAAAGATTCTATAGTAATGTCAATTCATAGTGATATGCCTTTTGATACAGCTACGATTAAATTGAAATCTAAAGAAATTGATTCAATGGTTGTAACCCCATCCGTAAATGGTGTATTACATTTAAAAGACACGTTTAAATTAAGAAGCAATACTCCAATAATAAAAATTGATACAACTAAAATATACTTTATCAATAAAGATTCAGTTCGAGTTAAATATCAATATGCGATATCAAAAAACAGAGATAATGTGGCGCTTATTTTTGAAAAAAACATGCTAGATAATTATAATGCTCAATTGTATCCTGGTGCTATTACTGATTTTTATGGTATTGAAAATGATACTTTAAAGGTGAAATTTTCCACAAAAAAAACATCTAATTATAGCTCTATTTTTCTAACATTAAATAATATTAAGAGTTATCCAATTATTGTTGATTTAATCAATGAAAAAGGAGAGCTTGTTGAACAAAAATACGCTTTAAATAATCAAGAATATAAATTTATAAACTTGCAGCCATCTCGTTATATGGTTAGAATTATTTACGATACAAATAAAAATAAAAAATGGGATACGGGTAATTATTTATTGAAACATCAGCCAGAAGAAGTTTACTATTTTTTGGGTATAATTGATGCCAAAGCAAATTGGGAGGTAATTGAATCATTTTCAATAAATTAAATTTAAAGGTTTGATTTTTATAATGTAACTTATCTTACTGAAAATTTTCTATCTACTTACAATTATTTAGTACCTTTGTTGTTTAGAATGATTATAATTAAGAAATAAAATGAGCTTTAAAAAACAAGATATTTATAGTGCCTTAGAAAAAATCACGGCACCAGGAGAAGGTAAAAATTTGATAGAGAGTAACTCTATTCAAAATGTAGTTGTATTTGGAAAGGAAGTTATTGTTGATGTAACAATTAAAAATCCAACACTTCAAGCAAAGAAAAAAATGGAGGTTGAGATAATTAAAATACTTCACAGTGAAGTTGATCAAAAGATTGATGTAAAAGTCAATGTGAAATCTGAACCTGTTATAGAACCTAAAACTATTACGCAAGATAAGTCCATTCCAGGTATTAAAAATATAATAGCTATTGCATCGGGTAAAGGAGGTGTTGGTAAATCTACAATAACAGCAAATTTAGCTGTCTCACTTTCTAAAATGGGATTTAGTGTTGGTATTTTAGATGCGGATGTTTACGGTCCGTCTATGCCAATTATGTTTGATGTTGCCAAAGAAAAACCTTTATCAATTACAGTTGAAGGTAAATCAAAAATGCAACCTATTGAAAACTATGGTGTAAAAATGTTGTCGCTAGGTTTTTTTACTGACCCAAATCAAGCTGTTATTTGGAGAGGGGCAATGGCTTCTAAGGCTTTAAATCAAATGATTTTTGATGCAAATTGGGGAGAGTTAGATTTTTTATTGGTAGATCTACCTCCAGGAACAGGCGACATTCATTTGTCTATGGTTCAGGCGGTACCAATAACTGGAGCTGTTATCGTTAGTACACCTCAAAATATCGCTTTAGCGGATGCAAAAAGAGGAGTAGCGATGTTTAAACAAGAAAATATCAATGTTCCGGTTTTGGGTATCATAGAGAATATGAGCTATTTTACACCAGAAGAATTGCCAAATAATAAGTATTATATATTTGGACAAGATGGAGCAAAAAATTTAGCTTCAGATCTAGATACTGCTTTACTTGGCGAAATACCTTTGGTTCAAAGTATTAGAGAATCGGGCGATGTAGGACACCCGGTGGCTTTACAAAAAGATTCTCCATTAGAAGAGGCTTTTTCTTTAGCAACTAAAAATATGCTGACGCAATTGGTAAAAAGAAACGAGAATTTACCTCCAACAGAAATTGTTAGAATAACAACAATGTCAGGTTGTAGCACAAATTAATAGAACCTCTGTCAAAGTGAAAGCCTCTGGCAGAGGATTAAAATTTTATAAAATGACCCAAACAGATCTGCTTCAAAATGTAGAAAAAGCATTGGAAGAAATTCGTCCATTTTTAATTACTGATGGCGGAAATATATCATTAGTTTCTTTAGATGGTAATGTAGTAAAGGTAAAGTTTGAAGGAGCCTGTGTAGGATGTACTGTTAATCAAATGACCTTAAAAAATGGAGTAGAGGCAACCATTAAAAAATATGCCCCACAAATTATTGAAGTTATTGAAGTGAAATAACTTTGTAGCTTTATATTAAAAGCTTAAAAAATATTCGTTATATTTGTGATAATCGAAATCATAAGTATATTATGCATCTCTTTTTTGCAGAATTGTTAATGCTTCTAAAATTCTTTATAAAAAGAAACCCCGAATAATTGTTTATTTAATAACAAGCATTTATACTTTTTAATTTATTAATTTAAACATATTATTATGCCAAGATATCATACTCTAGGTAAAATACCTCCTAAAAGACATACTGTATTTAAAAATAAAAATGGTGGTTTGTATCAAGAAGAACTTTTTGGAACAGCCGGTTTTGCAGGCATGTCTTCTATAATTTATCATTTGTACCCACCTACAGTAGTATCTGAAATTAAGCAAATTAAAGATTTAACTCCTAAGATAGCCGTTCAAAAAAATATGAAAGCCTTAAGTTTTAAAGGATTTTCGTTAGATTCTGTGGATGATTATTTAGAAAGTAGAAAAACTATTTTTGTTAATAATGATTTGCATATTGGTTTGGCAGCGCCAAAAAGTTTTTCAAAAGATTATTTTTATAGAAATTCTGATGCTGACGAAATGCTTTTTATTCATAATGGTTCGGGTACTTTAAAAACCATGTATGGAAATTTGGAATTTAAATATGGTGATTATTTAATTATTCCGAGAGGTACTACGTATCAAATAGATTTTGATGGGAAAGAAAATAGAATATTATACATTGAATCTTTTAGCCCGATTTTATCACCAAAAAGGTATAGAAATAATTTCGGACAATTTTTAGAACATTCACCATTTTGTGAACGTGATTTCAGATTGCCAAAAGATTTGCAAACTATTGACGAAAAAGGAGAGTTTAAAATTTTATCTAAAAAACAAGGTCTCCTTTGGGAATATACGCATAAAAACCATCCATTCGATGTGGTTGGCTGGGATGGATTTAATTATCCTTATGCTTTTTCAATTCACGATTTTGAACCAATAACCGGTAGAATTCATATGCCGCCACCTATTCATCAACAATGGGAAGCTGCTGGATTTGTAGTTTGTTCGTTTGTACCAAGAATGTACGATTATCACCCAGATTCTATTCCTGCTCCTTATCACCATAGCAATATCGATTCAGAAGAAATTCTATATTATGTTGATGGTGATTTTATGAGCAGAAATAATATCGAGAAAGGTCAAATTACCTTACACCCCGGGGGAATTCCTCACGGACCACATCCTGGCGCTATCGAAAGAAGTATTGGTAAAAAAGAAACAGGTGAACTTGCTGTAATGATAGACCCTTTTAATCCTGTTATGATTACAGAAGAGGCTTTAAAATTGGAGGTTGATGATTATTATAAGAGTTGGATGTTGTAGTTTAAGAGAAAAGAGATTAGAACAAAGAAAATAGAGGTTATGGCTATAGGTAAAAGACATAATTATAAGAATTTAAAAATTTGGAATTTGGGAATTGTAATTGCTGACGAATTTTTTATAATCGTAAAGACTTTTCCAAAACATGAAAGGTTTGATTTAAGTTCTCAAATGAATAGATGTTCTATTTCTATTCCTAGTAATATAGCAGAGGGTTCTGCACGGATAGACAAATCTTTTTCTCATTTCTTAGATATTTCTCTTGGTTCTTCTTTTGAGTTAGGAACTCAATTATTATAAGCATTTAATAGAAAATATATAGATAAAATAACACTAACAGATATTGAAGAAAAAATAGAAGAATTTCAGAGAATGACTATGGGGTTTCAAAATGAACTATAACAAATCTTTTTTCTCTATTCTATTTTCTTTGTTCTAAAATATGAAATATGAGCAATTTAAAAAACATAGAAAATTTTAATTACGGACTAGAAAAAATATTTCCTGAAGCAGATGATTTTTTGCCTCTTTTAGGAACGGATTATGTTGAGTATTACGTAGGAAATGCTAAGCAAGCCGCACATTTTTACAAAACTGCTCTTGGATTTCAATCATTGGCGTATGCTGGCTTAGAAACCGGATTGAAAGATAGAACTTCTTATGTGGTTGTTCAAGATAAAATAAAACTGGTTTTAACAACACCTATGCCAGGAACCGATAATAAAGAGATATTTGATCATATTACAAAACATGGTGATGGCGTTAAAGTAATTGCGCTTTGGGTTGAGGATGCAACAAAATCATGGGAAGAAACCACCAAGCGTGGAGCAAAATCTTGTTTTGAACCGAGAACTGAAAAAGATAAAGATGGAGAAGTGATTCGATCTGGAATTCATACCTATGGAGATACGATTCATGTATTTGTTGAAAGAAAAAACTACAATGGGGTATTTTTACCTAAGTTTGAAAAGTGGGATTCGCATTACAATCCACCATCTGTGGGTTTAAAATATATTGATCATATGGTTGGTAATGTAGATTGGGGTCAAATGAATGTTTGGGCTAAATTTTATAATGAAGTAATGGGCTTTGCTAACTTAATAACATTTGACGATAAGGATATTTCTACTGAATATACTGCTTTAATGAGTAAAGTGATGACCAATGGTAATGGTAGAATAAAATTCCCAATCAATGAGCCGGCAGAAGGGAAAAAGAAATCTCAAATTGAAGAATACATCGATTTTTATAGCGGAGCAGGATGTCAACATATAGCTGTTGCAACGAATGACATTGTTTTCACTGTTAGTGAAATGAAAAAACGAGGCGTGGAGTTTTTATATGTTCCTGGTTCATACTATGATACAGTTGGTGATAGAGTAGGAGAAATAGCCGAAGATATGGAATTATTAAAAAAACATGGTATTATGGTAGATAGAGACGATGAAGGTTATTTATTGCAAATATTTACAAAACCCTTAACCGATAGGCCAACTTTGTTTTTTGAAATTATTCAACGAAAAGGAGCACAGTCTTTTGGTAAAGGAAATTTTAAAGCCTTATTTGAATCAATAGAAGCCGAGCAGGAGAGAAGAGGTACATTATAAATGCTCTCTTAAAAAAAATGCCCATCTGTTTCCTTTCTTTATGCTAATTTCATAAAATGACTATTATCTGTATAGAGAAGAGTCATTAGATGAGAAATATTTTCCATCCATTTTGGATAATTTAATTAGTTAAATAATTTATTTGAGTTTTATAGAATACAACATGTATAAGCCAAATATTTACAAATCACCTGCTATAGATAAATCTTATAGTGGGTATATTAAATACTTGTTTCTAGTTGTTTACAAAGCTTATGCAAAGTTTTAATTTAATAGATTAAATTTTTAATAAAATTATTTTTTTATTTGAGATAAAAGCACATCTACAGCTTTTTTTAATTGTTTATCCTCTCCTTTTGACTTACTGTCTGGGTTATTTTTAACAACAAAATCAGGAATTGCTCCATTGAACTCCATATTGGTTTCTGATGCTTTTATGTACCAACCTCTAAAAGGCATTCTAACTCTGGAACCATCAATCAATCTTTTTGAGCCCGTAGAAATTACAGCACCAAAAGTTTGAACACCTACTAAAGAACCAATTCCTAAATTCTTATAAGCATGTGAAAATATTTCAGCATTAGAATAGCTGCTTTCATTACAAATAGCTACCGATGGTTTTATCCACGATGATAATGGCAACCTTTCGTTATACGGATATTTATCAATAAACTTTTTATGATCAGATTTTAAATCTGCCGAAGCGCCACGCGGAATAGTATATGCATGCTGATCGACATTTAAAACAGCCATCAAATAATCAGTTGTCCAACCTCCGCCGTTAAAACGCACATCAATAACAATTCCTTCTTTACCATAACCTGCAGCCGTTAATTCGCGTTCAAAAGTCTCAAAACTAGTCCAGTTCATTCCTTGAATATGAATATATCCCAATTTACCATTTGAATATGTGTCCGTTAACTTTTTCTTTTCTGCTACCCAATCATCATATTTCTCTTTTCTATTTGTAGATTTTGGCCTAACAACAACTTCTCTTTTAACTCCCTTAGAGTTAATTACATTTAAATAAATTTTCTCATTACTAGTATTGTTCAACAAACTATAAAAATTAGTGTTTTCAGACAAAGAAACTCCATTTACAGCGGTTATCACATCATTTTTATTTAATTGACTAACTCCTCGATTAGCAGGCATATCTTGAGTAACAGAAATGACTTTCATAGTGCCATACTTTTCTGGAATCAAGGTCAATCCTAATAAACCCGTTTTATCTTTTTGCAAATCACTTCTATCCTCGCCACCTCTTAATCCCATGTGGCTTGCATTGATCTGCCCCAACATCCAATTAAAAACATTTTGAAAATCACTTCTTGTTGAAGCTTTTATGGCTAAAGGCTTGTAAACCTCTTTTAAACTATCCCAATTTTGTCCATGAAAATCCGGGTCATAAAAACCATCATTTATGGCTTTCCATGCCTCATCAAAAATTTGTTGAGTCTCTTTAGGGTAATCTATATCCATATAAGCTTTAATTGGCAACGATTCTTCTTTACTATCTTTAATTTTTATTCTATTCAACTTACCTTTTTTCGCTGTATAGTACACATATTCATATTTAGAATCTACCTTTACGTTTCTAGGTTTTGTATCGCCAGAAGTCAATTCCTTTTTATCCTTACCATCCCATTTAATTTTATAAAGATCTGATTCTGTATCAGAATCACCTCTACCACCACCGCCTGTTGAATAAATGATAGTTTTACCATCTTTTAAAAATCCTTCAACAAATTCACCACCTGTAAACGATGTAACTTGCACTTGTCTTTTATGCATTTGATCTGTATCAATTTTTATAGGCGAAACAGATTTATCTTCTTTTTTATTACCTTCCTTATCGTCTTTCTTTTTATCATCGGAATCATCCTCATCTTCCCAATCTTCTTTAGTTTTTTGCCAATCTTCTTTTTTTAACCACACAAACCAAACATCATAATCGCTATTGTTGCGAATA
>Ga0209633_10002228_pt1 | contig 19008 bp, 18 predicted proteins | sample Cruoilmetagenom1_FD_187290 | JGI IMG/M metagenome (GOLD analysis project Ga0209633, IMG submission 187290) | Oil polluted marine microbial communities from Coal Oil Point, Santa Barbara, California, USA - Sample 1 (SPAdes) (version 2) | ecosystem: Environmental > Aquatic > Marine > Oil seeps ... | reverse complement strand
CATTATTTACATAAAATGCTCTAACAATTCCATCTTCCAAAAAAGCGATTTCATTAGCATATTGTCCTTCTCGTATGAAAAAATCACCTTTTTTTAATTCATCAAAAATAAAAATCTCTTTTATTAGATCGAGAGTTTGTTTAGATATTGAGATTTTGTTATTGAAGAAATTTATTAGGTTATCCATTTAGTATTGATTTTCCATAGTCTTGCTTGCAGGTAACAATTGTATAAACGTATTGCGTTTATATCAGTTATGGCATTAAATATAGTGTTTTTTTGTAAAAATATGTAAAAAAACACTTGAGTTTGCCATGTTGAGTTTATAGATGTATCGGAAAGTTAATAGTTGTTATCCGTAAATAACAGATAAAGATAATTAAGTTTGCTAGTCGTATTTTTATTAGTATCGATTTAAAATTTATCAAACTATAAAAAAGAGACTATTCCTATTATACCAAATTTATTTATGACAAACTTTATGGTTAAATAGGTATTATAGCTTTTTCCAGAAAAATTCTAAAATAAAATGCCCTTTATGAAAAAATCATAAAAGGCATTCTTTTTAAGACAAAGAAAAGTGGTATTACTGTACCGTTACATTAAATGTAGCTTCAATATCAGTTTCTCCACCTGCATCGCTAAGACCTGTATTTGGTTTAGTAGGCTCATGACGCAACGTAAACGTTAGCGACCCCGAGCTTGCTGCTCCTGCTGTAAGTGTAAATTCGGTTCCTAAAGGATTTCCATTACTATCATTGTTACCATAAGCAGTAGTAACATCTAAGTCACCTCCTAATGTATAGAAAAATTGATGTTCTAAACTTTCCTCTTCTACTTCATCCGTAATATTTTCAGCAGGATTTTCAGTTTCGTTAAGCAAAACGATAGAGCCATCATATGTTGCTCCAGCTGTTAAATCTCCCGAAACGGTAACAACAGGTGCGTTTGGTCCGTCACCGTCTAAATCACGGGTCTGTAAGGTAATTGCTGTACCACCACCATTTGGTGTAAGTGTTACTGTTAGTGTAGTTATTACCTCTTCTTCATTTACGGGTGCTGGTGCATCATCATCATCTGAACACGATACGAATAATAGGGTTGCAAAAGTTACAGTTGCTAAAAATTTCAAATTTTTCATTGTTTTTAAATTTTTCATTGTTTTTGTTTTTAATAAATTAATAATTGATTTTAAGATTAAATAAAAAGTTTCTACCCAAATCATCTGCATAATTGCGTAAACGGTTTAGGTAATTTCGATAGGAAGTGTTTAATACGTTTGTAATTCCAAAACCTATCGTTAGTTTTGATTTATGGTGTATAGTAAAGTCTATACTCGAATTAAAATTTAGTAAATGGTATGCACTTGGTGGCGTGCTTACATCTACGGTTTCCATCGTTTGGGTCTCTGGGATAAAGACATCAAAATTGGTATCTGGGTATTCGTTTTGTCTAAAATTATACTCGCTTTGTATAGACAGACGTATATTATTGAATTTAGAATTTTGATAGACTATTTCATTTTTTGTGTTTACAGGTGGCATACTTATCAATGGTTCGTTTCGAGTACGATCATAACCTTTTACCAAAGAAAACTGACTGTTTAAACGGAAGTTTTTGGTAACAGCATAAGATGCATCAGCATCTATACCCAATAATTGTGCATTCGTTTGGCGATATTCCCACACTTGAAAATTACCTCTTACCGTTTGTTGAATTTCTGTGGGTTCAATGACGATAAAGTCTGAAATAGTATTGATATAAGGATTTACGGAAAAACTAAAAATATCGTTATCCTTTTGTAATGTTAGCGATACTTTATGCCCTATTTCAGAAGTGAAGCGTAAATCACCCAGTTCAATTCGAGAAGCAGAATGGTGTAGTCCTTCACTAAAAAGTTCTGAAGGATTTGGTGCTCGTGAAGCAATAGCATAATTGAAAAAAAGTTTATAATCATTAGCAAAAGTATATGTTGCTCCTAAAGTCCCTGAAGGGTTATAAAAATTTAATTGCGGATTGGTCAATATCTGATTGTCCAATTCGTCTACCACAATATCAGGAAAGAGCTGGTCATAATTACGTGATTCCCAAAAGGAAGTTCGGTAAAATTTGAAAACGTCCATATCCGTATAATCAAAACGCCCGCCTACTTCCAAGAGGAGCTTGTCATTCAATCGGTAGTCTGCTACCACATACATTCCCAAATCGTATTTGTCATAGTCGGGTATCAATCGGCGTACTCCCGTATTCGGGTCAGCAAAGTTGTTTTGATACCTTCCCATTACGCCAGTTTTTAGACGTATTTCATCGGTTAAATGTGAGTCCAAATCGAGCAAAAGCGTGTGGGTATCGAGTTGCAAATCTAATGAAGCTTTGTTTCTGTCCGCACCACGTCTGATGTCAAACTCAAGGCGATTATTTCTTTGAAAATCATATTGTAGGCTCAACTTTCCGAAGTTGTCAAATCTTTTAAAACCTTTTATACGTGCCAAATGGTGCGTAACATCTTGTTTTGGGGCGATGATATTGTAAGTAAAATCATTGACAATTAAAGGTCTCTCGCTGTTTATGGCTCTTTTTTGATCTCCTGCACCTCCCAAATGCGAAGCCCTTAAAATACCGATTTCATTTTTAAAGAGTGAATAATAGGCTTCTATACCATAATCAAAACGATTAAGGCCTATATGCAAAGAGACATTACGTTCAAAAATACCAGTGTTACTCAAAACATAATCAGGTGCTTCAAAATCGCCAAAGCGTTTTAATGTTCCCTGAACAGCCGCAAACCAACCATTTTTATAACTTTTAGTTAATTGAGATGTGAGGGAAGAACCACGTCCATTACTTGCTGCTGTAAGTTGGGTTTTACCATAAATACTATCTTTTACTGGGACTTTTGAAGCTTCTGCTACAATTACGCCACCAACTGCATCGCCACCATATTGCAATGCACCTGCTCCTTTTATCAATGTAAGGTTACCAACGGAATTGATATCTACATTTGGGGCATGTTCGGCTCCCCATTCTTGGTCTTCCATTCGCACACCATTATTGATGATGACAATGCGACTGCTGTGAAGACCGTTAATTAGTGGTTTTATAACAGTGTTTCCTGTATTCAAAGAAGAAACACCGCTTAAACTATTAAGGGCATCGCCGATAGAACCACTACTAAAACGTTCTAATTCTGATTTTGAAATTTTGCTTTGAAGAATTGTTTTTGCTTTGTCATTGTAGGCTTTCCCTTCAACGGTAATTTCGTTGAGTTCTTCTAAATGATGTTCCAGTTTGAACGATTTGGTGGTATTGCCAGATATTTTAATGGTAAATCCTTTGGTAAGGCAGTGGGGGTGTGAAACCTGTATGGTATAGGTGTCATTGCATAAGTTTGAAATCGTAAATTTCCCTTCCAAGTCTGTCTGTACAGCTTGTTCAGTACCTGCAACAATAAGGGTTGCTCCGATAAGCATTGAGCCATCGTGACGGTCTGTTACCGAACCAGAAAGCGTATTCTCACAATTCTGTGAAATAGATGTAATACTGCTTAATAGCAATATCAATAGTACATATTTGTGCATATAAATTCTTAATTAACATAAACGTATTGGTTTGTTTATTAAGAAAAAATAGGGGGTGCACGGAGTTGTGTGTTGGTTATTTTAAAAGAATGTAACTGTAATGGTTCGAGATTTACATCAACCTTTACAGGTGTTTTTGGTAGGAATAAATCAGGATATTCGGCTATATCGTAGTTGAAAGATGCAAGATGGAAACTACACAGTTCACAATCTGTATCAGATTTGTGAACATGTATGCCTTTTTCTGTACAAGCAATATGCTCATGACCATCAAATATATGAAAAAACTGAACGGCAGAAGGTAGCATTAAAGCTACAAAAAGCAATAATGTTACTATATTTTTACCAATCTGTTTGTTATTATCCATCCTTGATTCTGAGAACTTAAATGCGAAAGTAAATAATTATTCTGGTTAGTTGGGTTAAAATTTGGTTAATAATTGCGAGATGCAATTTAATCGAAAAGAATTCCCCTGGGTTTTGCCTTGGGGTTTCCGATTACACCTCTCCTTGAGGAGAGGTCAAAACTTTTTTTTGGAAGTTTTGGGTGAGGTGTAATAAATAAATTTCGATTTTTGTACATTTAGGTCAAAATGAAACGAGCACCCGCCTGCCGGCGAGGCAGGAAATACCCCTATGGCTTTGCCTCGAGGATACCTGCCTGCCGCAGGCTGGGTTCGTTTCAAGAAATTTTTTATTAACTCAATTTAAATCGTTTTTTTGATGTTGTAATCTATCTAGATTGTCTTTTGAATTTAACACCAAATCAAGTAATAGATTATACCTGTTTTTTGTTGGCGTATCGTTTTATTCTTTTTTCTGACTCTAGTGATAAACGAAGTTAATTAAAATAGACTTAGAAACAAACCAAATTAGTTATTAAAAAGACGATCAAGTAAAGAATTCAACTCACCTTCATGCAGATTTTTACCTACAATTTTGTATTCAGCGTCAATCAAATAATTCATTGGTAATGCTGTTACGGTATAGTCAAAAGCTGCTTTAGTTTTAAAGGCTTCTAAAGAAGATACATTTGTCCAAATTCTGTGATCTTTTTCTAGGGCTTTTAGCCATTTTTCTTTATGACTATCTAGTGAGATACCATAAATTTCAAATCCGTTAGCATTGTATTTTTTATAGAGCGAATTTAATGTCTTACTTTCACTTCTGCATGGGCCACACCAACTTGCCCAAAAATCGATTAAGGTATATTTTTTATGAATAGATGTTAAATTAACCAATGCTTCTTCTACATTTTTCATTTCAATAGTTGTAGCAGTACCTCCAACAGAAGTTTGTTGTAATCGTGTAACTTTTCCTCTTAATTTCTTAGAGATGTCAAGATCAGGATGTTGAGCGTTAAAAACAGTAACTAAAGAATCATAATAAGGTAGATTTTCTGCCCCTTTCCATCGGATAGATGTTGCATAGAGACCGAGAGTTGTCCCCATTTTATTTTTTATAAAATCATTCAATTCGGTTAAATGCTTTTCGTAATTTTCAACTTCTAATTGCTCTAATTTGAGAATTTTTTCTTGATCAGGATGTTCACTTTCTTTAATTTTCTTTACTTGTTTTCGTACCGATTGTACGAGGCTGTCTAATGATTTTTTTCTAAAGTTTTCATAAGCTATTAATGCATCTGTATCTTTAGATCCTGTTATTTTAGATTCATAATTATTGATGTCAATTGTTAGGTGTTGTCCTTTGCCAATAGCAAGGGTAATATTGTTTTTAGTATCTATATGTAAGGTGTATAGATGAGGTTTTAGAGTGAGATTGGTACTAAATTTACCATCTTTAGAAATAGAAAGCGTATCAATTATTGTGCTTAGTTGTCGCTCAATATCTGTTTGTTGTCTTAGAATAAGATATTTAGTGTTTACAGGGGAAATTTGACCTTGAATTGAATAGTTTTCACTTTCTTTTTTTGTGCAAGAAATGAAAATGAGTAGGTAAACAATAAAAATAAAACGCTTCATAGTATAGAATAACAATTGACAATTAAGACGTAAATAGTGAACATTAATTACAAAAAATAAAACAAAATCAACAGATTTATCTATGTTCAATCTTTCATTTTAGTTTGTAAAAGTGTGGGTTTTATTTAGTGAGATACTTGTATGAATTCATGAATTCATGCAATAATGATACATAAAACAATAAACACACTACAGATTATACTACAATTATTTTTGTATTATTGTATAGAAAACCTAATCAATACATTTTATCTATGTTTAATTTATCTACCTTATTAGAATCAAGTACCCGTAAATATGCAAAAAGAGTTGCATTTACCTATGAGCAAACAAGTTTAACTTATACTCAATTAAACGGAGCTGCAAACCAAGTGGCAAACGGATTGATAAAATCTGGTATTCAAAAAGGAGATAAAGTAGCGTTAAGTTGTTTAAACATACCTTATTTCCCGATAATCTATTTCGGAATTTTAAAAGCTGGAGCGGTTGTAGTACCATTAAGTGTATTGTTAAAAGAAAATGAGGTGGCTTATCATTTACAAGACAGTGAGGCTAAAGCTTATTTTTGTTTTGTTGGTAACGAGATGTTACCTATGGGTGAAAGAGGTTATAAAGGGTTTAATAATGCTCCTAATTGTGAGAATTTTTATATGATTATGCCAAGTCCTACAATGGAGTCTTCTATAGAAGGTACTAATACCTTAGGGGCGTTGATGAATGGGCAATCTCCAAGTTTTGAATCTATCATGACTTCACCTAATGATACGGCGTTGATTATTTATACTTCTGGTACCACAGGTAAACCTAAAGGAGCTGAGCTTTCGCATTCAAATATTTTTATGAATGCTATGATAAGTAAAGGTTTAACACAGATGACCTTTGAAGATAAAAGCTTAGTAATATTACCATTATTTCATATTTTTTCAATGACTGTATTGATGGTGAATATTGTCTATTGTGGAGGTGAAGGAGTACTTTTACCTAGGTTTGATGCAGAAAAAGTAATTGATCTTATGGTCAAACATAAAATCACCATTTTTGTAGGTGTACCTACCATGTATTGGGCATTAACAAATTATGAAGGCAATCAAGGAGATATAGATGCTATTGGTGAGAATTTGAAAATAGCCGTTTCAGGTGGAGCTTCATTACCAATAAATGTGTTGGAATCTTTTGAGAAAAAATTCCATGTGCAAATTTTAGAAGGTTACGGTATGAGTGAAGGTTCGCCAGTAGTTACTTTTAATCAGAAAGATGTTGGCTGTAAACCAGGATCAATCGGAACACCAGTTTGGGGAGTTCAAGTAAAATTAGTTGATGAGGCAGGAAATGAAGTGCCTCAAGGTGAAAAAGGCGAATTGATTTATAAAGGTCACAATGTAATGAAAGGGTATTATAATAAGCCAGAAGCCAATGCAAAAACTATCAAAAAAGGATGGCTTTATTCAGGTGATATTGCTACAAAAGACGAAGACGGATTCTATTATATTGTTGATAGAACAAAAGATATGATTATTCGTGGCGGTCTTAATGTATACCCAAGAGAAGTTGAAGAGGTAATGATGGAGCATGAGGCTGTTTCTCTTGTTGCAGTTATTGGCGTGCCAAGTGAGGCTAGAGGAGAAGAGATTAAAGCTTGTGTGGTGTTAAAACCTAAAATGACTGTTACAGAAGATGAGTTGATGGCTTGGACAAAAGAAAGAATTGCCGACTATAAATACCCAAGAATTATTGAATTTATGGACGCCCTACCGATGAGTGCCACAGGTAAAATTTTGAAAAAAGAACTTAGAAAATAAAAATTCTAGTCATTGAAATGTTTTTCGATACGATTCTTTATCAATTCATAGTATTTGGGACACTTTAACAGACATTTTAAAAATTATTTTAACGTAAAACATACCATGATTTAGTAGTAGTTTACTTACAAGTTTTTACAAAACTTTGTAATGTATCAATGAGCTCATTAGTATTTTCAATATGACTCATGTGTCCGTCTGGAAACTCAATAAGTTTTATAGTAGTACCCGATACCTGTTTGCGTAATAAATCAGCATTTAATACAGGATCCTTTTTACCTATAATTATTAGCTTAGGATACACGCTGTTTTTTAAAAGCTTGGTTCGATCTTTTCGTATTTTCATACCTTCTAAAGAAGCCACAATACTTTGTACTGAAATTTCTAAAGCTTCTTCTGTAATCTGTTTAATTTTTGTTTTAAAAACGGTTCTATTTTCTTCTGAAAATAAATTCGGAATGGCAATACTAACAAATGTTTTATGATTTTGTTTTACCGCCTTAATAGCTCTGTCTCTATTGATTTTTTTAGCTTCAGTATCAGCAGTAGCTGTAGAATTCATTAAACATAATCCTTTGATACGATTTGGAAATAATTCTGCGAAAGCAAGCGTAATATAACCACCCATACTATGCCCAATAAAAATATATTTACGCAATCTTAAATGCTGTAACACAGCAAAAACCATTTGTGCTTGCTCCTCCATAGTATGGATGTAACCTAGGTTTTCAGACTTACCATGACCCAATAAATCAATACAAACCACTTTATTTCGTTTAGAAAGTTCTTTGGCGACTGCATCCCACATGTTTAGATTTTCTAAAAAACCATGAAGTAATACCACAACACTCCCTTTTCCTTTCACATGATAATGAACAGAAGTGTTTTTGTATTTGATTATAGCTGACATGAGGCAAAAATAGGTATCTTAGACACAAATTTCATTAATTAATAGCAAATATATAAGATATGAAGAATCAAAAACAAGAATTCAATCGAAGAAGTTTTATTAAAAAATCTTCTATATTTACTGTTGGAGCGATAAGTACAGGTAGTTTATTTGCTACTTCAATCAATGCTCCTTTCTACGAAAATAGTTCAGATAATATAAATATTGTTGGTCCAAAAGAAGGTTTTACACCTCAAATTGGTACGTTGGTTTCTATGATGAATTGGATGCGAAATACTATGTTAATGCCTGTTCAAGGTATGAGTATTTCAGATTTAGATTATTTGCATGATGACAATGCGAACACTATTGGTGCCATGTTGATGCATTTAGCAGCAACAGAGCGTTTTTATCAAATTCATACTTTAGAAGGGAAAAAATGGGGGGATTGGTTAAAAGAAGATGCTAAAAAATGGACAACAGCTTCTGGTTTAGGAGATAATGCCAGAAAAAAAATAAAAGGAAATAATTTGAATTTCTACCTAGATCTTTTGAGCGAAGTACGTGAACATACACTGTCTGAGTTTGCAAAACGTGATGATGATTGGTTGATGGCTGTTGATAAAGATTGGGCTTGGGGACCAACGAATAACTACTGCAAATGGTTTCATGTGTGTGAGCATGAATCTAATCATAATGGGCAGTTTAAGTTTATCAAAAAAAGAATTCATTCTTAAATTTGTTTAAAATGTTGCTATCACCATTTTCAAAATTCTCATCAACATCAGAAAAAAAATGGTCAATGATTTTATTGTTGCTGTTAGTCGTTATTATTGGATTGATGCGTTATTTTGATTCTTTTTTAACAAATTTGATTTGTGAAAATGGTATTGTTTCTTTTGAATTTGCAAAAGACTTAGAGAACTCTAAAGCTATGATAAACTCTTGGAATACAGCGTCTATAAAAGCTGCTTATTCAAGTTTGATTCTTGATTTTTTGTTCTTGATAGTATATGCATCTTTTATTGGTCTACATATCCATAAAATTGTAAAAAGAGCTAAAAATGATTCTTTTATTTAAAAGCTAGGAGTGTTATTAATTTGGGGAGTTTTCTTAGCAGCTTTGTTTGATGCGATAGAAAATATTGCCTTGCTTAATTTACTTTCAGGTAATTTGAATCAAGTTTGGTCTTCTATGGCGTATTATTTTGCAGTATTAAAATTTAGTATTTTGGCAATTGTTATGGTTTATATTTTAATAAATTTAGGAGTTCTACTTATTAGAAAATTCAGAAATGAATAACACCAAAGAAGCTTTTATTACAGGTTTTGCTTTATTTTCTTTGTTTTTTGGAGCAGGAAACTTATTATTACCGCCATTATTAGGGTATCATGCTGGTAGTGATTGGTTATGGGTTACATTAGGTTTTATGATTACAGCTGTGTTGATACCCATACTCGGTATTTTAGCACATGCAAAATTACAAGGTACCATGTATGATTTTGGCAAAAAGGTATCACCAATATTTAGTGTTGTTTATTGTGTTATTGTTTATATTATCTCTATTGCAATTCCATCTCCAAGAACAGCTTCTGCAACACATGAAATGGCTATTTATCTTGTTTTTGGAACTAGCCCTTTGTTGACAAGTAGTATCTATTTTGGTTTGGTATTAGTATTTGTCTTAAATCGTTCTAAAATTTTAAATTTTATAGGTAAATTTTTAACACCATTAATTGTATTTATTCTAGTTTTAGTAATAGGGATAGGTTTATTTTCTAGTGATATGTTGATGAACCAGAGTGGGTTTACAAATCCTCTAGTTAACGGACTACTTGAAGGTTATCAAACTTTTGATGCCATAGGTGCTGTGGTTGTAGGTGCCGTAGTAATTATTTCATTAAATTTAAAAGGCTATACTACTTTTGAAGATAAAAATAAGCTATTAAAAAATGCAGGACTCATAGCAGGTTTAGGCTTATTTATAATTTATGCAGGTTTAATTGCACTCGGAGCATTTTTTGGTGCAGAAATTTTTATTGATGGTACTTTGAGTAACGATATGCAAAGAGCAACATTATTGAGAGGTATTAGTATAGCTACTTTAGGGAATATTGGCAATGCGTTTTTAGCAGTACTAATTTCTTTATCGTGTTTTACAACTGCTGTAGGTATTATAGCTGGTACTGCAGATTATTTTAAAGGTCTATTTAAAGATTCTTCAAAAGTTTATATAATTACTGCAATTTTATCATGTGTGGTTGGTATTATAGTTGGTCAATTAGATTTTCATTATATTATTGTTATAGCTTTACCGATACTTATGCTGATTTATCCTATAACTATTGTGCTAATTGTTTTAAATATATTGCCAGAAAAATATGCTAGTACAAAAGTATTTAAAGCTGTAATATGTATTACTTTCCTTTTTAGTATTCCTGATTTTTTTAAGTTTATAGTACCCTTAGAAAGTTTAAAAGGCATTCTAAATCTAATACCTTTGTCTCAATTTAGTTTGGGGTGGGTATTACCAGCTTTGGTGACTTTTGTATTTATGAATGTTATAATACCAACTAAACACTAAAACACCCGATAAGTTCTGTATCTTTTTTCATTTTTTTTTCACTTAAAACTTTAACAGTAATTGCGGCTATACTTAAAAGGTGAAGATTGCAAAACAAAAAAATATTTTGAAATTATAAAGGGTATTTTGAAATTTAATTACTATAAATGTGAAGTTAGAATCACGTTATTATAATATTTTGGATCCTCCATAATATTTAAAGAACACTTTTTTAAAATCCTCTTTTTTATTTTTATAAGATTTTAGAAACTTTTTGGTTACGTTTCTTAACTTTACTTTATTTTTCGATTTTTTGACATATTCTAAAAATAGCACTGCTGCTTGGTATCGTACTTCTTTAACATCTTCTTGTTCTCTGTATAATTGATTATCAGTAATAGAGCAATTTAAAACACGATTGTAATTTAATTTTTGATCTAACATATAATTAGCAATTGCAACTGAATATAAATATTGTTGATGGTGAGTATTAGATAATGAGTGGTAAAATCTCCCTCCTAAAGGGATACCATAACCATTCTTACCTTCTAGCCAAGACTTTACAACTTTTGATTCACTAATAAAACCAGCAGATTTCTCATCTACAGGTCTACTTAAAATATACGTAGAAGCATTATAAACTAAGGTTTCATATTTTTCAGTTTTAGAAAGTAGGGAGTCTGCCTCTGTTTTAAAATCAGTTGGTATTTGGGCATAAGTATCAATAGAAGTTATTATCAAGAAAAAGAAGATAATACTAGTTAAAATTTTACGCAGATTTTTTATTAGGTAAAAAATAGAATACATGTTTAGCTGACTGTAAGTATTATAACGCTAATTGATAGGACTTATTATTTTTAGAAGCACTTAAATTAAGTACGACTCTTTCATTATCAGTAATTTAGAACTAAGTCACTTTTTTAAAGTGAAAAATAACACTTATAAAGGGTTATGGCTTAATGTTTGATGAGTATAATAAAACCCAAAATGAAGCAAATATTTATATTTTTAGTGCTTTTTACGTTAGCCTCATGTATTCCCTTACGGATTGCACCAACGATTAAAGAAGACAAAATAATGGTGGCAAAGAAGTTTAAAAGACAGTTACCAAAAGAGTATGCTTTTATTTTTGAAGACCCTAAAAATGCAGGTGATTTTTATGATTATATGGATGCTAGGTTTAGAAATGAAAATTTAGAAGCTGACGTAGTTATGTCATTTAAACTCAATGATAAAGAATACATTCTTAATTTTTATGAGGTTGAAATTCCTACAAAATATATAAGTTTGATACCCATGTTTATTGATACTAAATTAGGTGTTGACACCGGAGGTTCAGAAGTGAAACGAAAAGGAAATTGGTATTTTGCAATTACCATTTCAGATGAAAACATGAAAGACTGCCTTGAGCCTAATTATTTACAAAGAGGACAAATAATTCAATATCTTAAAAAATTACGAGTAGATTATTTGAATAGCTCTGACTATAATGAAATTTTAATGCGGAAGTGGTAGGTTTTAATTGGTATCATTTATTACAAACGGAACTGATATAAGTCATCAAATTAAATAATTAAACTATATAATTTTGTAAATGAATATTAAATTTATGAATTATGTATGTACACGTTGTATCATTTAAAATAAAAGAAGGAGAAGATCATACCTTTATTGAGATTCAAAAATTTGAAGAATCTACACAAGGGAAACCTGCTGGTTTAGACCACTTTCATATTTTTAAAGATCGTAATGATAAAAACAGATATTTCTTGGTAGAATACTGGAAGGATAAAGCTTCAAAAGAAGCTTTAGAAAACACAGAAGAACATCAACAATTTCATCAATTTCGTGCCGTTGCTATTGAGCAAAAATATGAAAGTTACGAATGTGATGTTATTGTATAATGCAGAAGTGTTTAGGTAAAGTTAGTAGGAAGTATCAATACTATTAAACCATAAGCCACCTTTATTTTAGATTTGCCAAACTGGTCTATGACTGGTTCATCAACGTTTCAATTTCTTCAGCTTCAATTGGGATGTTTCGCATCAGGTTAAAAGGTTCTCCTTTTTTCTGGATTACCACATCATCTTCTAATCTGATACCGAAACCTTCATCAGGAATATAAATTCCAGGCTCAACAGTAAAGACCATGTTGGCTTGCATGGGTTCTGTTAAAATACCATAATCATGTGTATCTAAACCCATATGGTGTGATGTGCCATGCATTAAATATTTTTTATAAGCAGGCCAGTCTTTGTCTTCGTTTTGAACATCGGCTTTTGTTAGCAAGCCTAACCCTAACAATTCAGAAGTCATTACTTTACCCACTTCTACATGATATGCTGCCCAGTCAGTACCTGGAACTAACATTTTAGTAGCTTCATTTTTTACACGTAATACAGCATTATACACCTCTTTTTGACGTTTGGTAAATGTGCCCGAAACAGGAATGGTTCTAGTCATGTCAGAAGAGTAGTTCGCATATTCAGCACCAACATCTAATAGAATTAATTCACCAGCTTTACATTGTTGATTGTTTTCTATATAATGCAATACATTGGCATTAGCTCCAGAAGCTACAATGGGTGTGTAGGCAAATTTTTTAGAGCGATTTCTTAAAAATTCATGCATGAATTCAGCTTCAATTTCATATTCCCATACATTTGGTTGTACAAAACCCAAAATTCTTCTAAATCCTTTTTCTGTAATATCACAAGCTTGTTGGATCAAGTCTAATTCTTGTGGCTCTTTTACAGAACGTAAACGTTGTAATATCGGGTTGCTTTTCGCCACAGTATGTGCAGGATATTTGTCTTTTAGCCATTTGGTAAATCGATCTTCTCTAGTTTCTGTCTCTACATTGGCTCTATAATGTTCATTGGTGTTGATATAGACCGTATCACATTGGGTCATGATTTCAAAGAGAACCTTTTCTAAATCTTGCAACCAATATACCGTTTTAATACCACTTGTTTTTAAAGCAGCCTCTTTGGTTAGTTTTTCACCTTCCCAAACCGCAATATGCTCGTTGGTTTCTTTTAAAAATAAGATTTCACGATGCTGTACTTTAGGACAATCAGGAAATAATACCAAAATACTCTCTTCTTGATCTACACCACTTAAATAAAATATATCTCTATGCTGTTCAAAAGGCATAGTGCTATCTGCACTTATCGGATAAATATCGTTAGAATTGAATACTGCTAAGCTTTTTGGTTGCATTTGTGCCGTAAATTTTTTTCTATTTTTGATAAAGAGTTTGCGGTCAATAGGTAGATATTTCATGAGGTGAATTGTATTAGCTAACAAAGTTATAAATTTGTAATGATTAATGCTAATCAGTTATTGTAATTTGTTTTTATAGTATATAGATTGTCCCTTTGAGGATTAACCAGAAATAAAATATATTTAGTTTAGAAGATGTCGAGCGAAGCTCTTAGGGGTGTTTTCAAATCATTCAAAAAACGAGAATTTAATATGAAATATTTTTTACTCATTGTTATTTTACTATTGACTAGCTGTTCACCCAAGCTAAGTCAATCCTTTAAAAAAGTTTCTAAACCAGAAAAGCATTGGGTATTTTTTCATCCGTTTAAGGCAAAAAAAGCTTTTCTATTATCTAAAGAAGCTGAAAAAACAAAAGATTCTATTGCCAATTTCGGAAAAATTGGTAAAGATAATAATGGTGGACAATTAGATGCTTTTAAGCACAGTTTTTGGATGGCTAGTTTAACGCAAAAAATCGGAAAAAATGCTGCGTTAAGTCTAGGTAAAGCTCATGAAAAAGGAAATTATCAAACCTTTAAAAAAAGACAATTAGAAGATGGCCTATTGCCAGATAAACCTTCATCAGAAATGGATTTATTTAACAACTCAGTGGGTGTAAAAGTAGGTTCTCAATATAATAAAGCTTCAAAAAAAATAATTATTAAACAACTATTAAGCAGCCTTAAACAAGGAGAGTTACGAATTTTAAAAAAGGACAATCTAGGTAATTTTTTAAATTGTCAAAATAAGATTATTCCAATTGATAGTTTGAAACATCAATGGATGACTAAAAAGTGCTTGGTTCCGTCTAATTATTAAGGCGGATATTAGTATATTGCATGTTCAAAACTTTATAGCGTTTTACCTACAAATGCAAAAAATTAAAACTAAATATTTACAATGTATAGTTATTGGAGCTTTTCTGATAGGTTTTAGTTTTAATAGCCTCGCTCAAGCAGAAATACCACCAATACCTCAAAAAGAAACTAGTGTTTATGATGCTGCTAATTTGTTGAGTACTTATGAAAAAACGGCATTAGAACAGAAACTCATTAATTATAAGGATACCACTTCTACTCAAATAGTTGTAGCTACCGTAAAAACAATTCACGGTGAAGATATTGCTTTTTATGCTGCTCAATGGGCAGAAAAATGGGGTATAGGTCAAAAAGAAGAGGATAATGGGGTTTTTATTTTGGTTGCTGAACAAGAGCGTAGAATGACAATTAGTACAGGTTTTGGTGTTGAACATTTATTAACTGATGCTCTTTCAAAAAGAATTATTACCAATATTATTACTCCTCAATTTAAACAAGGCGATTATTATAGTGGTTTAGATAAAGGGACTACTGCAATTATGCAAGTGATGAATGGTGAGTACCAAGGGTCACTTCAATACGATGATAATGGCGATGGAATACCTATTGTTTTTATCATTTTGGTTTTTATTATTTTAATAATCATTCTTTCCAATAGAAATAAAGGCAGAGGTGGTAGAGGCGGAAGAAGACGAGATTCAACGGTGGGTTCTATTTTAGAAGCTATTATATTAAGTAACGCCGGTCGTGGAGGCTTTGGCGGAGGTTTTGGTGGTAGCTCTGGTGGCGGAAGTTCTAGCGGAGGTGGCATTAGCGGAGGCTTCGGTGGTGGAAGTTTTGGCGGTGGTGGTGCTTCAGGAAGCTGGTAAGAAAATTTTATAGAGAAATTTAGGATTTTATGAATTTTAGTTTGTTAAAAAAAAAGTCTCCTTGAGAGAACTTTAGAGGTGTTTTATGAAAAAAACAGTTATTTTTTTGATGTTAATCATCTTGATTTTTTCATGTGAAGGGTCTAAGCCTTTGGTCAAAGCACAGCAAAACTCTTTTCCTGCAATTGTAAATGATTACTCAAAAATTTTTACTCAAAGTCAACGAGATTCATTAGTAAAAAAAATTCTACAGTACGAAAAGTTAACCACCAATGAAATTGCGATTGTAACTTTAGATTCTATTGATGGAGAAATTAAATTCTATGGTACTAATTTGGCAAATCAAATAGGTGTTGGTAAAAAGGATAAAGACAACGGACTTCTTATTTTATTGGTAAAATCTTTACGAAAAGTGAATATTAGCACAGGTCTTGGTACTGAAAAGATTCTAACAGATGCAATTTGTCAAGTTATTATTGACACAAAAATGATTCCTGAATTTAAAAAAGGTAATTTCTATAAAGGAATTGATAATGCTCTTGATGAAATTATTTTGAAATGGAAAAATGAGTAAATTATTTAGTTTAGTATTAATTTTAGTTTTTATTTCTTGTAATAAAAAACAAGAAATCGAATTGAAATCAACGCAACCTTATATTTTAGTTTTAGGTACAGCACAAGATGCTGGATATCCACAAATAACATGTCAAAAAGAATGCTGCAAACGAGTGTATAAGCAACCAGATTTTAAAAGGATGGTGAGTAGCATTGCTATAGTTGATCCGATTTCTAATGAAAGTTTGGTTTTTGATGCTACTCCAGATTTCACAGAGCAAACACAATTGCTTTCAAAACATTTAAAGAATAAAAACTTGCCTGATGGTATATTCTTAACACATGGTCATATAGGGCATTATACAGGTTTAATGTATTTAGGTAAAGAAGCTATGAATGCCAAAGATATACCAGTATATTCAATGCCGAGAATGCAAAAGTACTTGACCAATAACGGTCCTTGGAGTCAGTTAGTAAAACTCAATAATATTTCTTTAAAACCCATACAAAGAGACACAACAATTGTATTGAATAAAAGAATTTCTATACAACCCATTCAGGTGCCACATCGTGATGAGTTTACAGAAACTGTAGGGTTTATTATTTTAAACCAAGAGAAAAAAGCACTTTATATTCCAGATATTGACAAATGGAATACATGGGAACAAAGTATTGTTGATCTCATCAAAGAAGTTGATATTGCATTAGTAGATGCTACATTTTTTAAAAGCGGAGAAATTAATCGTGATATGAACGAAGTACCTCATCCTTTTGTAGAAGAAAGCATGAAGTTATTTGAAAATCTTTCAGATACCGATAAAAAGAAAGTATATTTTATACATTTTAACCATACCAATCCGCTTTTGATAGATGGTAGTGATGCTGAGAAATTAGTTTTAGCAAAAGGATATCATGTTGCTAAACAAAAGATGGTAATACCGTATAATTAAATAGACCCGTTGTGTATTTTGACTATAATTAATTGTCTGTTCGAGTGATTTTGAGGTACGAAAAATTGTATCGAGAACTAATTTAAAACAAAATTCTTTCTTCTCGATACAAATTTTACTCATTTTAATCGTAAAATTCACTCGTCCAGAAATTTCGGGAGACAGAATTTTACCAAAATACACAACGGATTAAATAGGTATACTAATTAATGCCTCCAATATCTTCTTTCTTTTCTAACCTCACCGGCTTTACCTAAAGTGTTGAATTTATAACTAAAACCTAGCATAAAGTATTGTTGTAAAACGGTACTTTGTGAATCTTCAATATAATTTTGTGTGGCTGTTATTCTCGCATTGATGTTTTGATTTTAGTACAACTTCATCCAATACATTGGCATTTTCTAGCTCAATATTAACTAGTTGGCTTAGGCAAGAGAGTTAATTATTTCTGTCTAAAATAAATGATTATTGGTACACCGTGAAAGTTAAAAAGCTCACGCATTTTGTTTTCTAAATACCTTTTGTAAGGAGGTTTTACATATTGGGGTAAATTACAGAAAAAAGCAAACTGTGGTGTTGGTGTAGGGAGTTGCATACAATACTTAATCTTTACAAATTTACCTTTGTAAGCTGGAGGCGGATTTTGTTTCATGATGTCTAATAAAGCATCATTTAATTTGCTAGTTGTAATCCTGTTTTTTCTATTTTCAAAAACCTCAACCGCAGTTTCAATAGCTTTAAAAATACGTTGTTTGGTCAACGCAGAGGTAAAAATAATAGGTACATCAGTAAAAGGAGCTATTTCACTTCTAATTTTGGCTTCAAATTCTTTAGTGGTATGTGTGTCTTTCTCTACTAAATCCCATTTATTAACCAAAATAACAATGCCTTTCTTATTTTTTTCAGCCAGCCAAAAAATATTCTGATCTTGACCTTCAAATCCTCTAGTAGCATCTAACACTAAAATAGCAACGTCGCAATATTCAATAGCACGTACAGAACGCATTACAGAATAAAATTCAAGATCTTCTTTTACTTTACTTTTACGGCGGATTCCTGCAGTATCTACTAAGTTAAATTCAAATCCGAATCGGCTATATTTTGTATCAATAGAATCTCTAGTTGTACCTGCAATATCAGTAACAATATATCTTTCTTCGCCAATTAAAGCATTGATAAAAGAAGATTTTCCTGCATTTGGTCTACCGACAACTGCAAAACGAGGTAAATCTTCTTCAATTCTTTCTTCTTCTGGTGGCAATACTTTCACCAATTCATCTAATAATTCGCCCGTACCACTACCATTTATGCTTGCAATCGTAAAATATTCACCCAATCCTAACGCATAGAATTCAACAGCATCAGCATTACGTTTGCTATTATCTACCTTATTTATAGTTAATAATACGGGTTTTTTGACTTTACGGAGTAGTTTTGCAACGTCTTCATCCATCCCAGTAACACCAGTATTAACATCAACCATAAAAATAATAACATCAGCCTCATCAATTGCTAATTCTACTTGTTTGTCAATTTCAGCTTCAAAAACATCATCAGATCCTTTTACATAACCACCAGTATCAATTAAGGTAAACTCTCTGCCATTCCATTCACTTTTGCCATAATGTCTGTCTCTTGTTACGCCACTAACGGCATCAACAATAGCCTCTCTACGTTGAATTAAACGATTAAAAAAAGTTGATTTACCAACATTTGGTCTTCCTACTATGGCTACTA
>Ga0209633_10002227_pt1 | contig 19008 bp, 9 predicted proteins | sample Cruoilmetagenom1_FD_187290 | JGI IMG/M metagenome (GOLD analysis project Ga0209633, IMG submission 187290) | Oil polluted marine microbial communities from Coal Oil Point, Santa Barbara, California, USA - Sample 1 (SPAdes) (version 2) | ecosystem: Environmental > Aquatic > Marine > Oil seeps ... | reverse complement strand
TATCGGTACCTATATTCTTGAAATTAAGATTGTACCATGCTTTGGCTCCTAAAGGAATTGTAGCGTTTAATGTAATTGGCGTACCATTGTCATCTTCTACACTGGTTAACACTTCTATTACTGGCTCTATGATGTTGATGGCAAGTGTATTTAAAAAGGTATAAATCCAGTCATGATCATCAAGAAGCTCATTTGTTACCCTAACGGTAAGTCCTGTTTCATTATTACCAATCAAACTATTACCTGCATTTAATGCCGTTAAATCTAATAGTTTCTGATCCCAACCCAACGTATTTTCACTATTTACATTACGGTTGGTTACATGTGCTCCATTTTCAGTGATTTTACTATTAAAAAAATTATCAATTGGATTTTCAGCATCATATAAAGCTGTAAAATTTGTATTGGCATCTGCTTTTATAAGCATTTGGTCTCCTTTTAATCTTAAATCACCTTCCAAGGCAACTACTCCTATTCTACCTTCTACAGGACCTGAAGGTGGTGTTTTAAAGCCCGTATAACTAAAATCTACTGTCCCTTCATCAATAGTAACATTCCCAAATCTATCCTCTTCATATCTAACAGCTGAAAAACCATCAAAAGTAGAAATATACTTACGTGGTTTAGAAGGGTCTTCATAAACAATGACTAATGACCAACCTGCTGAAGCATGCCTACCAATATTTGTACTAACATTAGCAACAAAATAATCTCCCGAAGGATTAGTATTTGTTGTAACAATATCTGTAACCTCTTTATAATAGATTACATCCAATTGAGCATCTGCCGTTAAATCTTGATATGCACCGCCTGGTATTTTAAATTTAATCTCATTTGGTGCAGGGTTACTTGGTGCAGAAACGGCACCCCAATACAAACCAGCGTACACAACTTTATTACAAGCATTTGTAGTAAAGTTAGCACTACTTGAATTAAACGTTGAAGCATCACTATCAATATCGATAAAAAGCATATCAGTCACGTTATTCTGATCATCATCATTGTAAGGCTGGTCTACAAACTTCCCTACATTTGTATTACCGATAATGGTTAAATCACCATTAATACCTTGTTTTTCGTATCGCTGAACAAAAGGCGTAGTAGTTTGTGCTTTTGCTACTAATGGGATAAATAATAATGCTAATAAAAACATCAGTATTATATAGACAAAATTACTCTTTTGTGTTGTTTGGGTTGATTTCATGTATATTTAGTATTTAGCGATTACTTGTGAATAAAACGCATGATTATTAGCTTTAGTATATACATAACAACTATAAATCTAACTTTCCTACCTATGACAATAAAATAATGTGTATTTTTTTGATTTACAGATATGTATAAAATTTTTATCTCAGAGATTACTAGAGAAAATTCTTCTTTTTATACAAAAAAAATAAAACGGGATATCCACATTTGGATATCCCGTTTTAAAAAATATTGTCTATTTTTTTATTATCTATATAAAGTAACGTTTCCTTTAAATTCTCTATTATCGTCTGGATTATTCAATTTAATGATATACCAATAGTCTCCTGAGGGTAATAATTTTCCTTTATAAGATCCATCCCAAGAATATTGGTTTCCTTGATAAGCCTCAATTAAACGTTGATATCTATCAAATATTTTAACAGTAATGTTTGGATAATCTTGAATTCCTTTAGGATACCAAGTCTCATTTATCCCATCTCCATTGGGTGTAAAGAAATTTGGAATCTGCATACATGATAATTTTGACTCAACTGTTATGGGTTCTGAGGTACAGCCAGTAACTGTATTTACAACTGTTACTATATGCTCGCCATCTGATACATTCTCAAAAACTCCTGATGTTTGTGTAGTGATACCATCTAAGGTATAACTCACTTCATTTGTATAGGCATCTGCTACTGTGGCTATAACTTGATTTGTTAAAGTTTCACAATTTGTAACCGATTCTGCTGCAAATTCTAAATCAGTTAACTCAATCAAATTAATCGTTTGAACCATATCACATGTATTGATACTTTTTACTTTACGGATGGTAATGGTATGGTCTCCTTTACTTAAGCCAGAAAATACTGGAGAAGACTGAAAATTGGTTCCATCTATACTATAGGTAATGGTATTACCTGCATTGTTTTGACTAATAGTTACACTAATCTTACCATCTGATCCGCCTATACATACTACATCTTCTTTTACAATATCATAAGCTATCTCTTCATCAAAATCAATAGTAACTGTGGTTGGTGTTATACATCCATTAGCATCTTTAACAGTAATGGTATGATTACCTTCTGTACTCACATTAAATAGATTAGAATCTTGATAAGCTCCGCCATCAATATTATATTGATAAGGTAGCGTACCTCCAGTTCCTGTGGCATCTACTCTTCCAATTAAGGCATTACCATTACATGGCATAATATTGTCTACAACTTTACTGGTGGCTTCTAATAATGTTGGCTCGCCTATAGTAAATTGATTAATATCAAAACAACCATCTGCATTGGTAACCTTTACACTATAAGTACCTATATCTAAACCTGTAAAATCATAAGACTTTGAGGCTACTGGACCTTCGGTAGCGATTACTGTGCCTCCTTGTGATAATTCATAAGTGAACGTTGCTGCATCATCTACAATAGTTATATTAACTTTTCCGTCTGAACTATCTTTACATAAAGCATCACTAGGGGTAAATGTGACATCCAACCCTAAAACTGTAACTGTTCTTGTTGTTACTGTACACCCAACCTTGGTTTGTGTACAAGTATAAACACCAGGACCTGTAACAATTATCTCTTTTGAATTGGCTGCTAAAACGTTACCATCTTGATCTACCCATTTGTAAATATTATATCCTTCATCACCTGTAACTGTTAAGTTATTATTACAATATTGTAATTCAGTATTAACCAGACAAGAACTGATATCTACATATAAATCCATAGTTCCTTCATTACCTAATCCACAACCACTAACTCCATTCAAGCCTGGTTGAGCTGTTATATTTGTTCCTGAAGTTTCTCCATCATAATAGGATTCAAGACTATTGACTAATGTATTTGTACAAGCATCAGTATAATCATCACAATTATCTGATGCGGTAACTTGGTATCTGATATCATAAGCTGCATTAGTTGGATCTGATTCTCGTACTACCAATGAATTATCAATATCAAAACGTAATACACGTGTGGCACTATTATACGTATAAGTTACACCAGCTGGAAGCTCTATCGTGCTTTCGTCTAAAGTAACATTAATTGGCAAGGTGTTTAATATATAAGTGCTTTCTGCATTATCGGTACCTATATTCTTGAAATTAAGATTGTACCATGCTTTGGCTCCTAAAGGAATTGTAGCGTTTAATGTAATTGGCGTACCATTGTCATCTTCTACACTGGTTAACACTTCTATTACTGGCTCAATAATATTAATCGCAAAGGTGTTTAAAAAGGTGAAAATCTGATCACCAGTAGTAGTAACCCTTACAGTTGCTCCAGTTTCATCATTACCAATTAGACTGTTACCTGCATTTAAAGCTGTTAAATCTAACATGGCCTGATCCCAACCTAGTGTATTTTCACTATTTACATTTCGGTTAGTTACATGTGCTCCGTCAACGGTTATTTTACTATTAAAAAAATTGTTTGCTGGATTTTCAGCATCTGACAATGTTGTAAAACTTGCATTGGCATCAGATTTAAACTGCATTTTATCTCCTGTCCATTTTAAATCTCCTTCCATGGCAACCACACCAATTCTCCCTTCTACAGGGCCCAATGGTGGGGTTTTAAATCCTGTATAACTAAAATCTACTTCTGGATTAGAACCATTTACTCTAGAAAAACCATCAAAAGTAGAAATATACTTACGTGGTTTTGAAGGATCTTCATATACAATTACTAATGCCCAGCCAGCTGAGTTATTACTGTCGGATTCTGAAGCTAATGCTTCTTTTGTATTTACATTCGCCACAAAATAATCTCCTGAGATATTTGTGCTGCTAGTTGCAATACTAGTTACATCTTTATAATACATCCTATCCAATTGAACATCGGCAACAAGATCTTGATAAGCACCACCTGGCACTTTAAATTTAACTTCATTACGAGATGATATATTTATATCTGATGGTATCTTAGTTCCCCAGTACAAACCAGCATAGACAATTTTATTACATGCGTCTGTTGTAAAGTTAGCACTACTCGAATTGAACGTTGAAGCATCATTATCAATATCGATAAAAACCATATCGGACTGATTATTTACATCAGGCCCATTATAGGGTTGATCTTTAAATTTTCCTAAGTTAGTATTACTAAGAATGATTAAATCACCATTAATACCTTGTTTTTCATAACGCTGAACAAAAGGCGTAGTGGTCTGAGCTTTTGTAAATAATGGGATAAACAACAAGGCTATTAATAAGAATAATGTAATATAAATAAAATTACTTTTTTGAATAGTATCTGTTGACTTCATTGATGTAAGTATTTAGCGATTTATGAATAAAACGCATGATTATTAGCTTTAGTATATATACATAACAACTTAACTCACACTTTTCCTACTAAATTTAACTCATTAAAAAGCGGGAAATCCAAAAAAAAATGGATTTCCCGCTTTAAAAATTTTTCTAATTTATATTGTTATCTATACAACGTAACATTACCTTTAAATTCTCTATCATTAACTGGATCATTTAATCTTATAATATACCAATAATCACCTGAGGGTAATAATTTTCCTTTATAAGTTCCATCCCAAGAATGTTGATTTCCATTATAACGTACAATCAACCTTTGATATCTGTCAAATATTTGTACTGAGATGTTAGGATAATCAGCTATATGCTTCGGATACCAAGTATCATTTGTTCCATCTCCGTCTGGAGTAAAGAAGTTCGGAATTTGCAATCCATTATGCACCAAATCAACTTGTAACTCAACTATACAATCTTTAGCATCTTTAACATAGATGGTATATGTACCAGTATGATCAATTTCAAATACATCATCAGTACCAAAATCATTTGAATTATCAACGGCATATTCATAAGGTGGCAATCCACCAGTAGCTAGTATCTTATATTTATTTGAACCAGCACTTTCATATACAATAGTCACAGGCTGATATCCTTCTTCTAAAGTAATCGTAATTGTAGTATCAATTGTAAATCCTTCAGAATCTCTAACTGTTACTGTATAATCACCACTAGAAGTTACTACAAAAACCTTATCAGTTTGGTAAGTAACACCACCATCAATACTGTATTGATAATCTGGAGATCCTTTTTCTGCAATTACTTCAAATGACCCTGTAACACTTCCATCACATTCAAAAGTACTATCTAAAGGGTTCGTTGTAGCTTCTAAAGTACTATTAGCATTTAATTCTATTGGTAATTCAAATGTTTCACATAAACAATTGGTATTAGAATTTACTACAAAGACAATTTTATTGTTTCCGCATAAAGATGATTCATCAAAACTTATGGTTTGTGTTATTGTTGCACCCGATGGCATTTCTTGATTTATTGTACCAGAATTGATAGCTGTTCCTTGAGGGTTACCATCAACATCAGCACAAAAGATATCATAAGTATAACCTGCAGTTGCATCTAAGCCATTATTTACTAAACTAAGATTTACTCTATATGCATAAACACCACCATCTACAACTACAGTAGCTGTTGTTGTTCCTGCATCAGCTAAACTTGGTTTTAAAATGTCTAATGGCTCTGTTGCACTTCCTGTAATTATTTTGGTGGTTGTACATGCTACACCGTTACATAAAACATTGGCTGCTATAACATAATTCTCTACAGTAAAATCTAAGTCTGTAGCACAACCTCCATTAGCATCACTAATAATATTAAAAGTAAAGTTTACTCTATCTAAATTCACTAATCCTGCTGGATACTGAAATGTTAACACATTTGTTGCTGCATCATATCCTACTACTGTAATATTATCAGTACTGCTAAATGATCCATCTACATAACTTACTCCAGCTGGCATGATAACATCTCCAAAATCTGCATCTTCTGTTTTCGTTGTTGCTTGACCTATTATGTCTGAAAATATAGTAGATACTGTTACAGCTTCTGTAGTTCCACAATAATCTATATGTGCTCCTTCAGCATTTCCATTATCTGGTAAAGTAACAGATGTAAACGCATCATAAGGCTGTTCTGCACCATCAATTCTAATTTTTTCAGAATATAATAATGAACCATTTCCTTCAGCTACGTCTCCACAAGGTTTGTTACCAAAAACTTTAAATTGTAATGGTGTACTTGATACAAAATCACAAGTTGTTTTTAAATCTAAAATAACTTTTACTTTTCTATCATTATCTGTTACTGCTTTATTTGTACCTAGCAATTCACCTAAAGTTTTTATTACACTATGCTCACCTAAATTAATGCTTAATACTTCTGAATTAATTGTTGTATTTGCATCTTCAAGTGTTGCTGAGTCAAAAGGATAACCAACTTTTACTGACTGAATCTCTAATGCATTTAATGGTAATCCTGGAATAGAAAATTCAACTCTTGGATCTATTACTCCAGCAAATTGAGCACTATTTACTTCTAACTCTATTCTAAATGGGTCACACATAGTAATACGAGTATCTGGTTGCTCTGTAATTTTTAATTGAATTTCAGAAGCTCTTGGTAGTAAAGTTAAATCAACATTATTTTCGTAACATAAATTTGCTTGATTAGCATAATCTGTTGGATATGCATCACAATCCCAGCCATGTGCAAAATTAACTATCTGCTCAGTACATGAACTATACCCAGCTTTAATTTGGATATTTTTAAATGTACCATTAGCTAATGCACCAACTTCTACATAGGCAATCCCTCCTACTTTTTTAACCTCTAAATCTATAGGGGTGCTAGCATTTGTCATATCTTGTGCTGAATTTACATCTATTGCTGATGCAACTTTTATCCAATTAAAATCTATTGATCCATCACCTGGTGATGTATTGGTAGCAACAATATCAAATGTAGCTACACTGGCATCTCCATTCACTATGGATGAACTACCTGATTGTAAAGAAAATGTTGGCTTAGTATAATGTAATTCTTTTGTTGTTGTAATGGGTGTTTCTGGTGTGTTATCTCCATAATGAAATTCATTATACTGCCCTTCAAAAGTAACATCACCTTGTTCAATGGCACCACAGGTACCTTTTATCCACACTTGAGTACTTGGGAAATATGTAGCACGTTGATCTCCATTTCTAAAACTAGCTGTTGGAGTTATGGTTACAATATTACCAACTTGATTCGCAGTCAAATCACCGTTAACTATACTAAATACACCTTGTTGATTATTTATTTGTGCTTTACCTGTAAATCTAAAACCATCAGGTAATGTAACTATCATTTTATTTAAACCAAATGGTGGTCTATATTCATGTGGATGCAAGTCTTCAATATCTGCTCCTTCTGTTGACCAAGCTCTCACTACACCTTCTTCACAATTCTTAAATTCTTCTTCATATTTACCAATACTATGTGTAACTTTTAAATAGGAAGCTGTTGATCCATAAGTATCACATGACACTCTATTATTTGCACCATCTACAGAATGATATTTACCTTTAAAATTGGTTAATTTATGTAATTTTCTACCTGCAGTTTGATTTGTGTTAAATTTATAATTTACAGTAACAAAAATCAAATCTTCCTCTTCAAATAAATTACTATCAAATAGACTTTTATAAGAGCTAATATCAAATGTTGCAATATGATCATTACCTGAACTTGTTATTGTAGGTGTGATAGATAAAGCCTGATCAGCAGTAGTGTTACTAGCCGTTGCATCAAATATATGTATTATTCCGTCAACAAATTGAATGTCATCTGCTCCCAAGGTTGTTCCATCAGTAGTATATTTAATATCAATAAATAGTTTATCGGTACTGAAGTTCTGAATTTTAGCCTCTGTAACAATTCGCATATTATCACCGACTAAATACCTATCTTTTTCTGTTTCAGGAATTGTAGCTAAATCTACTTTAGCAGTCATGGTATTATCAGTATAACCCGCTGTTGTTCTAAAAGTATCAAACTTTGTTATGGCTGGGCCATCACAATCAGCTGCACAACCATGTGTTTGTATTGGCTCTGATGTTCCACAATGTATATCTTGATCAAAACCTGCTATACCACCTGCATCTTTTAAAGTTAAATGTGTCAAGTAATCTACAGTAAATGCACTTGTTGCATTTGTAGCATTATAATCTGCACAATTTAATAGTAAAGGAAGCTTTAAAATTCCGTTAGAAAAAACATTAGTTAAAATATATGGATAATTATATAGGTTAGTGGTTGTATACGTTATTGTGTTACCTACTTGCGACATGCCAGCAACAGGGTTTGCAGGATCTAAGCTTACACCAGTTGGCACAGTAATTATTACCGAAAACTCACTATCGTCAGCATTTGAAATAGCATTATGCCCATTAAGATCTATATTACTATACATAGCAGGTTGAAAAGTAATCTCAAAAGGTTGTCCTCCTGTTACATCAGTAACTCCACCAATTTTGGTTTCGTGATAATAATCGGTGGTTAAATTTTTATAACCAAAATCTATTCGTTTGGCATCTCTAGCCATATAACACTGGTCTTTTATATTTACATCGAAGTATAAATGCTCCCATCTAATATAATCTTGTCTACCCACAACACAATCTAGATCTCTTGCTGTATAGTCGATATCCATTTCAATGATGGTTGAAGCTCCAGGAGCCATATCATCAAAAAAGCCATCGCCATCTAAATCTTCTAAGCCTACTCCTGCACCATCTGGATCAGTAGTTAAAAAGTTGGGTGGTATAGCTACAGTGGTAGCTGAACCTCTAGTTGTGTATATTGTAGCTGGGTTATCAAATGTTGGTATTACTGCAGGTCCATTAGTAAAGTGGACATTACTTAATGCTTTTGTATTTGCCCAATCATAAGCCCACATTGGATTAACATCATAGGTTGTTAAATCTGAATCATTATGACCTAAACCAATATTAATATATACATCCGTAGCATAACCTCCAGCAACTGTAGTTGTATTTTCAATTTTTACTCTGGTATGATTTGTAGCTAAAATATCATTAGAACCTTCTAATTTTGTTATCGATAATCCAGGTACCTCAGTCCCTAATAAGATTGAACCCGATTTTTCACTACTTCTTTGACAGTTCCAATAGGAACTGTGAATTATTTCAGAATTTTCACAGCTTAACACTGCAAATTTTTCTTGAAAAGTAAAACTTTCTCCATTCATATATTGCCCATCTCCATTTTCTCCAGTTGTAGCTACATTATAGGGTGCTTGAGTTAAATCTATATCAAATACTAATTTTGTTATTCCTGTTGCTGCATCTGTATCTGAACTTACAGGTGTTAATACATTACCATTAAACTTAAATTCATAATTATAAATACTTGAACCTATTTTTATCTCATGATTAAAAGCTGTAATATCTCCATTACCTCCTTGTACATCTTGAATATTTCTTTCATAATATATTGGGCTAGCAACATTACTTATTTCACCATCTATAGATTCAATATCTACAACACTTAACGAAGCAGATAATAAGCCATAAGAAGATACCGTATCATCAAAATCTTGTGCAGATTTCGGTGTACTACCAATTAAATAATCTATTTTATGTCTATCTTTAAATATACCTCCACCTTCTTTAAAAGGGACAGCATCACATGTAGCTCTTCTTCTAAAAGACAATTTAATTTCATCTAAAAAATCCCAATTATTATCAGTTCCTCCTCCACTTATATTTCTAATTTGAAACTCTGGATTTGTAATTGATGATGAAGTATTATAAGTTACTGCATAGTTATTGTTAGGGTTCACCTCCATGGTTATACTCCCAACAACATACTCTATTCCTTGAGGAAGCGTAAATGTAATATTCAATCCATGTAAATTTTCTCCTGTAGCTTTTATAAAAATAATCTCTTCAGAGTCTCCTTCTTCTGCTTCTAAAGTTGCTTCAGGGTCCAATCGTACAGAAATGTCACTATTCTTGATTTGTGCATTACTAATGGTTGACTGTAATATTATTAAAGTAATTAGTCCTATAAGTTTATAACTTAATAAACTTATAATTTGTTGGTAAATCGATTTCACAATTTTAATTTTAGGGTTAAAAAATAATTAGTTAACTATATAACAACTGAAACTGAAAGTGTCCTACACAAACAATCATTTTTTTGTTATATCAATTTTTATAAGTAAAAATTTTAATCAATAATTGTGATATTTTTAGTTCATAAATTATTATGAGATTATTAACGTGTAGTTTATTATAATATTTCAATGCAAGAAAATTAATTGAAGTATTTAAAATCATTCTTAATGAAATAATTAAATTAAAAAGACTTCAAAAAAATGAGCATATTGATTAAAAAAAGAAGAAAATTTATTTTTTTATTATGATATTCTTAAAAATTGAAATTAAAACATAGCTTAAAATAATGATAGGTATTGCTTTGATTTTAAGAACTATAATTAAAACTAAAATAAATATTATAAAAAAAATTTCAATTGCATTATTCTTTAAGGAAAAATTTTTGAATTTTAAAGAAAAAAGTGGAATTTCAGCATTCATCAAAATGCTAAAAACTAATACAATTACAACTAAAATATATTTATTTAATATCAATTCATTTACGACGACATTATCTCCATAAGCCAATATTAATGGTAATGAAAGTACAAAAAGTGTCATAGCAGGAGTAGGCAAACCTATAAATGAAGACGTTTGACGCTCATCAATATTGAATTTTGCTAGCCTATAAGCCGCAGCCAATGGCAATAACAATCCCACAAAAGGCAACAAATGAATATTGGCTCCTGCCCAATGTATTACACCAGTTTCTTCAAAAACTGTCCAATCGCCAATTTCACATGAGAGCCCATTTTTCCAATCTTCATGTAATGTTCTTTCTAATAGTTGATACATTACAATCCCTGGTACAACACCAGAAGTAACCATATCTGCTAATGAATCTAACTGTAACCCTAATTCTGATTGTACATTGAGAATTCTAGCTACCAATCCATCAAAAAAATCAAAGAAAATTCCAATTAAAACAAAGATTGCTGCTTCAATTAATCGATCATTAACTGCCAACATGACTGCAAGAATTCCTGCTAATAAATTCAATAATGTAATGATATTTGGGATGTGCTTTTTGATATCGTTAAATTTTAATTTTGGTAAAAATACAGAAATAATTCGTTTCCATATTTATAATTTTATGATGAAATTACTTGTTGATAAAATAATCAATATACTATTTTGTATTTTACTTTGAAATAGTACATTAGCAACTGTGCAAAAATCTACATGTTTTAATGGCTAAAGAAACAAAATATACAGAAGACAATATTCGCTCACTAGATTGGAAGGAGCATATAAGAATGCGTCCGGGCATGTATATTGGCAAGCTTGGTGATGGCTCTGCTCCTGATGACGGAATCTATATATTGATCAAAGAAGTTTTAGATAATTCTATTGATGAATATGTAATGGGTGCTGGAAAAACCATTGAAATAGCTGTTAGAGATAAAACGATAACTATTCGTGATTATGGACGTGGAATTCCGCTAGGTAAAGTAGTTGACGTAGTTTCTAAAATGAATACTGGCGGTAAGTACGATTCTAAAGCCTTTAAAAAATCTGTTGGACTGAATGGTGTGGGTACAAAAGCTGTAAATGCATTGTCCGCTAACTTTAAAGTACAATCCATTCGTGATAATAAAACCAAATCGGCAGAATTTGAGCGTGGAGAATTGGTTTTTGACGGTGAAATTGAAAAATCTTCACAACGCAAAGGGACGAGAGTTTCCTTTACCCCAGATGAAGAAATCTTCTCAAAATTCAAGTATCGCAATGAATATATTATAAAAATGATAAAAAACTATGTGTATCTAAACACAGGTTTAACCATCATTTTTAATGGAGAAAAGTATTTTTCTGAAAACGGATTAAGAGATTTGTTAGACGAAAATATTGCCGAAGAATCTAAACTTTTCCCAATTGTACACTTATTAGAAGAAGATATTGAAATTGCTCTAACCTACAGCAAAGCTCAATACAATGAAGAATACCATTCTTTTGTAAACGGACAACATACCACTCAAGGTGGGACGCATCAAAATGCCTATCGTGAAGCAATAGTCAAAACTATCCGTGATTTTTTTGGCAAAAATCATGACGCTTCTGACATCAGGAAATCTATTGTTACCGCTATCAGCATTAAGGTAATGGAACCTGTTTTTGAAAGTCAAACAAAAACCAAATTAGGTTCTACAGAAATGGGAGGTGGTTTGCCAACTGTTCGTACATTTATCAATGATTTTGTCAAACAAAAATTCGACAATTATCTCCATAAAAACCCAGATACTGCTAGTAAAATTCAACAAAAAATACTTCAAGCTGAACGTGAACGCAAAGATTTATCTAGCATCCGTAAATTAGCGAGAGATAGAGCAAAAAAGGCTAATCTGCACAATAAAAAACTACGTGATTGTAGAGTGCATATGGGCGATATGAAAAAAGATAATCGATTAGACACTACCCTATTTATTACCGAGGGTGATTCAGCAAGCGGATCTATAACTAAATCACGTAATGTCAATACTCAAGCCGTTTTTAGTTTAAAAGGAAAGCCTTTAAATTCTTATGGATTAAGCAAAAAAATAGTTTATGAAAACGAAGAGTTTAACTTACTACAAGCTGCCTTAAATATTGAAGATGGTATTGAAAACCTTCGATATAATAATATTGTAATTGCGACTGATGCTGATGTAGACGGTATGCACATTCGCTTGCTATTGATTACATTCTTTTTACAATTTTTCCCTGAAGTGATTAAAGAAGGGCATTTGTATATCTTAGAAACGCCTTTATTTAGAGTTAGAGACAAAAAAGATACACATTACTGCTATTCTGAACAAGAAAGGAAAGATGCTATCAAATCTTTACGAGGAAAGCCTGAAATAACACGATTTAAAGGATTGGGAGAAATTTCACCTAATGAATTTGTTCATTTTATTGGTAAGGACATGCGTTTAGACCCTGTAATGTTAGACAAAGACAAACCAATACAGGAAATGTTGGAATTTTATATGGGTAAAAACACGCCTGACAGACAGAAGTTTATTATTGATAATTTAAAAGTTGAACTTGATTTGGTTGAGGATATTTAGAAAATGGCAGAAGAAAATGAAAAATTATAAAGTATAAAAAAGCTGTGTAAAAAAATACAAATTATGGATATTCAGTTAGAAAAATATAAATTAATGGAGTGGTTAATCACTCTAGATGATATTTCTGTTCTAAAACGTTTGAAAAGAATTAAAGACAACCCTATAGACGAATCAGAATGGAGTGAAGAGGTCTCAGCGATTGAAAAAGCATTAATTGGCATAGGCTTAAAAGACTATAAAGAAGGTAATACATATTCGCACAAACAGGTAATGGAAGAATTGAATGAAAAATATGGTCTTTAATCATGAAAATCATCTGGACACATCTTGCTAAAACCACTTATTTTGATGCAATAGATGATTTAAATAAACATTGGACAAAAACTGAAATAACTAATTTTATAACGAGAACAAATACACATTTAGATACTATAAAAAATGGAGTTGTAGCACATAAATCTATTTATAAAAAAATTAGAAAATGTATCATTCATAAAAACATCTCTTTATATTACACAGAAAACAAAGCAGATAATGAAATAATCTTAATTGTTTTTTACAATAATAAAATGAACCCCAAGACCCTATTAAAACTACTAAATAGAAATATTTTTTAAGAAGGAGAGAAATGGCAGAAGAAAACGAAAACATAGAAGATCCAAATTTACCAACTGAAGGTCAGGTCAATGAGCAAGAAGAAACCATTACCAAGATAACAGGTATGTACAAGGAGTGGTTTTTAGACTATGCCTCGTACGTAATTCTAGAAAGAGCTATTCCTGCTATTGACGATGGTTTCAAACCTGTACAACGTCGCATCATGCAGTCTATGAAAGATTTAGATGATGGGCGTTATAATAAAGTTGCCAACCTTGTGGGGCACACCATGCAATACCATCCTCATGGCGATGCCAGTATTGCCGATGCTATGGTACAGTTAGGACAAAAAGAGCTCTTAATTGATATGCAAGGGAACTGGGGAAATACCCTCACAGGTGATAGAGCTGCTGCTTCACGTTATATTGAAGCACGACTGTCTAAATTTGCTTTAGAAGTGGTCTTTAATCCTAAAACTACAGAATGGCAACAATCTTATGACGGAAGAAGAAAGGAACCTGTAGATTTACCTGTAAAATTCCCATTATTACTCGCACAAGGTGCTGAAGGAATTGCAGTGGGATTATCAACAAAAATTCTACCACACAATTTTAATGAACTGATAGATGCTTCTATAAAGCACTTAAAAGGACGAAGTTTTAAATTGATTCCTGATTTTTTAACAGGTGGTATTGCAGATGTAACCAATTATAATGATGGGAAACGTGGAGGGAAAGTCAGAGTACGTGCTAAAATTTCACAATTAGATAAAAACACGTTAATTGTCAACGAATTACCATACGGAACCACAACTTCTTCTTTAATAGACTCTGTACTAAAAGCGAATGATAAAGGGAAGATAAAAATTAAAAAAATTGAAGATAATACTGCTGCTCAAGTAGAAATATTAATCCACTTACCTAGTGGAGTTTCGCCAGATAAAACTATAGACGCATTATACGCCTTTTCAAATTGCGAGCAATCCATTTCACCTTTAGGCTGTATCATTGAAGACAACAAACCTATTTTTATAGGCGTGCACGAAATGCTTAAGCACTCTACAGATCATACCGTAGCTTTGTTAAAGCTCGAGCTAGAAATTCAACTCAAAGAACTAGAAGAACAATGGCATTTTGCATCTTTAGAGCGAATTTTTATTGAAAACAGAATCTATCGTGATATTGAAGAAGAAGAAACATGGAAAGGTGTAATTACTGCAATTGACAAAGGTTTAAAGCCGTTTACAAAACATCTTAAAAGAGTTGTTACTAAAGAAGATATTGTCCGATTGACAGAAATTAGAATTAAAAAAATATCAAAATTTGATATCGATAAAGCCAAACAGCATATTGAGAGTTTGGAAGACAAAATTGCCGAGGTTAAAAACTATTTAGCAAACCTTATCGACTATGCGATTGATTATTTTAAAAATCTAAAAAACAAATACGGCAAAGGTAAAGAACGTAAAACAGAAATCAGAATTTTTGAAGATATCGTCGCCTCAAAAGTTGCCATGAAAAATGCTAAACTCTACGTAAATAGAGAAGAAGGCTTTATTGGTACATCTTTACGAAGAGATGAGTTTATTGTAGATTGTTCAGATATTGATGATATTATTGTATTCAAGGCTGATGGAAAAATGATGATTACCAAGCTAGGTTCAAAAACTTTTGTTGGAAAAAATATCATTCACATTGCTGTTTTTAAAAAGAAAGACAAGCGTACTGTTTACAATATGATTTATCGTGATGGTAAAGCAGGAGCTACATTTATGAAACGCTTTGCTGTTACTGCCGTTACACGCGATAAAGACTATGATTTAACTGCTGGAAACAAGCTGTCAAAATTATTTTATTTTTCTGCAAATCCTAACGGGGAAGCCGAAATAGTCACAGTAAACCTAAGAGCTGTAGGAAGCGTTAAAAAATTAAAATGGGATATTGACTTTGCTGACTTAGCTATTAAGGGACGCGGTAGTAGAGGAAACACCGTAACTAAGTATGCTGTAAAAAATGTTGAACTCAAAGAAAAAGGTGTTTCTACACTAAAGCCCCGTAAAATATGGTTTGATGATACGGTTCAACGACTAAATGTTGATGGTAGAGGTGATTTATTAGGTGATTTTACTGCTGAAGACCGGTTGCTAATCATTACGCAATCTGGTAAGGTAAAAACCATAACCCCTAACCTTTCTACACATTTTGATGAAGACATGATAGTGTTAGAAAAATGGATTCCCAATAAACCAATTTCTGCAATTCATTTTGATGGAGAGAAAGAGCGTTATTATATAAAACGTTTTATGATTGACAACCCTAATAAAGAGGAATTATTTATTAGTGACCATCCTAAGTCTCAATTAGAAATTGTAGCTACAGATTTCAGACCTATGGCTGAAGTTATTTTCTCAAAACGCAGTCTTGAAAATCAAATTATTAATTTTGAAGAATTCATTGCAATAAAAGGAATTAAAGCTATTGGAAATCAATTAACTACAGATAAAATAAAACAGGTTAATCTATTGGAATCTTTACCTTATGAAAACCCAATAGAGAATTCCGTAGAAGTCGTTGAAGAGGAAGAAATAAAAGCTGAGGACACAGAAAAAAACACTGTTAATCCATCAAAAAATACTGAAGAGAAAGAAGATGAAGAAGATGAAGAGGATGACGGGCAAATAACCTTATTTTAAAACTAAAAGGAATTATGAAATTAGGCTTTGTAACTTTCAAATTAACTTCCTTCTGGCACATACTTCTCTACTCTATAAGTGTTATTGTAATTACATGGCTACTTTCTAGAATTATTCGTTTTTTTCTCGTAAAATACATCAATAGAAAAAACAAAGACCATCAATACAGTATTACTAGATTAAAATTTGTAAAAAATTCTGTCAAATTTTTTCTTGGCATCATAGCTTTATTAGTAATTATTTTTACTGTACCAGTATTTAGAAACAAAGCAGGTATTATTTTTTCTGGAGCGGGTATACTAGCAGCAATCATTGGTTTTGCTGCTCAAGCAGCAGTTTCAAATTTAATTGCGGGTGCTTTTATTGTCCTTTTCAAACCCTTTAGAGTTGGCGATTTCATTAAATTAGATGATTTTCGCTTAGGTATTGTTGAAGATATTACTTTACGTCATACAGTAATCAACACCTTTGAAAACAAACGTCTTATCATTCCGAATTCCTTAATTAGTACTGAATCTATTTTTAATCATACCATTGATGATACTTATGTACAAAGCTTTAATAATATTATGGTTGGCTTACATGCAGATATCGATAAAGTTAAAGAAATTATCACCGAAGAAGCATTAAAACTAACGTATATTATTGACAATCGTACTCCAAAAGATAAAGCAAATAATTTACCTCAAATTAAAATCAGAGTCAAAGATATTAATGAAAAAGGCATCTATTTAAGAGCATTTATATGGGTTTCTGATCCTTATGAAGAATTTAGAGTGAAATCTGAATTGTTAGAAGCCGTGCACAAACGGTTTCTTAAGGAGCAAGTTGATTTACCTGTACCTACTAGGAAAATTATTGATGAAAAATAGACAAAAATTATCACTTGTAAAACCCAATTATTTTTAGCAAATTTAAAGTTCATAAAAAACAATAACAAATAAATAATTTTAAGCATGGAAATTTTAGGAATTGATGTTGGAGGTACTGGCATTAAAGGTGCAATTGTAAATATAGAAACAGGAATATTAATTTCTGAAAAGCATCGAATTCCCACACCCAAAGGTGCTATGCCTAGTGATGTGGCTGATGAAATTGCAAATATGATTGAACATTTTAATTGGAAAGGCAAAGTGGGTTGTGGTTTTCCTGCAATTGTATCACACGGTAAAGTGATGTCAGCAAGTAACATACATCAGAGTTGGAAAGGTCTACAAGCAGATAATTTATTCAGCCAACGTACAGGTTTAGATTTCAAAATAGTAAACGATGCAGATGCTGCTGGATTAGCCGCAATGACATTTGGAGCTGGTAAAGGTCAAAAAGGTACTGTTGTAATGATTACCATAGGTACAGGTCTAGGCTCTGGCTTATTTCATGACGGAGTGCTTATTCCAAATATTGAATTAGGTACAATTCCGTATAAAAATTATAAATATTACGAAACTTACACTTCAGATGCCGCTAGAAAAAGAGAAGAACTGAGCTATAAAAAATGGGGAAAACGTTTTAATAAATTCCTTAAATTTGTAGTACTGGTAACCTCTCCTGATTTAATTATTTTAGGAGGAGGTGCCAGTAAAAAAATAAATAAATTCAAAGACCAGCTTACTGTAAATGTACGAGTTTTACCTTCTGAATTTGAAAATGAAGCTGGTATAGTTGGAGCTGCATTAAACGCTCTATAGCTATTTGATTTCACCTATAAATTCATCATCCCATGAACTTAAACTATAAATTTACATTAATAACTTTATTTCTCTTATTATCAATATCTTGCTCTACAAAGAATGATGCTGAAATTGATCCTTTAAAAGAACAAATATTACTTATCAAAAATCAATTTGCTCCTGACAAGCGTACAGCCTTATTTGATGTTATTTCTGTTAAAAATAATACTAAAATTATCCTTAAAGGAGAGTCAAACCTGCCTGAGGCTATCAAAAAATTGAAAGAAAATTTAAACGTTGAGAATATCACTTTCGTGGATAGTATTCAAATCTTACCAAATACCAGTTTAGAAGGGAAAACACGAGGTGTAATAAAAATTTCTGTTGCCAATTTAAGAAGTAAGCCTGCACACTCATCAGAATTAGCAACTCAGGCAACGCTAGGTACACCTGTTTTAGTTTATAAAAAAGCAGAAAACTGGTATTTGATACAAACTCCAGACAAATATTTATCATGGGTAGATGGTGGTGGCATCCAATTAATGACACAAGAAAGATTTGCTACATGGAAATTAGCTGATAAAATCATTTTTTTAAATACCTATGGAGAGTCATTTGATAAAGATCAACAAAATAGGGTTTCTGATTTAGTAGCTGGTGATATTTTAGAACTTACTGAAGAATCAACATCTCATTACAAAGTAAAGTACCCTGACGGTAGAATGGCTTATGTTGATAAAAATAAATCTAAAAAATACAAAGAATGGTTGGCAGCACTCAACCCTACTCAAGAATC
>Ga0209633_10002226_pt1 | contig 19009 bp, 21 predicted proteins | sample Cruoilmetagenom1_FD_187290 | JGI IMG/M metagenome (GOLD analysis project Ga0209633, IMG submission 187290) | Oil polluted marine microbial communities from Coal Oil Point, Santa Barbara, California, USA - Sample 1 (SPAdes) (version 2) | ecosystem: Environmental > Aquatic > Marine > Oil seeps ... | reverse complement strand
TTTCGAGCGCGATAGCGGGCCGGTGTTGCAGTTCGCGGCCTGGGGCTCGGCGCTTTTGATGTTCCCGGTGCTGACCGTTTTCATGCGGCCATTGACGGAAGTTGCGACCCGCGCGGCTGCGGCGCTCTTTTAGCGCGTGGCGAGGCTCCCCTCAGGCGCGCGGCAGGATATATTCGAAACAGTTGATTCAACGAGCCTTGAAGCCAAACGCCGGGCGGATGCGGGCGAAGAGGGCCCGCGCTGGTTCATCGCGCTCAAACAGACCGCGGGCTATGGCCGCCAGGGCCGCGCCTGGAGCCAGGCGACCGGCGATTTTTCCGGCACGCTGTTATTCAAACCGGGTTGCGCGACCGACCAGCTCGGACAAATCTCCTTCATCGCCGCCTTGTCGGTCGCCTCGGCGCTCGACGAAGTCATCGCGCCGGAAAAAATCACGTTCAAATGGCCCAATGACGTCCTCATTGACGGCGCCAAGGCGGCGGGCATCCTGCTTGAACATTTGGGGCCAGCCGATATCAGCAAAGATGGGGCGCCGCTCCTGGCGGTGGGGATCGGCGTCAATATCGTTTCGGCGCCGGCGGATGTTCCCTATCCGACGGCGCGGCTGGTTGATCATGCGGATAATGCGCCGTCGCCACAGGACCTCGCCGCCCGCATCGACCATCATTTCTGGGCCTATCTGAAAGATTGGGAAACCAACGGTTTTGCGAATATCCGCCGCCTCTGGCTGACGCGCGCGCGCGGGATCGGCGCCGAGATCAGGGTTCGTCTGCCGAATGAGGAGCTATCGGGCGTCTTTGAGGGGCTTGATGAAAGCGGCGCGCTGATATTGCAGTCCGGCGCGGAAAAGCGGATCATCAGCGCCGGCGATGTGTATTTTTGATCGCCGCAAAGAACAAAGCGAGCGCGCATGCTTCTAGCGATTGACGTCGGCAATACGAATTCGGTGATCGCCCTTTATGAGGGCGATAAAACCGTCGCGGTGTGGCGCACCTCGACCTCATCAAATCGCACGGCGGACGAATATGCGGTGTGGCTGTCTCAGTTGATGGCGATGGCGGGTTACAAACTCAGCGATATCAGCGATTGCGTGATTTCCAATGTGGTGCCGCAATCGCTGTTTCACTTCCGCAATCTCTCGCGGCGCTACTTTAACAAAGAACCTTTTGTCGTCGGTCCGGATAATATTCCGGGCGTTGAGGTCAGGATTCCCAAACCGTCCGAAGCCGGCGCCGACCGGCTGGTCAACGCCGTCGGCGCTTTCGCGGCCCATGGCGGGCCCTTAATCGTCGTCGATAGCGGCACGGCGACCAACTTTGACGTTATCGGCGCCGATGGCGGTTTTGAGGGCGGGGTCATTGCGCCGGGCATCAATCTTTCCATGCAGGCGCTTCATGAAGCCGCGGCGCGCCTGCCGCGCGTTGCGATTGAAAGGCCCGAAAAAGTCATCGGCGCCGATACGGTGGGCGCCATGCAGACCGGCGTTTTCTGGGGCTATGTCAGCCTCATTGAAGGGCTCATCGCGCGCATCAAGGCCGAATATGGAAAGCCGATAAAAGTCGTCGCGACAGGCGGCATCGCCGCGCTCTTTGAAGGCGCGACGGATGCGGTCGATGTTTTTGATCCGGACCTCACGATCCGCGGGCTGGCGGAAATCCACCGCCGGGTCAAAGCGGCGAAAAATTAAATATGGCGAATGCAGCGTGGCGGCCCTTTTCCACTATCATCTCCATTGTCATCGTCGGACTTGTTCCGACGATCCAGGGCCGCGGCCACGGTGTTGCAGGATTCCGCACGAAGCATGACAAATCGACAATTCAATGGTGGTCGCTCTGGATGCCCGGAATAAATCCGGGCATGACATTGAGTAGCTATAGAGCCTTAACAGAACGATATGTACGGGTTTGCAATGAATAAATCCAAAGTGAAAAATCTCTGATGTCCCGTAAAGAACTCGTTTTTCTGCCGCTCGGCGGGTCCGGCGAAATCGGCATGAACATGAACCTTTACGGGTTCGGCACGCCTGCCAACCGGCAATGGCTGATGATCGATTGCGGCGTCATGTTCGGCGATCTTTCAACGCCCGGCGTCGACCTCATTTGTCCGGACCCGGCCTATATCCTCGAAGAAAAAGAAGCGCTCCACGGGCTCCTCTTAACCCACGGTCATGAAGACCATATCGGCGCCGTCGCGCTCCTGGCGCCGCAGCTTGGCTGCCCGATCTATGCAACGCCCTTCACCGCTGCTCTGGTGCGCCGCAAGCTCGCCGAAAATGACGTGCTCGTTGACCTTAATGTCATCGACATGAATGCGCGCTTCTCGCTCGGGCCTTTCGATATTGAATATGTGACGCTCACCCATTCGATCCCCGAGCCGAGCGGCGTCGTATTGCGCACCGAGCTCGGAACGGTTCTCCATACCGGCGACTGGAAGCTGGACGCGTCTCCGACGCTCGGCCCGGTCGCCGATTCCGGCGCGATCAAAAAACTTGGCGATGACGGCCTCCTGGCGATGGTCTGCGATTCCACCAACGTGCTGTCCGCCGGCACATCCGGCTCGGAGGGCGCGGTCAGAAAATCCCTCATCAAACTGATCAAGAAGCAGGAAGGCCGCGTTGCGGTCACGACCTTCGCATCGAACCTCGCGCGCGTCGTGTCGATCTGCGAGGCGGCCGCGGCGGCTGACCGCAGCGTCTGCCTTCTCGGCCGCTCGATGCTGCGCATCGTTGAGGCCGCGCGCGAGACTGGGCTGTTGCCGGAGCATATGTCCTTTGTCGAACCAAAAGACGCCGGCCATCTGCCGCGCCAGCACGTGCTTTATCTATGTACGGGCAGTCAGGGCGAGCCGCGCGCCGCGCTCGCCCGCATCGCGCGGGGCGATCACCGCGATCTCGTTCTTGGCGACGGCGATACGGTGATTTTTTCGTCCAAGATCATTCCGGGCAATGAGCGCGAGATCTATACGCTGCAGAACGACCTTGTCGATCTCGGCGTTCACGTCATTACCGAAAAAGACGAGTTTATCCATGTTTCCGGCCATCCGTGTCAGGATGAACTGAAATCTATGTATGAGTGGGCGCGGCCGAAAATATCGATCCCGGTCCATGGCGAGGCGCGCCATCTCGAAGAACATGCGGAGTTCGCCTATGAGCTCGGCGTTGAGGAGGCGCTGTCGCCGCGCAATGGCGATCTCATTCGCATCGCGCCGGAAGGCCCGGAAGTGATCGACGAGGTCCCGGCGGGCCGCGTCTATCTCGACGGCGACATGCTGATGCCGAACGGCGCCGCGCCGATGCGCGAACGCAAAAAGCTTTCCTATGCCGGCGTTCTCGTCGTTTCCATCGCCCTCGACAAGCGTCAGGATCTGGCGAGCAATGCGAGGGTCTCCGGCTTTGGCGTCGCCCTTCAAGACGAGGTAACCCTCATCGAAGAAATTGAAGACGCGATCCTCGATATGGCGCCGCAAAAGCGCAAGGACGACGAAGCCGTTGAACTCGCGGTCAAGCGCGCGGCGCGGGTCTATTTCGACCGCAACTGGGGCAAGCGCCCGATCATTCAAACGCAAGTGCTGAGGGTGAACAAATGAACATAGCCGGCGCTATCGTTATCTTCCTGATCTGGTGGTGGGTCGTCTTTCTGGCCGTGTTGCCGAAGGGCGTCGAGGGCCGCTGGGAGGCCGAGGATGACGGCGTCAAAGGCGCCGATCCGGGCGCGCCGGTCAAGCCGGAGATAAAAGCGAAAGCCTGGCTCGCCACCAAGATCACCGTCGTTGTCTGGGCGATCACGGTCGCGATTATTGTTAGCGGTATTTTTAACTTTCGCGAATAATGCTTTAAGCCGCGCTTGCATTGGCAAATGGGCTGTCCTAGCACTACGCCAATCCTGATTTTTCATGCGGAACTCGAGGCGAGGGGTGTTTTATGAGCGAAACGTCGCCCTTCGATAATCCTAACCGTCCTGATGCGGATCGCCCAGCTGTTGACGGCGACGATGTGCAGTTCGCTGAAGACCAGACGCTGTCGCCGGAATTCGTCAAGTCGATTTCCGATATTATCGACGAGCGCGATGCGCTCGGTTTTGAGTTTCTCACCAAAGACCTCCATCCCGCCGACATCGCCGATTTGATCGGGCTGTTGCGCGAGGAAGAGCGCGCGGTCCTGATCGAGATGCTGGGCGGCGCCCTGGCGCCGGACGTTCTCGCCGAGCTTGACGACGATTTGCGCGAAGACGTTGTCGAGGCGATGGGGCCGGAGCGGGTCGCCGAAGCCGTCTCCGAACTCGACACGGACGATGCGGCGTTCGTGCTGGAAGACCTCGACGAGGAAAAACGCGCGGAGATTCTCGCCGAAGTGCCGCTCGAAGACCGGCTCGCCCTTCGCGCCGCCCTCGATTATGCCGAAGACACCGCCGGCCGCGTGATGCAGCGGGAGTTCTTCGCCGCGCCCGGCTACTGGACTGTCGGCCAGATCATCGACCGCCTGCGCGGGGCGGAAGATCTGCCCGAGCGGTTTTACGAAGTCTTTGTCGTCGATCCGGCGTTCAAGCCGGTGGGCGCGGTGCCGCTGGCGACGCTTTTGAAAGAGCCGCGCGACACCGTGATCGAAAAGCTCATGAGCGGCGGGGATTTGCGCAAAATTCCGGTGACGATGGACCAGGAAGAAGTCGCCTATCTCTTCGAGCAATATAATTTGATTTCCTCGCCGGTGATTGACGCCGCCGACCGCCTTGTCGGGATGATCACGGTGGACGACGTGGTCGAGATGGTGCGCGAGGAAAGCCAGGAAGACATGCTCGCGCTGGGCGGTGTTGAGGCCGACACCGGTCTTTCCGACACCGTGGCCGAGACGGTGCGCTCGCGCTTCTCCTGGCTCGCGGTCAATCTTCTGACGGCGATCGCCGCCTCACTGGTGATCGCGCTTTTCGACGCCGCCATCGGCCAGATCGTGGCGCTCGCTATCCTGATGCCGATCGTCGCCTCCATGGGCGGCAACGCCGGCACGCAGACGCTCACCGTCGCGGTGCGCTCGCTCGCGACAAAGGACTTAACGCCGTCCAACGCCGCGCGGATTATTTATCGCGAAACGCTGGTCGGGTTCGCCAATGGCGTCATCTTTGCGCTGATTATGGGCGTGCTCGCGGGCGTCTGGTATTTCATGGCTGGCTGGGGCGGGCAGGCCGAAGCGACGCAACTGGGCATGGTCGTCGGCGCGGCGATGATCATCAATCTGCTCATCGCGGGGCTCGCCGGCATTCTCGTGCCGATCAGTCTTCAGCGTGCCGGCGCGGACCCTGCGGTTTCTTCCGCCGTCTTCGTCACCACCGTCACCGATATTGTCGGCTTCTTCGTCTTTCTCGGGCTCGCGGCGGCGGTGCTTTTGTAGCGGCCTAATCGGCGGCGCGATGGCTGGCGGGATTGTACAGAAATCTCTGTGGGCGAATAAATCGAAGGCCCCTTACTCGCAATCCGCATGGGTCAAAAAGATGCTCTGCACGTCGTAGACCCAGCGATGATAAGGTTTTTCCGGATCGACTGCTATTATATGGATCGCCTTTTCCTGCATGAAGGCGGCCAAAAGCGCTTCCGTGTTCGCCGAGAGCGGGTCTTGCGGCTGTATGCGGCGAATGCCCGCCATGTCGCGCGCCGTGGTGCCGCTTCCATTTATGAAACGAATGCCTTCCTGGTGCGGAATAAGGTAGCCTTGCATTTGTCTGTCGCGGCTGCGGACACGGAACGATAGCACGTTTCTCATTTGCAGCGACGCGGATACAATACAGGCGCGGCTCATGCTGATCCGTTCCGGCGGGGCCATCCCCAGGAGTTTCGGGCCTTGCGGATCGGCCAATTCCGCAGGCGTCTCCGGCGGAACGACTTCCGTTGGCGTTTCCGGAACGGGCGCAATCTCCTGGGCTTCGGCAAGCAGCGAAGAAGCGCTTAGCATCAGGGTCGAAACTCCTATTTGCAACCACGGCATATGATCCCTCCATTCGGGCGGCTATAGTTGATTGGAAATGAGTGGAGCGCCCGCTGGCTTGATCTGAATCAAAGACAGGCGCATCGAGCTGCGGCGCTATGGGCGTGATAGGCGGAGGGAATTGATGGCCAGATATGCAGAGAGGCGGCGCAAGGGACCGATAAGCCTCGTCATTTTGTTATTTCTGGTCGCTGGCGGCATTTATTGGTGCCTGTTGAGTGAAAACTGCAGGCTCCTGGACCCGATCGCCTGCCGAATGGGGCACAGCGAATACTGTCCAAATAGCCCGCCGGTGTTGAGCGCCATTGCAGGGCAGACAACCCGCATAGGCGAGCCCGTCTCGCTGGCGCTTGAGGCGCATGACCCTGATGGCGATGCGCTGGAATTTTCAGCGCAAGGGCTGCCGCCGGGGCTGGCGATCGCACCCGGGTCGGGGATGATCACGGGCGCGCCTGGCGAACAAGGCGACTATGCCGTCAGTGCAAGCGTAAGCGATGGCCGAAACCCGCCCGTGTCCCGCCGTTTTCGCTGGCTGGTCGGGCCGCAAATCGCACCGGAGCCGGAAGCGCAAATTATTACGCCGCCGGCCGAAATGGCGCCGCCAATTGCGGCGGAGGCTTATTTTTTTCCGGGGTCTGCCGCGCTCAAAGACGACATCGCCAAAGACCTCTTGCGGCCGAAAGTCGAAGAAGCCTGTGCGCATGATGATGGGATTGAGCGTGTGGAAGTTTACGGGTTCGTTGATGCGGAAGAAGGTGTCGCCGATCCGGGCACGCTGTCCGAACAGCGCGCGCATATCGTCGCGGATTATATGCGCGATGTTAATCCTGATTGTTTCGAGGGCGCTCCGTTCGAGGTCCAGGGCCTATCGATGAGCCAGGCGCCGGAACCATTGACGCCCGGCTTTTCGGAGTTCGGCGCTCAGCGCGCGCGCGTGACGTTTTATTTTGCCGCGCCGTGATTTTTCGCAAAACGGCTTTACCCGGAACGCTGACCTATTATTTCCGTATCCGGATAAATGTTCGCCGGCGACGGCCCAGGAGCCAATAGGCGCTCGCGCCGGTCATCAGGAGGATGAGAACGCCGGGTTCGGGAACGTCCGTTGGCGGCTCTTCCGGTTCTTCCGGCTCGTCGCAATCAGGGTCCTTGTCAGGATCGCAGGGCGGCTCTTCCGGCGGAACGATCACCGGCGGCACGATGTGGACCGGCGGCGGGTCAAAGAACGGCGGGAAGAACACCGGGATCTCCGGCGGAAAGCTCGGCGTCGGAACTTCCGGCGGCGGCATTTGCGGGGTTGTCGGAACCCGCCCGGCTTCGACTGGCGCCGCCGGGCTATAACCGGCGATGCGGGTCGGAACGGGGCGGGGCGTCAAAAAGACTTGGCGGCGGCCCTCCGCTGGCCTTCTTCGCCGCAGCATCCGCAATTGACGACGATATCGTTGCGAATATCGCCGACCGCGCGCGCATACCAGGCGGCGTAGTCTTCTTCCGCCGGTTTCTTTTCGCCGCCGAATCCGCCTGTCCAGATGATGGCGAAGGCGACGATCAATGCGGCGATAATGTTAGCATAACCGGTGCCGAACATAGCTTAGTACCTGACCTCTAGCGCTCCGTTTTCCCCCAAATCCGCGATATCCCGCCGATCGAGACGCCTGGCCGCGGAGCGTGCGCGGACCATGCGGGTCTTGGCCTCCCAAGTCTCGTGCCATGACGGGGCGCCTGATTGCGATCAAAAATAGCGCCATATTTCAGACGGTTGCCGGCCTTAGCTGGGCCATGGCGCGCTGCGCGCCGAGCCGGCAGTTTGGCGCTTTTTGTCCCAAACCCGCGCAGAATCGGCGCTTAACTGGCGACATGTGCAGTTATGACACATAGGAGGGTTGGCGCGCCCTTTAGCGCCGCCGATGCCCACCCGGCGGCTACACAACCCAGCCGGGGCATGCTATTTAATAGTTAATGCGGGCTTAGCGGGGGCGCTGGCTCGGATGGTGTTTGGTTTTACGGTTGTGAGGTAGAGGGGGTTTGAAGGATCTGATGCGGACGGGAGAGACCGGTCTAAATCTGATCAAAGGCTATGAGGGCCTGCGCATGACGGCGCATTACGCGCCGAGTGAGCAGTGGACCGTCGGCTATGGTCATGTTTCCTCTGCGCGCCACGGCATGAGCGTCACCGAGGGCGACGCCGAACGCCTCCTTAAAGATGATGTTCAGCCTATTGAGCAATTGCTGAGCGACACTGTCCGCGCGCCGCTCAATCAGAACGAACATGACGCCCTTGTCTCCCTGATCTTCAATATCGGGGAAGACAACTGGCAGCGCTCGACGGTTCTGCGCAAGCTCAACGCCGGAGACAAGATCGGCGCGGCGAATGCGTTCGAGATGTGGAACAAGGCGTTTGTCAGCAATGAGCTTGTGACGCTCGACGGTCTGGTGCGACGGCGCGCGGCTGAAAAATCTCTCTTCCTGATGCCGACCGATGCGTCTCTCGTTGTGCCGACGTCGGATGTTTATCCCGCGCAGGAATGCGAGCCGGACTATGTCTCCGACGCGGTTATGAACGCCAAGCCGCTGGTGAATTTTGACGACCTTAAGGAAGAGCAGAAAAAGGCGCTGACGCCGGAAGAAAAAGCCGCGCGCACCCGTGCGCTCTTTGCTGCGACGCAGGCGCTGTCCGGCGATCCTTCCAAGATGATCATTTCCAAAGCTGAAGAGCATGCCGATATGGGCGTGACGATCGGCGCCATTCTCGCCGGCTTCCTCGCTTTTGGCCTCACCGGAATTGGCGCGATATTGCTGCTCGGTCAGGAAGCGCCGGGTGTCGCCGAAGCGCTCGGCCTCAGCTATGACCGGTTCGCCGCGATCTTTGAAAACCTGCCGATGTGGCTGTCCGGGGTCGGCGCGGCGATGTGCTATTTCATTCTTTATATTCTGGTGAAGCGCTCCGCGCGCCATGATTTGAAGCGCCAGCGCGCGCGCGATGTCGCCCGGCTGCGCGTTGCTGAGTGAGCGAGACGGCGCTAATCAGCGTCCGGTCGGTTCATCTCGTAAAACTCTGTGTGGGCACGGCGTCGCTCGCCGATCAGGAAGACTGGGTCCGGCGGCGCAGCGCTGAGAATGAAAAGGCCGGCAAAGGCCGCATCCACGACCATGTCACGCGCATGCGCCCGCGCCGGATGGATGAATTACTGGCGGGCGGCTCGCTTTACTGGGTCATCAAAGGGGTGATTCTCGCCCGCCAGAAGATTTTGGGCCTGGAGCCCAGAACCGGCGCCGACGGGATCGACCGCACCGCGATCTTGCTGGAGCCGAAGCTTATGTTGACTGAGCCGGCGCCGCGCCGCGCCTTTCAGGGGTGGCGCTATCTGGAAGACGCCGATGCGCCGAGTGATTTGCCCCGCCGCGCCGCAAAGGGGCCGCCGCCGGAATTGAGCGCGGAACTCGCAGAATTAGGGCTGCTGTAGGAAATGATCGGTAGTATACGGACATTTGTTATTGGTGCGGGCGCGCTTGGCGCCGCCGCAGTGGCGGGTTATTTCGGCGTTTCTTCCCTGGGGCCTGAAGAATCTGCGCGCGAGGCGCTGACGGGGAGCGATGACGGCTTTGAGCTATGCCTGAAAAATGAAGTCGCGTTTTTTGATGGCTTGCCCGCAGGGTGTTACACGCGAGAAGAGCTGGCGGCTTTCCGCGACGCGCCCGTGATTGACCGCAGCGAGGAAGAAGTCGCCGTCGCGATGACGCATCCGAGCGATTATTCGATCGCGCCCGAGCAATGCAAAACATGCCGGGAATTTTCCGAACTGCGATGGCGCGGCTGGTTCGCTTCGTCCTCGCGGGACATGCGGCGCGAGGCGTATTTCGTGCGCGCCTGCGGCGTCCTCGATTTGCTGATGAAGGCTGAGCCCGCTTCGCAGACTTACTTTGAGGAGGGCGGGCCGACCGCGGACGAGATGGCGTCGATCGGGGCTGAGCGCGTCTTGCGCGTTGGCGACGATCCGGAGGTCGATAAAGGTCCACTCGTCGTTGAAAAAGCAGGCGATGCGGTGTGGCGGCTCACGACGCGAGGTCAGGAAACATGGCTGGAGGAGATTGCGACAGCCGACTTTGACGGGGACGGGATCGCGGAGATTCTTGCCTTTGCCCTCGCCACGCCTGCGGCCGGCACCGCCGCCGTCGCCGAGGTCGTTCTTCTGGAAAAGGACAGTAGTGATTTGCCGCTGGTCCTGACGCCGCAGCTTTTTTCCGAGCGCGGCCAGGGGGCTGCGGGTGTTCTGTAGGCGGTGCGACGCCTTGAAGCGCCCCGCTAACGCACCACATTCGCGTCAAGCCACAATGATAGGATTGGCCTCGGCGCGAATGCAGCTTATGATCCGGCGGAGAAGAGTGCGCGAGGCTTCGGATGTTGGGGCGCCGTGTTTTTTCTGATGGAGAAGATTTTGATCCCACTGCTCAAATTGTTGCGTAATGTTGCAGCGTTTCTTCTTGTTTCCGCCTGCTCAACCTTGCCCATTGGGAACAAGGAGCCCCAGGCTGATCTCAGCGGCGCCGTTCAGGTGGCGGAAATGCGCACCGCTGAACTCGAAGTCGAACTCGCTCGCGTGAAATCGGACAATGCGCGGCTCGCCAGCCAGGTGCTTGATCTGCAACGCGAGAACGACAAGCTCGCGTCAACCGGCGAAGATGACGCCTCTGCCGAGGATGACGGTTTGAAACTCGCGGGCGCAGCGCTGCCGCCAAGTTCTGAAATCAAACTGCGGGACCCGGACGTTAGCAGCGCCGCCATCGTGGAAGACGCAGGGACGCCGGAACTTGAAGAGGGCGATGTTCCCGTCGCGCCGGCGCCGCGCATGGTGCAGCCGACCTTTGCGTCCACGGATGCGGTTTTCGAAAATGAAGCCGCCGGCGATATTGAGACGGCAAGCGTTCTTTTCGGCGTTCATCTCGCCTCATACCGAAAGAGCGCCGAGGCGCGCGAAGGCTGGCGCCAGTTGCAGCGGGAAAACCCTGACGAGCTTGGTCTCCTTGAGCCGCGCATCGAATCTGTGCAGCTGCAAGGAAAAGGCGTTTTCCTGAGGTTGATTGGCGGCGGTTTCTCTTCGGAAGAAAAGGCGTCGGCGCTATGCGCGAGCCTCCAGCAAAAAGGCCTCTTCTGCTCCGTATCCGGATTTAACGGCCAGCGTCTGTCGCTTTCGGAAACCGGATAAGCCCTATTTCGGCGGCGCAATCGTGAAGTTGCGCTCATCGAAAATACGCCCGGCATATTCTGCACCGCCTTCATAGCGCAGCGTCAGCTCGCCCTCTCCAAGGGAAAAGAACCCGAGCGGAATCTCGATGAGGCGCTGCTCTGCATCGAGATAACCCGCGACATTGTCGCGAACGCCGAGCACTTCGTGAGGCGCGCTGGCGTCTGCGGGAGCAAAGGTCGCAGTCAGCCGGCCAAAGGCGGAGTGCTCGCCGGTTGGTTTAATCGCCGCGGAGATTAACAAGAGCCCTTCAGAATCACGCAACAGCTTCGTCTCGGAGATAACCGCCGATCCGCGCCCTTTGCCGCGCAGGATAACCGGCGCGGAAACGCCGACGCCCATATCCGCTTGCAGGCCGCCGGACGCCTTGCGAATGAGGGTGCGCGCCGCGCCGGTTTCAATCAGCAAATGCGAGCGCCGCTCGCCCGCCGGCGGCTTCGCGCCGTCTTTCAGTTTGATCGTGACGTCAATGCGCGCACCGGGCTCAAGCCGGAATTGCGCCGGCGATACGGTGAGATAGGGCGCGGCGCTTAACGCGGCGCGCGCTTCCGCCGCCGCCGGGGCGTAGCCGGTTTGCGTCGCCGCAAGGTGAACCCATGAAACGCGGCCGTCGAGAATGCGGCTTGAAGGATTGGAAAGCGTGAACGTCGCCTCGCGGGTCTTCTCGCTCAGCACCTGGCGCAATGGCGCGAGTTCGATATCCGCGCGGGCGGGGCCGGACGCAACAATGGCGATGATCAGAACGATCAGGGCCTTTATCATAATGCTCGCCTCGCTTCCCAGAATCGGCGCAATTTCACCCTATCTGCAGTTTGCTTTCTTCAAGGTAAGCAAAAAGCGTGAAAACGTCGTATTTGGGTCCGTTTTTCGGGGCCTTTAGCGGGGCTGGTAGAGCGGGTTGGCGTGATGACGCATGTCATTGTTTTAGGGAACGAAAAGGGCGGGTCGGGGAAATCGACGACGGCCATGCACCTAATTGTGGCGCTTTTGAAGAGCGGCCGGAAGGTCGGCGCGGTGGACCTCGATCTACGCCAGCGCAGCCTGACGCGCTACCTTGAAAACCGGAGAAAGTTCTCTGAAATCAAGGACAAGGCGCTGGTCTTTCCCGTGATTTCCGAGGTCTATGCCTCGTCTTTGGACAGCCGCGAGGAGGCCAGAAAGCGCGAGACCGAAAATCTGCAAGCCGCGCTCTCGGCGCTGGAGGGGTGCGATTTCGCGGTCATCGATTGTCCCGGCGCCGACACCCACCTGTCGCGCCTGGCGCATATGCATGCCGATACGATCCTCACCCCTTTGAATGACAGTTTTGTCGATTTCGATCTTCTGGCGCGGATTGATCCGGAAACCGGCCGGATCACGGGGCCGAGCCTTTACAGCGAAATGGTCTGGGATGCGCGCAAGGCGCGCGCCATGACCGGCGCGCCAGGCGGCATCGACTGGGTGGTGATCCGCAACCGACTGTCCGCAACGCGCGCGCGCAACAAAAAGAATATGGGCGAAAAGCTGGAAGACCTCGCCTCACGCATCGGCTTTCGCCTCGCGCGCGGCTTTGGCGACCGGGTGATCTATCGCGAGCTCTTTCCCATGGGGCTGACCTTGCTCGATCTTGGCGGGCGCGACGCGCCGGTGAAATTGTCGACCATGAGCCACGTGACCGCGCGCCTTGAGATCCGCTCGCTCGTGGCGACGCTCAACCTGCCGCAGTCTGAGATGGAAGAAGAGGTTCAGGCCGCGTAAATTTCACGCGCGTCTTCGGTTGATATGTTATCGTCCTGCCTGCGGCGAAAGCGATACGGCCTATGTCATTCGGGATTTTTGCACTTCTGCTCGCTGGCGTCAGCGCCGGATGGCTGCTTATGCGCGTGGCGCGCGGCGACGCAGAAGAAACCCGAAATGTCACGATCCTGAAGATTATCGTCTGGCTCGGTCTCGCGGCCGTGCTTATGGTCGCAAAATTATGGCCGCTCGCTTTCATGGTGCTGCTCGCCGCCGGCGGGGTGATGGCGATTGAGACCTGGCGCGGCAAAAAAATCAACGAGGAATTGCAGGAAGACGCGCCGCCGGCGTCGTTACAGAAATCCATGACCCGCGAGGAAGCGCTGTCCGTCCTTGGGCTATCCGAGGACGCTAGCGCTGATGATATCAAAGCGGCGCATAAGAAACTCATCGCGCAAATCCATCCCGATAAGGGCGGTACGGACTACCTCGCCGCGAAAATTAATGAGGCGCGGGATTTTTTGCTGGGCGGTTTGGGCGAAAAGAGCTGATGCTGGCCTTTGGAAATGTAGGTGCGTCTGGTTTGTCATAGAAGGAGACCTCTGGACCCTTCGCCGCCAAAGCTCACGTCCAGCTCGCAAACAGACACACAATTGCAAGAAAATCTACGTCAAGAACAACGCCGCTCCCTAACGCGTTTCGGGTTTGGCGGTTTCTGACTGATCTGAATCAAGTGGGATCAGCAGCGACTTCCATATGCTTCAAATAAATCGCGCCTGATAGTCTATTCATGGTTGAGACAAGACGAGGAATTTAAGACTGCAAGCAGACGCACCGGGGAGAAAAACATGATAGTCCTCAAATGGTTTGGCCTGGCCGTTCTGGTAATAATTGGAGTCGCAGCGGCCGCGTTGATTTGGCTGACGACAGCCCGGCCTGACCTCTCGGAATTTAACAATTTTTACGCCCCTGCAGCGCAGCGTCCTGTCACGGTCCGGTTTTTCGGCACGTCGAGCATGTTGTTCTCGGATGGCGAGACCAACATTATGATCGATGGCTGGTTCACGCGCCCTTCGACATTTGCGATGGCGCTCGGCAAAGTTGAGCCCGATATCGCCGCCATTGAAAACGGCCTCGCCCGTTTGGGTAATCCGAACCTCGCAGCGCTTATTCCGGTCCATACGCATCTCGACCATGCGATGGACATCGCCGAAGTCGCTAAACGGACGAGCGCGCTGTTGGTTGGTTCGCAGTCGAGCGCAAATATCGCCCGTGGCGGCGGTTTGCCGGAACGTCAGATCAAAGTCGTCGAGGATGGCGAGACGATGCGTTTTGGCGACTTCAGCGTGACGATGATTGTCTCCCGGCATTTCGCCTTTCCGCATGCGGCATTCAAAGAGGCGGACCCATTCATCCGCGAGCCGCTGACGCCGCCGGCGCCGGCAACTGCGTATCGCGAGGGCGTAACCTACTCAGTTCTCATCGAACATCCTGAAGGCAGCGCGCTCATTCAATCAAGCGCAGGTTTCAAAGAGGGCTCGCTTGCCGGCATTGATGTCGATGCAGTTTATCTTGGGGTTGGATTCCTCACCAGTCAGACAGCCGAGTACCAAGAATCTTATTGGCGTGAGGTCGTGACCGCGACGCAGCCCGAGGGCGTCTATATCATTCATTGGGACAGCTTCTCGCAGCCTATTTTAGATATTGGCGATCGGCCCGCAGCGCCTAATCGTTTATGGAACGATCTATTCGTCATGCGCGCCAAAGATGGAATCAGTTATGCGCTCACGCATGCCGGGGCGTCGGGAATCCGCGCCGCGCTGCTTCCCATGTGGGAAGAAGTCGATGCATTCGCCGTTGCGGCGGTTCCGCCAGAACCGGCGCGCTAAAAAAGAGGACGTATCGATGTCAGAGGTAATGAACGCTGAAACTATCAAATCCGTTCACGTCTTTTCCACGGGCGAGGGAGAACAACACAAAGAACACCGTTACGGGTCGCCGCTGCCGAGACTGTTGTGGGCCTTGACCTCGCAAAGTTGGATCAAAATTCCGATCAACGCCTTTCTAATCGAACATCGCGACGGTCTCGTGCTTTTCGATACGGGGCTGGACCCGGCCATCGGATCGGACCCGAACTATATTGACAGCGCCATCGGCCGGTTTCTTCTGCATAGAATATTTCGATTGCATATCGGCCCGGACGATAGGTTGAACAAAAAACTTGAAGCCTTAGGTTTCGCCGCCGCCGATATTCGCAAGGCGGTCATCTCGCATCTGCATTTCGATCATGTTGGCGGCATCGCGGATATTCCCCAGGCCGATCTGCTGGTCAGTAAGGATGAGTGGGCGCAGCTATCCGCTCCGCATCCGGAACGGGAATGGATCTTGCGCGAGCATATCGAAATTCCCGGCGCGCAATGGCGCCCGATTGAGTTTGCGCCAAGTGATGATCCCTTGTTCGCGCCCTTTGGCGGCTCTTACGATGTTATGGGAGACGGATCGATGATCCTGCTGCCGACCCCCGGCCATACGCCGGGGTCGATGTCGATGTTAGTGCGAACGGGCGACGCGCCGCCATTGTTGCTCGTCGGCGATCTCACTTATCAGACCGACTTGTTGATGAAGGACCAGGTTCCCGGCACGGGCGACGCGAAGCAATTGCGCGCCTCTTTTGCAAAGGTCCGTACCCTGAAAGAGCAATTACCGGATTTGATCATTCTGGCCTCACACGATCCTGAGACGGCGGAAATATTAGCCGCAAGTCACAGTTCCCGCTCATGACGAATAATGCGGTCAACGGCCTTGCATCCGCGGCTGGATTGCTGGCGCCGCCGCTTTATCTGGTGCTGATCATTGCGCTTGGCGCGATGGAGCCGGGGTTCAGCCACCGCACCTCGCTGATGAGCATGCTTGGGGGCGTTCCGGGCGTGCGCGGCCTTGTTTTCAATCTCGGCGTTGCCGCAACTGGCGTGTGTGTGATCGTCTTTGCGATAGGGCTGCGGCGTCAGCTTCCAGCGAAATTGACGGCGACGATTGGCGCCGGACTGCTGGTGATCGGCGGATTAGGCCTGATCGGCGCGGGCGTCTTTCATTGCAATGATGGGTGTAAAAACGTTCTTGTAGAGCCGGACAATGTTGGTCGATTGCACATGATCACATCCTTGCTAGGCGGGATGGGGACGGGCCTTTCGCTGTTTTTCGTGTGGGCGGCAATGCGAGGCGGCAACAATTTTAACGGCCTTGCAGCGCCGACAATGATAGCTGCTATTCTTGCCAACCTGCCAGGGGTCATATTCTGGGTGACGATCTTCACTGGCTTCCGGCTGCATTCGGTCGAAGGGCTTATTCAGCGTATGGGGCTCGTGGTCGTTTTAATCTGGATTTTCTTTGTCGCGGTGCGAATGCGGCAACTATCGCGCAGCCAGTAAGGCGCCGCGCTACGTAAAAATCTCCGCCAAAAAATTCGTCATCGCCTGCCATGAGCGGCGGTCTGCGTCGGCGTTATAAACCGTACCGAAGCCGGGGTCGTTCGCTTCAGGGTTGGTGAAGGCGTGCATGGTTCCGCCATAGGCGTGGAGCTGCCAGTCGGCGCCGGCGTCGGTCATTTCTTTTGCAAACGCGACGACATCGTCTGGCGGAACCATCGGATCGTCCCAGCCGTGAAGAACAAGCAGTTTCGATTTGATTTTGGCGCCGGCCCTATTGCCGGGCTTGCCGAGAAGCCCGTGAAAGCTGACGACGCCTTTAATGTCGGCGCCGGCGCGGGCGATGTTGAGGACGCAAAGTCCGCCGAAACAAAACCCGATGGCTGCGATCTGCTCTGGATCGACTTCGGGCTGCTCCTTTACAACATCGATAATGGCGAGGAGCCGCGATCGCATCATCTCACGGTCTTCGATAAACGGCGTCATGAGAGCCTGGTTTTCTTCCGCAGACGAACCAAGGACGCCTTTGCCGTAGAGATCGATCGCAATGCCGGCATAGCCGAGTTCGGCGAGCGCCTTCGCCTTGTCTTCTTCGAATGGGGACCGGCCGGCCCAGGCGTGACAGATAAGGACGCCCGGCCGCGGCGCGCCGCCGCTTGTCGCCAGCACCGCTTCATAGGTCTTGCCGTCAATCTCGTAATCGAAAGCCCGCGTCGTGGTCGTCATTGTCGCCTCCTAAGTCCTAAGTGTCGTCAGCGCCGATCCGGCTGATCTTCAGCGTATTGGTCTTGCCGGGGCGGCCGAAAGGATAGCCCGCAAGAATGATGATGCGGTCGCCGTCTCTGCCGCCATTGGCTTTGGCGAGCATGTCGGCCTTTTCGATCATCTCATGGAAGTGGGAAATATCTTCAGTGACGACCGGCCGCACGCCCCAGTAAAGCGCAAGCTGGCGGGCGACTTTCTCGTCCGGCGTCGCGGCGATCACCGGGCTGTGCGGGCGGTCGCGCGACAGCCTTCGCGCGGTCGATCCGGTTTTCGTGTAGGCGACGGCGAATTTGCAATCGAGCACTTCGGCGATGCGCCGCGCGGAAAGCGTGATCGCATCGGCGGTGGTGTAAGCCGGATCGGCGCGCTGGTCGATCTTGAAGCCGCCTGAGTCCTCGTCGGCCTCCGTCGCGTTGATGATCCGGTCCATGATCGCGACAGCGGTCGGCGGGTGGCGCCCGACGGCGGTTTCGGCCGACAGCATCACCGCATCGGCGCCCTGATAGACGGCGGTGGAGACGTCGGAGGCTTCCGCGCGTGTCGGCGCGATTGATTCCACCATGGATTCCAGCATGTGCGTTGCGACAATCACCGGCTTGCCCGCGCGCCGGCACGCGCGGATGATGCGGCGCTGGATCAACGGCACGTCTTCCGGCGCGCATTCAACGCCGAGATCGCCGCGCGCGACCATGATCGCGTCGGAGAGCTCGATAATCTCATCGAGATGCTCGACAGCTGTCGGTTTTTCGATCTTGGAGATAATGCCGGCGCGGCCCTTGATCAGCGCCTTTGCTTCTTCAACGTCGCTTGGCTGCTGCACAAAGGAAAGCGCAATGTAATCGACATCGAGCCCGAGCGCGAATTGCAGATCCTCGCGGTCTTTGTCGGTGAGCGCGGAAATCGGCAGCGCGCGCGTCGGCACGTTGATGCCTTTGCGGTTCTTCAACTCGCCGGGCGTGTCTGCTTTGGCGATAAGGTGATGTGCGGTCCGGTTGTCGACGGTCAATTGCAGCTTGCCGTCATCGAGCTTCAAGATATCGCCGGGCTCCAACACGTCGAGAAGTTCCTTGTGCGGGATCGGGATCGTATTCTCGTCATTGGACTCTTTGGCGAAGACGAGGCGATATTCGTCGCCATAGCGCAGCTTGATCGACCCGCCCGCAAAGTCGCCGGTTCTGATTTTCGGCCCCTGCAGGTCGGCGAAGACGGCGAGCGGCGTGCCAGTTTCTTTCTCAATGTCGCGAATGGCGCGGGCGACGCCTTCCAGCTTGTCATGGGCCCCGTGGCTCATATTGAGGCGAAAAATATCGACTCCGGCGTTACGGATAAGGCGCAGCATCGAGGGCGAAGAACTCGCCGGGCCGATGGTCGCAACGATTTTACAAAGACGGTTTCTCATGGGGGCAGGGCTCGCAAATAAATACGGCCGCTACGCTACGCCCATTTGTGAGGGATGAGAACCGGCGGCGGGCGGCTTTATTCGCGCGCCGGCGGCGCGGCGTCCTCTCCATAAAGCGAGATCGTCGAGAGCGACATTTTTGCAGAGCCTTCGATCGGGCGGCGCGAATAGACCACATAGACGAGGGTGTTGTTTTCCGCGTCATAGATGCGCCGGACGGCGATCGATTTGAAGATCAGGCTCATGCGCTGGGAGAAGACTTCCTCGCCGTTCTTGTCGAGATCGATCTCGCCGATGGCGATCGGCCCGGTCTGGCGGCAGGCGATCGAGGCGTTGGACGGGTCTTCGAACCAGTTGCCTTTCGCGACTCTATCCCAGAAGCCGCGATCGAAATGCGAGAGGTGACAGGTGACGCCGGAGACTTCCGGGTCGGCCAGCGCCTGAACCTTGATCTCATTGCCGACAAAGTCGTTCTTGAACTCGCCGACTTCGT
>Ga0209633_10002225_pt1 | contig 19013 bp, 15 predicted proteins | sample Cruoilmetagenom1_FD_187290 | JGI IMG/M metagenome (GOLD analysis project Ga0209633, IMG submission 187290) | Oil polluted marine microbial communities from Coal Oil Point, Santa Barbara, California, USA - Sample 1 (SPAdes) (version 2) | ecosystem: Environmental > Aquatic > Marine > Oil seeps ... | reverse complement strand
TTATGTTCTGGATAATCTACAAAGATTAATTGGAATTGTTTCTATACAGGATATATTATCTGCAGATGATGATAAAACAATTTCTGATATTATGGATGAAAAGGTTATTTCAGTAAGAGAAGATACAGATCAGGAAGAAGCCGTAAAAATTATGGAAGCAAATGACCTGGTATCTCTCCCTGTTGTGGATCAAAATAACGTTCTTCTTGGTGATATTACCTTCGATGATGCTTTGGATGTTATTAGAGAAGAACAGACCGAAGATGTATATAAAATGGGTGCTATGTCAGGAGAGGCAGAAAGCTATATGACAACAAATATATGGGGATTGGTTAAAAAAAGAGTCCCCTGGCTTATAGTCCTTTTACTGGTGGGTACCATAACAACAAACGTTCTTCGTCATTATGAAAATGTAATAATAAGTGCTGCCTTTCTGTTTATCTTTATGCCTGTAATAACCCAGACAGGAGGCAATGCAGGGAGCCAATCTTCCACACTGATGATCCGTGGTCTTGCAACAGGAGAAATCCAGTTTCGTGAGATTGGGGTAATTATGATAAAGGAACTTCTGGTCGGCATTCTAATGGGTATAATTACAGGAGTGGTAATTATTTTACGCAGCATCATTCTGCCCCCGGGACTTGGTCTTGATCAGGGTCTTATAATTGGCTCTTCTCTCGTTTTTGTTGTACTTATTAGTAATTTACTTGGGACTCTGGCTCCACTTCTTATACACAGAATGGGCTTTGATCCAACTGTAATGTCCGGGCCTCTGATGGCAACAGTTATTGATGTTGCGGGACTTTCCATTTACTTTGAGACAGCTAAGTTTTTTCTTAAAATATAGTTTTTTCAGTTATCATCAGCACCATTCCTGGACAATCTCCATATATGCTTCAGCTATACGTTCAATTTTGGAAATATACCAATATCCATCAGTTTTATGTGCCATGGATGGCTCCTCGGGTTCTAATATTAAGGTTGGCTATCTGTAAGCAACGGGGGAATTCTATAAATTCTCTGATTGTGTCATATGTATTTACTCCTCCTATATATTTGGGGAAGAATCGTCATTTTCCAATGGTGTTATTACATAGAACATATCATAAACCAATGGTGTTTTTACACTTTACAAGCCATTATCTAATAGATTTTTATATAATTCTATGTTATTATATTTGTATGAAAAGAGATATAGCGAACTATTTATCAAGTTGGAAAAAAAGGAGATCACATAAACCTCTCATTATTCGTGGAGCACGACAAGTAGGAAAAACGTGGAGTGTTAATGCTTTTGCTGAAACATTTCCTTACTACATTAAAATTGATTTTGAAGAAAATAGGGATGCCATATCATATTTTCGTGATAATAATGTTGAAAGAATTATAAATGAAATATCTTTATCGACCGGTATCCCAATCATCGACAATGAAACATTGCTCTTTTTTGACGAATGTCAACTTTGTCCCAATGTTCTAAAGTCATTAAGGTATTTTTTTGAAAAAAGATCGGGACTGCATGTCATAGCTGCCGGTTCTCTTCTTGATTTTACCCTCAATGAATTTAAATACCCCATGCCTGTAGGCAGAGTAGAATTTATGTATATGTATCCATTAAGTTTTTGCGAATTCCTGTCTGCTCTGAATAAACAAAATCTTCGTCAATTTATCGAGAGCTATATTCTGAACAAAGATATCCCACCGATTATACACAAGCAATTATTGGAAGCTCTCAGAAATTACTACTTTATTGGAGGAATGCCTGAAGTAGTAAAGGAATACGTAAATTCTCATGATTTCCTCTCCGTTCAGCGTATTCAAACAGAGTTGACTACATCAATACAAAATGATTTTTCAAAATATACCAATAAAAATGAACTACATTATCTATCTGAAGTCTTTTTATATCTGGCAAGAAATACCGGAAAAAAAATCAAATACAGCAATATTAATAATCAGGTTCGCTCTAATGTTGTTAGAAAGGCCATAGAGAGTTTGATATTGGCAAGAATCTCACATAAAATCTGTCATTCTCAGGGAAATGGAATCCCTTTAGGAGCTGAGATAAAACCGGAGCATTTTAAAACAACCTTTGTGGATATAGGTTTAAGTAACCGCATCTGTGGTCTTGAACTGACAAATACAATAGATATGCTGACAATCAGGGAGGGGTTATTAGCTGAACAATTTGCTGCTCAGGAACTCGTAGCCAGTTTTCTACCTTTTGAAGATCGGGAATTATACTACTGGATTAGACAAAATAAAAATGCTAATGCAGAAGTTGATTACCTAACAACAGTGAACAACAGAGTAATTCCAATAGAAATAAAAGCCGGTACTACCGGAAGTTTAAAATCCCTTCATGTATTTATGGTATCCAGAATAAAATCACCTTTTGCCGTTAGACTCAATTTATCTCCTCCTTCTTTAACTGAAACCAACCATAAAATACGGTTGGAAGGCGAAGATAAAATTGTTGACTTTAAACTTGTAAGTTTACCTTTATACATGATCAGTCAGGTTAGAAGAATTACCAGTAAGATTGAGTTTTTCTAAAAATATAGTTTACTCCAGAGCAGCTTTAATCATTGCAAAATAGTTTTCCGGTGGAATATATTCAGGAACAGAGTTTCCCGTACCTAAAGCATAAGCTCCGGAAAGACCTGTTCGCTCAAGCATTGCCTTACTTCTTTTATAAACAAGTTCAGGCTTACTTCTGGCTACAAAATCCATATCTATCCCACCCATAATTGCTATTCTGTCATGATATTTTTCCCATGCATCTTCTACTGGCATGATTGAATCCTCATAGGAATGTTTTCCATCAACTTCCAGATAATCTATTACCCTATCCATTAGCGGATACATATTGCCGCAGGAGTGAAGTATTACAGGTTTACCGGCAGCGTGGATTACATCATTGATTTTTTTGTGCCATGGGAAAAGCCATTTTTCCATATCTTCATGAGAAATAAGAGTTTGAGTATTAAATCCCCAATCATCGTTATTTATACATGCTCCGACAATATCGTATTCAACAACCTTTTTGTAATACTCCAGTAATCTCTGTCCCACTGCATCAAAAATATTTTTTACGAGATCAGGATCATCTACTATCATATAACAAAGATTCTCGTATCCTACAAGCTCTATAACATTTTCTTCAACACCGTCAGGGGCAGCAGCAACCAACTTCATTCCCTCGGGTATATACGGCTTAATCATGTCAAGTATGGAAAGATCACTATTGCTAATATCCGGCCAGGGGTAGGTATCAAGAGTTTCCTGACTTGTTATACCGGCTCCATCGTTAAGTGAAACAGATGCTCCTTCTTCATCATCCCGATGATAAAAATTAAAATTTGGAGGTGGTATAAAAGTAGCATAATCATAACCTGCATTTCTAAAGGCCAGAATAATTTTCACCTGTTCTCTTAATTTTTTTTCAGAAGGAAGCGTTTCCTTTTCTGTAAGAATATCATAAACTGTGTCATTCATAAAATATTCGAATAAAACAGGAACATCAGTTTTTCCCCGTTTTAAAACTTTTAATAGACGATTAAAATCCGGTTCTCTTTTCTTTTTATGCAAAATCATTTTCTATCCTTTCAAGGCACCCGAAGACAACCATCTCCCTAACCAGGTGAAAGTCTCTTCCTGCATTTCACGGTTAAACTTGTATTTCCCCGGATAAAAAGAACAATGGTAGTTTTCTTCGGCATCGGTACCCCCCGTTGTACGTTATCATATTTAATCTTTTTTGGAAAGTTCAGCTCTGTCAGCAAGCGCTCGTCGGTAACTTAAGAACATCATTCCCAGAACAAGGGGAATAACAGCTATGGCTATCCAGTTCCCCTGAAACAGATACAGCAGATAAAACCGAACATGATTTCCACCATCGGTAAATGCAGTAATCAGCTGCCCAGGTCCAAAAGAAATACCTGCTTTTGCCGATAGATCGGTAATTAACCCCGAAAGTCTGGTTGCTATTAGAAGGTATGTGACAACTATGGGAATTCCAGTGATGACGCTTCGTATTACATTACCCCTGCTAATAAGAACCGTAACAGAAAGAACAGAGATAAGGTTTGGAAGGTCTCCCAGGGGAAGTACCTTGTTTCCAGGTAGGATAAGAGCAATAATCAGAGCTATGGGCATTAGAAGCAGTCCTGTTATTACAACAGATTTATTACTCATAAGAATTTCTGAATTAACCGCAACATACAGTTCCTGTTTTTTTGGAAAGCGCTGCTGTATCCATAGTTTCAAAGCCCCGGATATGGGAGATATCCCCTGACCTATAAGTTCCCCGCATTTAGGTAATAGAAACATTACAGCAGCAAGCTGTATACTAAGCTCCAGAATGAGCTTTATTGAATAACCAGCTCCCAAACCCAAAAGAACACCTATAAGAACTCCAATTATCATTGGTTCGGAAAGCAGTCCTATTTTCCCTCCACCCTTTTCAGGATTATAGGAGAGTTTATTAAACACTGGAATTTTATTATACAAATAATCCATTGTTACTGAAAACGGTACAAGACCTACAACAGAGATTGGAGAAATTGTAAGCCCTTTAATTCCCTCTTCACGCTCTACATGGGGTGCTGTCCAGTCTGCTGTTTTAATATTGTACACAGTAATAACTGTAACTGCTAAAAGCCCCAGAAAAAAATTATCCGTTACACTTAAAACAAGCGCTCCCATGAGGGCAAGATGCCAGAAATTCCACATATCAATATACACAGTTTTTGTTGTGTTTGTTGCTATCATAATTACATTAATGACAATTATAAGCGGAATGGAAACCGGTGCAATGGGAGATCCCCAGGTTATTGCCGCGAGTGGGGGCCATCCAACATCCAGTACAGGAAAATTGAATCCTCGTACAACAGATATGGCCTCGACTGCTGGTTTGATATTTTCAACGAAATAAGAGAATACTATAAATATACCGGCAAATCCCACTGCCAGACGCAGAGCAGACATAAATGCATCTGCTGGTTTCATTTTGACAATAAAAGCAATAACAAGCATAAATAGTGGAAGCATTACATAGGGTTTGAAACTAAAAAAAATATCCAGAATATCTTTTAATGTATCCATAGAATGATTATATGGTACAATTCTATTATTAGAAAGGAGAATTTTATGGAAGAATTGAAATGGGGATTAATTGGTTGTGGAGATATTGCACGTAAAAGTGTTGTTCCAGCTATACAAAATACAAAAAATTCAACTTTGCTTACTATAAACCGTTCAGATTCAGATAAAGCAGAGGAATTTGCAAAAGAATTCAGCATTGGGAGATGGACTGCATCATGGGAGGAACTCGTTCACGAAAGTGAGATTAACAGTGTATATGTAGCTACTCCTGTGTACCTGCATGCTGAACAAACTGTTGCAGCAGCAGAAAATGGCAAGCATGTACTGTGCGAGAAACCAATGGCCCTTAATGCTTCAGAATGCAGAAGGATGATAGATGCGTGCAGTGCAAATAATGTAAAGCTGGGAATAGCATATTACAGACATCTGTTTTCACCTGTTAAAAGAATTAAAGAGATAATTGAATCAGGGGAAATTGGTCAGATAGTTCACGTGCAGGCAAATAACTTTGAAAATTTCAATCTTTCTCCTGGAGCCGATCGCTACTGGTTCCTGCAGAAAAACTTATCAGGTGGTGGTCCCATGATGGATATGGGCTGTCATCGAATTGAACTATTTACAAATCTCTTTGGTCCGGTAAAAAAGACGTCCGCATTTCTTGATAATATAATTTTTAAAAGAGAAGTAGAGGATATTGCAACTGCTCATTTCGAATTTGAAAGTGGTGCAACAGGTCTACTTGTTTCAGCCCATGGAATAAAAGAACCTAAAGACACTCTCGATATCTATGGAGAAAAAGGATCAATTCACGCAGCGGTGCTTAATGAAGGTACCCTCAAAATTACAACAGACCACGGGAACAGGACAGAAAAACACCCAAACCCTTCCAACTTCCATCAGCCATTAATTGGAAATTTTACCAATGCGGTACTTAAGAATAAAAGACCTGCTGTAACTGGAGAAATGGGAATGGAAATAAACATAATTCTGGATAAAATTTATGGAAGGTAACTAGTGTCCTGATCTTAAAATAGCTTCACATTTACATCTCTTTGTGAAATAATGATGCAGCAAGGAAGCAGGTAAAAATATGGTACGACCTTATTTAAAAGATAAAGAAAAACAAGAACTGGAACGACGAATAAAAAGTTACACAATTTCAGTTCGAGATAGCTTGCGTGCAAAAATAATAATTTTGAATGCCCAGGGAAAAACACAAGAGCAAATTAAACAGGAACTGAATGTCAGTCGCAGAACTGTAATGAAATGGGTGAATAGATTTATTAAAGACGGTATTGAGGGTCTTAGAGATGCACTTGGGAGAGGAAGAAAACCAAGAATATCAACGGAAATAAATAATCTAATAATAACCAAAGCGACACAACCTCCCAAAAATAAAAGCAGATGGTCTATACGTACAATGGCCAAAGAAGTAGGAGTCTCAAGTACTCATGTATTAAAACTATGGCAAGCAAATGAAATAAAACCTCATTTGACGAAAACATTTAAACTTTCTAAAGATCCCAATTTTGAAGAAAAGTTCTGGGATATTATTGGGCTTTATTTAGATCCACCAGACAAAGCACTTGTATTTTGCTGTGATGAAAAAACTCAGGTACAGTCACTGGAAAGAACCCAACCAGGATTACCATTAAATGTCGGTCACATCAAAACGAAGTCACATGATTACTATCGACATGGAACAACAATCCTCTTTGCAGCATTAATTTATCTTGATGGAACTTTAATATCAACATTGCAGCAAAAGCATAAAAATTAGGAATGGTTAAATTTTCTTAAACAAATTTATAAAGAAACACCAAAAGAATTAGATCTACATTTGGTTGTTGATAACTACTCAGCTCATAAACACAAAAATGTAACAGATTGGCTCGAGAAACACCCCTAGGTTCATATACATTTTACACCAACAGGAAGTTCCTGGATAAATCTTGTTGAGAGATTCTTTGCTGATATCACTTCTGATGTAATTCGGGATGGTAGCTTCAGCAATTTAAAGGAATTGGAAAAAGTAATTCAAGATTACTTAACTGAAAGAAATGAAAAATCAAAGAGATACATATGGAAAGCGGAAGGAAAGAAAATAGGCTGGGAACCTTATTGTGAAGTTAATTCAAATTCAGTACACTAGCAGACCATTATATGCACGCAATGCTTCCTCTATAGATGGTATTTCAGGGTACCACATTTTTTCCCATTCAAGAGAAAAATAACCTTCATATCCATTTGCCAGTAATAGTTTGGAGCAATTCTTTATAGGCATAATACCTTCACCAGGCAGACAGTGAACAAATCCTCCCCCTGCCTCCTTATTAAAATCTTTCAGGTGAACATGCTTTATATGCTTTCCAAAAAAGCTGTAGGTTTCTTCAATAGTTTCACCAGCTTGAAAGGAATTAGCCATATCCCATAATATACCGATACATTTATTGTTGATTCTATCAAGTAATGGTTTCAACAGTTTCCCTGTACAAAGTTGATCGTGATTTTCAATAAGAACTGTTATTCCAGTATTATCAATTTTTTTTCCCAAGCGATTGAGTGATTGAGCAATATAATCATAGGCTATATCTATATCTGCAAAGGGAATTTCACCTATAAATGTTCTTACATATCCGCAATTTACATCTTTAGCAAGTTCTACAAAATCTATCAATATTTCTTCATTTTTTAATCTTTCGCTAATACTTTCCATTGAAAAGTGAGTATAAGCTGATATGCATGCAATTTCTAATGAGTTCTTCATGAATATTTCTTTAACTTGGGATCTTTCTTCCCTTGAAAATACGGGGGATATATGCTGCCTTTTATTACCACGCAGCTCTACTCCGTTAATTTTAAACTTTTTTGCATTTTTAACAATTTCTCCAATATTCCATTCGGGACATCCGAGTGTACTGAAACAAAGCTTCAAACTAAACTCCTTCTCCATTTTGAACAGAAATCGCATTCTTTGCTATTACACAAAAATATATCCGGTTCTTCATTAATAATTTCTGATAACTTTTCATACAGCTCTTTTGCTTTTACCATCTTTATCTGGCCAAGCCCGACCTCTTTTATCTTTATATCTGTTTTTTTCTTCTGCAGTCTGCTCGTTATTTTATTAGGAAGCGTGTAAAAATCTCTATGCCCGGACGGTAAACCATTAATGGTGACTTCCTTTTCTCTACCATTACAATCAACAAGCACTTTGCCCTCCTGCAAATAGGGCAAATTATGCCATTCCTCTAGAGCATGAAAAAAAGTGGCGGATGTCATTTCAACGCCAAAAAATAGAAAATATCCATCATAATCTAACATCTTGCCAAAGGGGCTTTCTCTTGAGAATGGTTTAGATGTAAGTGAATGTCCGGATAGCATTTCCTTTGCCAGGGGCCCAATTCCCGCTACTGAATGCGATGGATGAAGACTCCGCATTACTCCCTTTCTTCTCCAGAATGTATCGGCTATTTTCCCTACACTACTGGGAGTTGTTTTTGGATTGAAGGGCTGTTTTCCTTTTCTGCTGCATTTACCTAAGCCATCTTCGATAATCGTAAAAGGAGCCGGATGATTTGCCATAAGTAGAGTCCCATCAGGACCTAAAGTTTCTAAGAAAGCATCAATTACCGTATCCGCTCCCCCCTCTATATGTCCTAAAGCCGAAAGAGAGCTGTGAACAAAAACAATATCTCTCTTTTCCAATCCGATTTCTGACAAACTCTTTTTGATTGCCTCTTTATCCAATTTCACTTTATACTTAATCTCTATATATCCATACTTATCCAGAAGCCTTATATATCGTATAAGATCTTTTATCTGGGAATCGGTAAAAGTCTGACTACGCTCCAGGCTTACAAATTCCTTTAATTGCAAGAGTGTTCTTCGTCCATCCATCCAGCTTAAGATTTCAAGCGCTCCCAAAGGTCTTTCCACTTTTATATCAGATATGCCTTCTGCAAGGGTATGAGCGATTCCATATATCTTTCGGGATGGGATCATATTCATCATAATTTTTTCTCTATTATTCAATGTATTATCATCCTAAATTCTCGGAAGAGAATTCTCCTTTAATTGTTTCTAATAAATTCTTTAGCATATATTGGTATTACCACAAAATTAAGCACATTTCAAGTCTAAATTTATTAGGAGTGGAAAGAAATTACCTTGACAAAATGTCGTATCGAATTAAACTATTGGTATGGACAATTTATTAGGTGGAGCCAATCGTTTAGATAGCAGTAATCATATGCCTCTTTACAAGCAGGTAAAATCCCTCCTGATAGATAACATCAAGCAAGGCTTCTGGGAAATAGGAGATAAAATCTCATCGGAAAGAAAGCTAGCCCAACAGTATGATGTTAGCAGGGTAACAATAAATAAAGCATTAGCAGAACTGATAGCAGAGAAATGGTTATATGCAGAAAGGGGCCGAGGAACCTTTGTTGCCAACTGGGAGAGGAAAAGGTCCGATCGGAAGGTAATGAGTATCTGCCTCCTGAGCCCCCATAAATATTCAGAGGTTGATTTTTATTCAGGCTTCTTTTCAGATACAGTTAATTCGATTAGGAAAATTGTTGAAGGAAAATATGAATTTGTAATATATTCCTCTGAATGGAGTCCTGAAAAGGAGAAAACAATCTTAACCAATATGATTGCAGACCATATTGCGGGGGTTGTTATTTTCCCACTTGTAAATGAGGAGAATGAGGCAGTTAATTATTCCTCCTATCTTGATATAACCAATGCAGGCATACCTATTGTTTTTATATACAGGCAGCCCAAGAATTTAAGGATCAGCTCTGTCTCATACGATACCAGGGCCATTTTTGAGATTATACTCGATCACATGAGCAATCTGAAGAATATTGGTTATCTGGCTTACGGCACTCATACATATATCAATCAGCAACGCTTCAAATATTTTAAAGAGGTAATGGAAGATTCCGGAAAGTCGGTGGAGGATAAGCATATTCGATTTTACCATAACCATATCCACAGTGAGGAAATTATCGACGAGATAAATGATATAGCATTACATTATTTACAGGAAACTAAAATAGAAGGTCTTATCTGTCATGACGAGCTTATTGCTTTCATGGTTAAGAATTATTTCAAAAAACATAGTAACCGAAAAATTATAATAATTGGAATAAATAACTATAAAAAATATTTAAAGAATTATCTTCATCTGTTTGGTATTGCCAATATAAAGCATTTTATGTCGGTTGATATACAGAGTGATTTAATTGGTCAGAAGGCTACCGAGATACTAATAAATTCTATTGACAATCCTAAACAATCTTCCATACAGAAAATATTATTGATGCCCCAGTTTTTTTGACTTAATCAATTTCATCACAGCTTTTCTCTAATACTATGTATAAGCTTATCCACGGCTTTGCGAGGTTGTGGTTCAATTTCCATAAAGTCCCATAACTTCTCAAAGGAGAGGAAATTTTCCTCCCTTGGGGTCAAACCTTCAATCCCCTTATCCCTGAAAAGCCTTCTTAAAATCCAGAATCCGATAAAGAGTCTATCAAAACGCTCAGGATATTCATAAATATGATCAATAACATTGGCTGCATTGGCCAGGGTTATTCTCTGATTGAATCGAGCAAAATACCCTAAATACTCAAAGTGTATATGGTCCATTTCCTCCCTGGCCGTATCCCATGGAAAAGAGGGTAGGACTGCCGGCACAAGGTTACCCATTGTTCCGATCTCCGTATTAAAATCTATCGATTTATCCTGTTTCTCAAATTTCTGCAAAGCCCAGGATTCTATTCCTCCTGGCTGATATTTATAATCAGTGTCCCACATTGCCCATGACAGGTGTGTAAACTCATCCGAAAAGCTTTCTATTCCCGGCTCAAATCCCTCATAGAGCATGCCATCAACACCTATTTTCTCCAGTATTCTAAGATCCTCAATAAGTACTGAGGTGTTGAACTGACCACAGCTTAAAGTCCCCTGAACCATAAGGTTCTCAAAAAGAACTACAGGTTTTCCTAATCGATTAAGCCATTCTTTTATCCTGTCAAGAAAATACACATTCAAAGGTGTATTTTTAGCAGACCAATCAACTTCACTCTCTCTATGAAATACCGTTGGGGGATGACCATGGCCCAGAGGGTGCCATCTGTCACGTTGATGTGTATCAAAGAATATCCTGTCTACATCTTTGTAACTGCCCAGATCTGCCGGGGGTCGATAGCGATGGACATATATCTGACTTAAAACCTGACGATCCGGAGCATACTTGCGCATATGTTTTAAAATTCCATCTTGAAGAGGAAGCCATTGCTCCATGGGTGTTAAACGTCTACAATAATCACAACTGCAAACCTTGTATCCATCAGAAGGCGCAAAAAGAAGGTTTTTATGATTAGACGGTAGTTCTTTCCGAAAAAAGAGTTCCATGGATTTTTCCATCTTTTCCATTACATCAGGCTCTCTCAAACATGGTCTGGTCTCGCACATAATGGATTCTGTCCACAGCCTACCTTCTGGGTCCCTGGCAAAGTTTTTTTCCGGATCCAGCTCCTTCATAAACTGAAAAGCAGTATTATAATAATAAATAATATCTATTCCCCTCCTGGCACACTCCTCTTCGATAAGAGAAATATGCTCTTTATAACCGTAGGCAGTATAGGCAACAAATGTATTAAAACGCCATTTCCCCATGCGATCTATAAGTTTTCGCATCTGCTCCTCTGAGTGTCGTGAAAGGGTTTCTGTCGCATATATCCCTCTAATGTTCCAGGAAGTTGTAAAGGTTCCCTGGCCGAATCCATCTTTAATATGATAGACTCCATAGAGGCATGATCTGGGATTATTCCCTGTAATTATATAACTTCTTCCATCCTTCTTTATGCTAAAGCCATCTCCTGTCTTTTCCTCTATAACAAGCCTTACAGATAATTCACCCGCTTGCTCCTTTGCGAAAGAAAGGACCTTCTCTTTATCCTGCACTTTGTTTTCCTCCCTCTATTTGAGTTTAGTCTGTTTATGAACACAGTGACCGTAAGTCTGATGGTGATGCCAAGTGGTATCCATCAGATTCGGATCTTTCAGAAACTCTCCAGCCAGAGATACTGTAAAACCGTAGAAAAGGCAGGAGCATAGGTCGCTGGCTCCTCTTTTTGCCTTATTAAGTTCCCAACCGAATTCTGCCCTTTCCCAGGCAAGGGTATCATAAAATCCACCATCCTTATTTTGTTTGGCAAGGATTGGGGGTAAGGCTCTCTCAAAAGCTTCTTTTATATCTCTTTCTCTGTATCCGGTAGCAAGACCCAATGTAACTAAAGGATCAATAACATCCATGTCCTGGCAGCAACCGCCCCCACCATCAGGATCAAACATACCGTCATTTTTTTGAAGCGACAACGAACTGTCAATTATTTTATCTGCCTTGCCGATAGGTCTGTCAAACATCCAGTACACCATAAGGGTATGATAACCGCCGAACTGTTGCTGATATAGCGGCGAACTTCCTTTTAGATCCCACCAACCGGTTGTATCCATCTGATGTTTATCAAACCAATTGAAATAGGCATCCATTCCATCCAATACTTTTTCATCTCCGGTCACAAGATAATCCATACCCATCGCACAGCCCATATCATAAGTCCAATTACCGACGACCCAGGCATTGATATCCCACTGCTGTGACTCTATCCACTCCTTCATACGAGCAGGCTCACGATACTTATGTACCCATCTAATTGGAAATTTTGGTTTTGCACCTAGTCGAACTAAAAGTTCCATAACAAATGCTGAATGATGCGCATGGAATAGGTCTTCTGTATGTTTCTTACTATGAAGATCCTCTTTACGGAACTCCGGATTAATAAAAAGCCCGGTTTCTTCGTTCTGACAACCTTGCAGGTACTGCACCCACATCTTTCTCTCTAGTTTATTTAGTTTTTCCAAATCACCTATAAGACCTAAGGTCATTCCTGCAAAAGCAGAAGCAGATAATGTTGTGGGACAACCTTCTGAGTATCGATATGTACCCACTTTATCTTGCTGCATGGATTTGCAGAATTTCCTCAACTCACTTTGAATTATCTTTCCTGATTTCATGAAATTCCCTCCATATGTAAATAGAATATTAGCAAAGCCAATTTTATATTTTTTTTATTATTTTACAATTTCGGTTATCGCAGTAAAAAAAGAAGAGAATCCATTTAAGATAGCTAAACGCGGTAATTTTTGCATATTGTCTCCTTTTTTGATTATTCCAGACTTTACAGTGTACGAACTACAGAAATATTTTGATGCTATATCTATAAGTGTTTCATCATAGTGTCCAAAAGGATAGGAAAAATGCTGTACTTCCATGCCTAACATTTCCTTAAGTTCATTTTTAGAATTTCCAAGTTCCTTATTAACTCTTATTTCCCTTTCTCCTTTACTTTCAAAATCAAGGTAACTAGTAAATTGTTTTTCCAGAATAATTTTTAGCTCTTCTTTCCAATTTTGTTTTTCAAAAAAGCTATTATCAATTGATTTTATAAAATCCTTAACATCCTTTCTTAAAAAACCTCTTCTTACGGACATATCACCCCTGTCAGGAAACAGTGGAAATCCTACAACAGGCATTTCTTCATAAGCATGCATATTACTCCAATGACCATTCTTTCCATCGAAGAAATCTATAATTCTGTCTTCAGAAAAAACCTTCATATGTGTAGAAGTGTGTCCGCCTATTTCAAAAACGTCTTTCATTTTATTTAACTCAGATAATGTTAAAAAATCCTCTGAGTACCCATTCAGAAGATATTCATGGTTTGCATCTGCAATTTCAACAGGTCTTTGAAGTTTTTCAAGAGAAATCTTTCCATCCCAATATTCTTTTAATGTAGGTCTTATTTTTTCAGTTTTTATGATTCTGGAGGTGATAGGGAAAATTGCAGCTTTTAATCCGTGCTTTTTCAGTAATGGGTAAGCATAAATAAAATTATCTGCATAACCGTCATCAAAACTTATAGCAACTGAAGTTTTATTCAGTTGTTTCCCTGTTGTTAAATATTCATACACATCATCCAGAGTAATAATATTAAAAGATTCCTTTAATACTTTTAATTCCTTATCAAAGGTTTTCATTGCAACATTGAAGCCCCAATCAGATCCGATCTTCTCAGGTATGATCTTATGATAGAAAACAACAAAGATTTTATTCATTCTGATTCCAGGCTTAAATTATTATTCGGGGATAGATTTAGTTTTACCAAACCTTTTTTTGCAAAAAGCTTGAAGAATGTAAGAGTATACTCAAGTGTTAACTTTTCAATTGATTCTTCACCAATCTCAAAAATTGCCCAACGCGTAATATCATAAATACTGCTTTCTCCATTCGCCCATGCTTTAAGTATGACTTGAACATGATCCCATTTTGGGTTTCCTATCAACTTTAATTCATCTTTGTGGAAGCAAGAATTCACTGCCGGACCACCAACTAAAGATAAAGGGAAAAGCTTTTTACTTTCTTCTACTTCCCTCTGGTTTCCTAAAGGAATAATGATTTTTTTACTATAAAGGATGTAACCTATTTTCTTCCTGATTTTTTGAATTTTCTGCTCAAAGAGATCACGGTCTTTATGTTCTGCCAGAATAAGAAGACTGTCTATCTCTTTTTGCTTTAGTATAAGAAATAATTCTGTATCCGGCACTATTCGCCTTTTTAATGTTTTTCTTATATCCTCAAGATATTTTTCTAAAAGCCATTCAGCCTCTCCGGTTCCCGCTGTTATTAGAAAGTATAGCCAAACAGCAGTAGATAAAGTAACATATTTCAATATATCCTGATCAAGCTCTTTAATACTGTATCTATCCCTGGAAGTATGCCAGCCATCATTTTTCTGACTTAAATAGCATGTGGAAATCCCACCCACTCTGGGGTCTGCCAGGAGTGTACAATTTATTTCAAAAGTATTGTTCTCCTGGAAATTAACACCTGTAATTTCTTTTGCCTTCTCTAAAACAAGGCTCATGAGATAATTAGAAAAATTATACGAGACAAATAAACCGGGACCTTTAAAGATTGTACCACCCTTCTGCCCTATGCTGTCGATATCGAGATTAGCAAAAATTTTTTTAAGAATTCCAGGATAATACTCACTTACTGCCAGAACGCCATAACATTCCTGGCCATGGAAATTTCTAAAACCCCGTCTAAAACGCATTATTCCCAGTTTCTTTTTAATTTTCTGTAATATTTCGCTTACTGCAAATGCTATAGCAACACCTGAAGCATTATCGATAATACCCTGCTCAAAGAGATGACCAGTCAATATAACCTCTTCATCTTCCTCACCAGAGACAAACGCATTGATATTTGGAAGCTCCGATGTAAAGTATTCTCCCTCTACAATTATTCTCGATTTCACATCACCTTGATCCAGACATTTTTTCAGGTAATCTCCCATCTTTGGTGAAATACTGATACCGGGTAAATTTTCCAATGCTGCCTTCTTTGTTGGAAGCCAGCCATCTGACTGAGAATCCCATGTATTAACCCATCTCACATATTCATAGTCCTTAACTCTGTTTTCTGTATAACTGCTTATTAATGCCACCCCCCCGCCATTAATAACCTGTGCTCTTATAGTCAAAGGATGTAGATTATCACAATAGACAATTCTTCCCCTTATATCTTTTTCCTGAAAATCATCCATAGCTTTAACATGTACAACATGGGAAGTAATTCCCTGAGGACCAGTGTGCCCTGAACCGACAATCGCTGTGTTTGACTCATATGCACGGTCACCCAGAACTCTTGCCCGTGATTCAGGTTCTATTATAGAGCAGATTGCACTCCTGGTTCGAAATCCTATAGGAGAAGTATATGTATGGAATTTTTTCTCTCCATCTGCAGGAAAACGCAAGGTGTCGTTCTCCATACCAATAGACAGAAAACCTTTTTCCATGTACTGAATACAATTCTCAAAAGAATCAAAATCAGTAAATTTTTCTATTTCTGCAATTTCAGACATTTTCCTTTCGATACTCTTAGTATCAATAAGCGGAATAATTTTAGAAAAATAATTGTCAAGAAAATCCATTTCTTACCCCTTTATTCCTACAGTCATAAATCCCTTAACGAATTCTTTTTGGAAAATGAGGAAAATAATAAGCAAAGGAAATACACTTATAGTCGCGGCAGCCATAATAGGCCCGAATCTTAAATTGTAGTGTTGATGAAAAACAAGTACTCCAATAACGATGGGAAAATTCTTTGGGGAATTGAGAAAAATAAGAGACTTCATATAATCATTCCATACTCCGACAAGTGTAATTATACCTAAAGAGGCAAAGGCAGGCCGCGCAAGTGGAATTATTATTTGTGAATATATAACAAACGGTTTAGCACCATCGATAACTGCCGCGTCCTGCAGGCTCCTTGGAATACTTAAAAAATACTGCCTGAGTAAAAAAACAGAGTAAGCATCAAAAGAACCTAAAAGAATAATTGAAAGTAAGGTGTCGATAAGCTTAAGATGCCTTAATAATATATACTGAGGAATAATCAATACCTCAAAAGGGATCATAATGGTTGCCAGATATAGTAAAAAAAGCTTATCTCTACCCGGAAAGTTATAACGTGAGAATCCAAAAGCGGCTAGGGAGCCGAAAAAGAATCGGCCTATAATAGTACCTGCTGCTAAAATAATACTGTTAAGGTAAAAGCGTGGGACTGAGTAGTTTTTCACATTAAAAAGATCTATCCAATTTTGAAATGTAAAAGTAGTTTTATTGGGGATCCACTGTATTGGATAGCTAAATATGAACCCTTCGATCTTAAAAGAGGATGAAATCATCCAGATCAGTGGAAGAAGCATTGTTATTCCCAAAAACATTAATATTACAGTAATAACAATTCTTCTAATTTTAAATCCAGTATGTGTAACCACTGCCAAAACTCCTTATATTAAAGCTCGTAAACCCATTTCTTTTGTAAACGCCACTGGACTATAGTAACAAGGAAAATAACGATAAAGAGCAGCCAGGCTAGTGCAGAGGCATATCCAAATCTAAAATCTTTAAACGCCACCTGATATAGGTAATATACCATTACATAAGATGATGTTCCCGGTCTTCCTTTGGTCATCACATTTATATAAGTAAACACACGAAAACTAAATATTATCCCTGTGACCGAGGCAAACAGGATAATGGGTGTTAACATTGGCAGAGTAATCCGAAAGAACTGTTTTACCCTTCCCGCTCCATCTATTTCTGCTGCTTCATAAAGTTCTGAAGGGATAGTCTGCAGTCCGGCAAGAAATATCACCATATAGTATCCAAGTGATCTCCATATCGACACGATCATCACTGAAAGAAGTGATGTCTTTGGGCTTGTAAGCCACCCTGGTGGATTCTGAATGCCTATTGCTCTTAAGAAGGAGTTAATTGGACCCCAGGAAGGCTGGAAAAACATCATCCACACTACAGTTACGGCAGTTATTAGAGTAATATAAGGAATAAAATAGACCACTCTGAGAGTCTTTTTAAAATAGGCAGCATCATTTAATAGTACAGCAAGTATAATTGCAAGGATTATCTCAACTGGAACGACACCAAAGGTAAAAATGAAATTATGAAGCATGGATTTCCAGAAAAGCCAGTCTTTTGTCAGGATATAAGAAACATTTTTAAGGCCGGTTACTTTAATTTGGGCAAGAAAAGCTCCGTCCCAATTGGTAAAAACCAGTAAAAAGGAAATAACAAGAGGAATCAATGTCATTAATGAAAAACCAATAAACGAGGGGATAATATACCTTAAAGCAATTTTCATCTCCCTCTTCTGTCGCCCGTATAATTTCAAAGAAAACCTCACTCTTTATATAAAAAAGAACAGGCGGAAATAGTTTTTCCGCCTGTATATTATTATTATTACATCTTTGCCTTTTCTATTTCCTCGTTAACCCTTTTCTCGATTAGGTCAAGTGTGGAGGCAAGATCTCTGTTACCATTGTAGTATAATGGCAGCTCTTCTTCTATAATTCTGCCATATACCGAGCCTACCTCACCAATCGGTTTCTCATTAAAATAGACCCATGGGGTGGTTAAAGCCTCGGCATCTTTAACAGTAACCCCTGTACCGTTTAGCATAGCTGCAAACAACTCTTCTTCCCGCCCTTTGGGAACATACGTAGCTAAGCCTCCCATTTTTGCAGCGGTGAGTATCTGGTTATCGGGGTTTGTAGTGTAATATTTTATGAATGTCCAGGCAAGTTCTTTCTTTTTACTATTCGCCACGAGAACACCTGCTCCAGGTGCACCGGTAGTATAGTTCTTCGGATACGATTTATCAGGAATAGGAAGAGAGGTAATACCGGGTGTAAAGTCATGGGGAAACCTCTCTTTATCTCTAATATACTGGAAAACCCAAGCACCGTTATAAGTCATAGCAGATTGACCGGATAAAAAGGTCCCTGAGTAGTGCATTTTTAAAGACTGCATATCACTAATGGGAACGGCATATCCCTTATCAATGAGCCCCTTATAATACTTTATACCCTTTTGCCACTCGGGAGATTTTATATTGCATTTCCCATCATCTGTGAACCACTCGCCCTTCGCGGCTTCGATTCCGAAAAGTGAAAGACAGATATCCCAGGTATGTCCATAATATCCAAATACTTTATCAGCTCCCTCTCCCTTTGTGAGTGCGGCAAGATAATCTTCAAAATCATCCCATGTCCAGCCAAGCTCCGGATAGGGCAACCCGGCATCATCCATATACTGCTTGTTGTAGAACATAAGCCAGGGAGAAACTTCCCAGAGAAAACCGTCTATTTTACCTCTCGGCTGTAGAATTACTTCTGAATAAGAGCCCATGAGATCACTGCCTTCAAGCCCGTCTTTCTCCATATAGGGTCTAAGGTCTTCAAAAT
>Ga0209633_10002224_pt1 | contig 19017 bp, 16 predicted proteins | sample Cruoilmetagenom1_FD_187290 | JGI IMG/M metagenome (GOLD analysis project Ga0209633, IMG submission 187290) | Oil polluted marine microbial communities from Coal Oil Point, Santa Barbara, California, USA - Sample 1 (SPAdes) (version 2) | ecosystem: Environmental > Aquatic > Marine > Oil seeps ... | reverse complement strand
AAAGGCTTCATACAGTATTCGCCTGGACCGGGAAATCCTGAAACTGAATCTGAACCGGGTGAATACCGGACGCCTGGCCGTAGACCCCGGGGCTGCCGGGCTGAATCTGCGTATACTCTACGCAGGTGTTGAGGCGGGGACCCTGAAAACTGAAGGGAAGAGCTATCCCATCTTCATGGATTCCTCCCGGGCGGCGACTGTAATGCAGCCTGGTGATCTTTCGGGTATCAGTGTAAGAAATGCCGGTGGAATCACGGTGCCCTACACGGCCTTTTCCACCCTTGAGCGTCAATCTTCCACCGACAGTATCCCTCACACCAACCGTCTTCCCTCGATTCTGGTAGTGGGAGAGCTGGTTGAATCTGATCTCACAGCCGTTCAGGGGCGTATCGGCCCCATGCTGGAGAATGCGGATTTTCCCCCTGGGGTAAGCTGGAAGATTGTCGGTGTTACCGAGGTGATGGGGGACACCTTCAGGAGCTTGTTTACGGCTCTTGGGATCGCCATCTTCCTGGTTTATGCGGTGATGGTGGTTCAGTTTGAACGTTTCACCCAGCCATTTATAATTATGGGAGCGGTGCCCTTTGTCCTGATAGGGGTAACCCTTTCTCTGGCGGCATTCGGCGGCCGGATTACCATGATGAGTTTCTTCGGTGTTATCGCCCTGGGGGGAATGGTGGTGAATAACGCAATCGTACTTGTGGAATTTACCAACCAGCGACGATCCGAGGGTCTTACTATCAGAGAAGCGATTCTTGATGCCGCCCGTATTCGTCTCAAGCCCATTTTAATCACCACTTTAACGACGATACTGGGACTGATTCCCCTGGCCTTTGCCATCGGAGAGGGTTCCCAGCTCTACGCACCCCTTGGGCAGGTAATCGGAGGGGGGCTGCTCACCTCAACCCTGATTACCCTGGCACTGGTTCCTGTGCTGTACGAATGGTCTGAAGAGCGGCGGGAAAGAATAAAGGGGGCTGTAAAATGAAAGGATTGAAAAAGAGGCGTTTTTTTAAGGCGTTGCTGTTTAATCTGTCTTTCAGTCTGGTTCTGCTTCTGGGCTCTGCAGTTCCAGCAGCTGCAGAGGTTCCCTCTCGGTTATGGAGTATTGAAAATCTTATCGAATTGGCTTTACGAGACGATCCGGATCTTCTCTCGGCACGGAGTAAGGCCAGTTCGGCAATGGAGAGCTTAAAAGGAGCCCGGGCGGAGAGGGGTCCGACTCTGGGGCTGGAGCTGGGGGCATCGTATCTCAGCGATCCCCTTCTTCATGTTCCTGCAGGGGCTCTGGGGGTAATTGACCTCGGACTGCCCGGCGGACCGATAGCCATGCCGTCAGAAGGTATTGATATCTGGGGAAACACCAACGATTTCCGCTACGATCTGAAAGCCGTTTTTGAGCAGCCCCTCTTCACCTGGGGTAAAATCTCCTCCGGGATAGCCGCCGCTGAGGCCGGAAGCGCCGCTTCGGGCTGGAGTTTCCATTCCCGGGAAAGTGAGCTGCGATCGGGTATCGTTATTGCGGTTGAATCTCTGACAATTCTGGAAAAAATGCTGGAAATCACCGATAGACAGAAAGATCTGGGTACCAGGCTTTCTGATTTGACTCTTCAGAATTTTGAAGCAGGCTTTCTTCTGGAAACAGAATACCGGGATACCCGCAACCGACTCCAGCAGATAATCCTGGCCACTTCGGCTCTGGGTAATGAAAGACAGAATCTCCTTCTCGGCCTGGAACGTGTTACCGGAATCAGCGGCTTAGATAGTGCCTCCGTGGTTCTTCCAGTGGTGGATGACAGTCTTGAGGCTTATTCACTCCCGGCAGTTGAAGAGCTGATTGCATCAGCATGGAAGTCCAATCCGGACATTATGGCTTTGAGTTCTATGGAGGATGTTGCCCGGGCGCAACTGGGTATGGCCCGTGGGGGGGGGTCGGCCAAACCGGATCTGGCATTCAGAACCGAGTTCGGATATGGTGGAGGTTTTAGCCGGGCCCCGGATGACATCAATGGTAACTGGAGGGTTACCATCGGAGCGGAAACCACCCTGATAGATTCCGGTCGTTCCCGTTCGGGCATCAGAAGCGCCGAAGCCGATCTGAAGTCTTCGGGAGCTCAGGTGGAAGCAGGGCGCAGGCAGGTGGAATCTTTCATACGTTCCAGCCTGTACTCAATGAGTCTCAACAAAGATAACATAGCCTACTTCATCGGACTCCGGGATACCGATAATGCCAGAGCGGATCAGAAAAAGGATTCTTTTGATTCAGGGTACGGGAGGGAAGAGGAGTGGCTCCTGGCCGAACTGGACGGCATGGCATCGGAGCTCAATCGTTTGAAAGAAGTTCTCCAGTATATCCGCAGTTATCATCAGGTACTCCTTGCTACTGGGTTGGAGTAACAGGACAGGAGTAAAAAAATACCCGCCGATCCTCAGCGGGTATTTCGATCAGTATTACATTCAGCCTTCAATGGCCTTTCTGAGTTCTTCAACCATATCTTTCTTCATGTTGAATGAATGCTCGGCAGCGGGGAAGGTTTCACCCTGTACATCAGAGATAAACTCCTTAACGGCATTTATCTGGGAGGTGTAGGCATCGGTGTATACTTTGACGAATTTCGGCGTAAATCTCTTGAACAGGCCGAGAAGGTCGTGCAGAACCAGTACTTGGCCGTCACAATGAATCCCGCCCCCGATTCCAACAGTGGGAATCTTTACCTTTTCAGTAATTATCTGGGCCAGTTGCTGGGGAATAGCTTCCAGTATAAGGGCGAAAGCACCGGCCTCTTCCAGGGCCAGAGCATCATCAAGAACTTGTTTTGCCGCATCGATGGACTTTCCCTGAACTTTAAAGCCGCCCATCATGGCAGCGGTCTGAGGTGTTAATCCAATATGGCCAAACACAGGAATCCCCGCTTTATGAATAGCCTCGGCAACTGGCACAAAATCCTGTCCGCCTTCAAACTTCACCGAATCACAGCCCCCGTCTTTGTAAAGGATTCCTGCGTTGGCTACGGCCTGTTCAACAGAAATATTGTAGGACATAAAGGGCAAGTCACCGACAATGTGGGCTCTGTTCACGGCTCTTACAACAGGTTTGATATGGTTGAGAATCTCTTCCATGGTGACAGGAACTGTATCTTTGTATCCAAGTTCAACCATTCCCAGAGAATCTCCTACAAGAATGATGTCTATTCCCGCTTCATCAACGATTAATCCCTGAGGGTATGAATAGGCCGTAATCATAGATATTTTCTTTCCATCCGCCTTCATCTTGTGAAGATCGGATACCAGTAGTTTTTTTGTTGCTTCAGGATGAGTGCTCATCTATTAGCTCCTTTTTCAAATAATAGTATAGTAAAAAGAAGATTTTAGACTAATCTATTGCTTAGTACAATATTAGATGAAATGCTGGGCGCAATTATGGGTACTGTGACATTCCAAATTGCCTATATTTGGTTAATTGTGTTAATGTGCAAAAATGGAAAATTCAATTACCGATATACCGGGTATTAAAGTTGGACATGCCCAGAACCTTGAGGCTGGAACCGGATGTACCGTTATTGTATGTGAAAATGGAGCAGTTCCCGGAGTGGATGTTCGGGGCGGTGGCCCTGGAACCAGGGAAATAGATGCCCTTCATCCGGTAAATCTGGTTACCCGAGCCCATGCTGTTTACCTGGGCGGTGGAAGTGCTTTCGGTCTGGAAGGTGCTACCGGAGTTATGAAGTACCTGGAAGAGAAGGGCATAGGTTTTGATGTTGGTGTCGGAGTTGTTCCTATTGTCCCCGGCGCTGTTCTCTTTGATTTTTTTTTGGGAAAGCATGATGTACGCCCGGATAAAGAAATGGGATATCAAGCCTGTCTCAACGCCCAGGATAACAATACAGCTCAAGGCAATATCGGAGCGGGTACTGGTGCGGCTGTCGGTCAGATAAAAGGTCCTGAGTACTCCATGAAGGGTGGACTGGGTACGGCCAGCAGGAAGGTTGGTGATTTAATTATCGGTGCCATCGTTGCTGTTAACTGCATGGGTGATGTTATAAACCCGGCAACCGGTCAGATAATTGCCGGAGTTCTTGATGCCGGTAAAAAGGGGCTGGGGAATACCATGTCCGTTATTTCTTCCCTGGATTCAGCAGGTACTGATGTTTTTTCCAGTAACACCACCATCGGATGTATTGCCGTCAATGCGGATTTTACCAAGGTGGAATCCACCAAGGTGGCTATGATGGCACATGACGGCTATGCCAGGGCCATCAATCCAATCCATACAATGACTGATGGGGATACAATTTTCTGTATGGCCACCGGTGGGGTGAAGAGCGATCCGACAACTGCGGGGGCAATCGCAGCGGATGTGATGGCTGAAGCTATTGTGAATGCAGTGAAAAATGCTGAATCAGCCTATGGTATACCGGGCTATAAAGAAATGAACAGGATATAAAAGGGGTATAATGAAAATCTCAATAATCGGCGCCGGAGCCATGGGCTCCCTCTTTGGCGGAAAATTATCACTTAACGGTATAGATGTTGTTTTATATGACATCAATAAAGCTCATGTGGACAGCATAAATTCAAACGGTCTTTCCATAGAAGAATCTTCTTCAGGTGATATCCTGAAAGCTTATCCTCTTGCATCTTCCAACCCCCAGGATGTTCAAGACTCCGACCTGATGGTTGTTTTTGTTAAATCCACTGTAACTAACGCCGTTGCAGAACAGTTTAAGGCATATGCAAAGCCGGAAACTATCGTATTAACCTTGCAGAATGGACTTGGGAATGAAGATATTCTTCGGAAACACTTTGGCGAGCAGAGAACCGCTGCAGGAGTTACCTCCCAGGGAGCAACATTTCTGGAGCCGGGAAAAATCCGCCATGCCGGGAACGGACCCACTCACATCTGTATGTCTGATAAGAAGAATGGAAAACTGACAGATATCGTCAAAGTATTTATAAAAAGTGGTTTTGAAATTGATATAGCTGAGAATATTGCTGATCTGGTTTGGAGTAAACTTATAATCAACGTCGGTATCAACGCAGTTACAGCTGTTTCGGGGCTGGAAAACGGTAAAATCCTTAATTATCCCGGCTTGAAAACAATCATGGCCGATCTCGTTAGAGAAGCTGTAATGGTAGCTGAGAAAAAAGAGATTAAGCTCAGTTACCCGGATCCTCTTCAGGTTGTTTACGATGTATCGGGAAAAACAGCGTTGAACAGATCTTCCATGCTTCAGGATTTTGACCGTGGGAGCCTGACGGAAATAGATTTTATCAACAATGCCATTGTCAGAGAGGGGGTGAAGCTGGGAATTGAGACTCCGCACAACAGCCTTATTGCCAGACTTGTTAAATCCATGGAAGTTATTAACCGGGAGAGGATGGCTGCAGATGCTCAGTGAATACGAAAAGAAGCTTCTCACTTTTATTGATAAAGATGAGCTTGTTGAACTTACCAGGAGCCTTGTTAAAATTGACTCGGTAATCAGGCCGGAAACAGGTAATACGGAAGCTCAGGTTGTCAATTTTATTACAGAGTGGATACGTAAAGAACTTGGGATGGAGCCTGAAATTAATGCGGTAAAACCGGGAAGAGAAAATATAATTCTCAGGATAGACTCCGGTAAACCTGGAAAAACTCTGATGTTTGAAGGACATACAGATGTTGTTTCTGAAGGCGATCCATCCCTCTGGAAACACCCTCCCTTTGCCGCTGATGTGGAAGATGGAAAAATATACGGCCGGGGTTCCTGCGATATGAAGGCCGGTGTTGCAGTCAATCTTCTGACAGCTAAAGCAGTTCTGAAATCCGGAGCAGATTTCAATGGCTCAATACTTTTGGGGATACTCTGTGATGAAGAAGATCTCATGCTAGGGGTGCAGGATTTCATAAGAAAAGGCCATGCTGATAATGTAGATGCCTGTCTGGTTTCGGAGCCCGAGGAGAATCAGCTCTGCATCAGTATGAAAGGTGCCCTGCGGATTAAACTGACAGTCCATGGAAAAATGGCCCATGGCGCCATGCCCCTGACAGGAATAAATCCGAATACCAGACTGGCAAAGATTATTGTTGCTTTTGAAGAGTTTGAAACCCAGCAGAAAGAAAAATTCGGGAAAGATGAGTATCTGGGATGGCCATCTGTTACCTTCACTGTTATTCAGTCCCCCCCTCCCCCCGAGCCTCCCCAGCTGAATGTGATGCCAGGAGAAGCTGTTGCCTATGTTGATATACGGACAATTCCGGGTCAGAAACACAGCGGGATAAAAAAGTCTCTGGCATCGATTATTGAGGATCTGGGCAGCCGGGATCCGAATTTCAATGTTTCTGTAGAATATCTGGCAGACAAACCGGTTGTAAGTATGGGGAAAGATGAACCCATCGTTGTTTCTGCAGCATCGGTTTTTCAGGATGTGACAGGAAAACAGGCTGTGTACAACGGTGTTCCGGGAGCCACCGATGGGACTTTTCTCAGGGATCTGAAAGGAATCCCCTGTCTTGTTAACGGCCCCGGCCCCCGGCATATCCCCCATCAGACAGATGAGTATGTTGAGATTGACGAATTGATTGAATCCGCAAAGCTTTACCTTCTGACAGCGTATCGATATCTAAGTAAGTGAAGAGTGAGAGAGTGAAGGATTAAAAGGCATATGGCAGGACAGCATAAAAAGGTTCTTGTTGTTACGCATGATTTTCCAGTAAAGAATTCTACAGTTCAGAATCCACCACCTATATGGGAATACCTGAACGTATTTCTCGAGAGTGCGGAGAATGGCAGACTGGTACTTAAATATCATAATATGAAATATTCAATATCCGGCCATGTTCATCACAGATAACAGATAAGAATACAGAACACGGATTTTCTTTGTAACTGTCTCGGCTATAGAAGTGAATGGGTTGATAATAATGATGCCGCTGTGGAGGTACATAGGGCTATGAAGTTTATTGAAATTTAACTCTCCGTTGAATAAAAAAAGAGGCAGGATTGAACCTGCCCCTTTTTTTTACAAACGATCAGAAAAACTATTTATTGGAAGGAATAACTTTCTCAACAAGAACTTTCTGTCCGTTTTCGATCTGGAAGAGGAAGAGAGGTTTGTCCAGGGGAACGCCGTCTTTGTTCGACCAGTCGAAGAACAGGCCCTGGAAATTCTGTACGTTGTTACAGTAATCTCTGATGAGAATTCTTTCTTCTTTAAGTTTTGAAGGATCGCCGGTAACACCGGTATTCTCGATGGCTTCTTTAATCATGTAGACAGCATCGTAATAGTTGGGTGAAAGACTGAAGGGCTCCATACCCTCATGATCAGCTTTGAAAGCTTCTCTGAATTCCTGCCATCGGGGTGTATCCAGACCCGGATCGACATAGTTATAGATCATTACACCGTTCAGATTATCTCCTCCAGTTGTGTAGAGTGCGCCGTCATCAGCACTGGAAAAAACGAGAAGTTTGGAATTATCTTCCCATCCCCGGCTCTGGAGTTCCAGAATAATTTTAGCTACTTTCTCTGCATTGGCGGCAAAAACAATACCATCGGGATTTTCAGCCAGAGCTTTAACAACCAGAGGTCCGAAAGCAACCGCATCGCTGGGTACATCAATCTGATCTAGTACGTTCACCCCGGCAGCTTCCAGTCCAATAACGTGGGCTGCAGCCATTCCCGGCCAGGCACCGTAGTTTTCAACAAACTGAACAACATTTTTAATGTCTGGACTTTTTTTTGCCCATGCAGTTACTACAGGGGGTAATTTTTCATCGGTGGGTGAGAACCAGGAAATCGACCAGGGGAAGAACTTCTCTGCATACTCGAAGGACGTGGTTGCGGTAAATGAGTACAGACCGGATCTGACGGCAATCGGCATTGCTGCCATGATGACAGGCTCGGGAACAGGCCCCATGGCTACCAGGGCGGTCTCAGTCAGTTTCGCCATTTCCACAGTTCCTGTTTCAGGACTCATTGCTGTGTCGATTCCGGTTACTTTAACAGGTACTCCGTTGATTCCTCCGGCCTGGTTGATTTCCCAGGCTGCTCTTTCGGCTCCCCATTGAAGGTATTCGCCAATACTTGCAATCGGTCCGGTAAGGCAGTTGAGGAAGGGAACTTCCCATTCAGTTACAGTAAATGCCTCTTCAGCAACAGCTGCAGCAGGTGCTGCTGCTTCCTCTTTCTCCCCAGCGGCCCAGACAAATCCGGCTGCCAGAAGCAGAATCATCGAAATCGTTAAGATTTTTTTCATAAAAACTCCTTTATATATCTATGGCCTCAGGCCATTTTTACCAATTTCAGTTTCACTTGTAATTTCCTCAGGAATTTCCTGGTAACGGCACCCTCCGGACGGAGCAGAAGAATTACGATCAGGATTATACCATAGATTATCTGTTTCCATGAGGCTACACCAGTGGGAAGAATCAGAGGTAACCCCCAGAGTATGGGAGCCGCAAGAAGGGGGCCCCACAGAGTTGTATATCCCCCGAGAAAAAGCATTGTCATCGTCGTTCCGATAATGTGAAATGTAAAAAAATCCGGAAAGAGACTGTTCATCAGAAAGGCGTAAAAAACACCGCAGGCACCACCGATGGCACCAGCCCAGGTTTGAAGAAACATTCCCAGATATTTTGTGTTCACACCGAAAGATGTTGCCAGATCTCTATCTACAAACTTGGCTGAAGCGGCCCGTCCCAGCCGGGAATTGTCAAAGCGGTAGATGAAAAAGCCGGTTATCAGAACAAAAATATATACGTAGAGAAGCAGGTTTTTTACTACCGGTATTCCGAACATACCCATCGTTCCACCGATAACATCCCAGTTTTCAATAGCCGTTTTCGTAATGTAGATAAATGTGAATCCTACGATAACCACTGCAAAAGTAGGGGCATCACCGATACCGAATGATACCAGGAATGATATAAAGGCACCGATGGCGATTCCGACAAGAAGCGCCAGACCAAAGGGCCAGCCCCATTGGGTTGCAGCATATCCGCCGAAATAACCGCTTATCGCCATATTGGCTACAACCATAAAATGGAGATGAGCTACCCTGTATGGAAGGTACAGAGCCCAGGTCATCAGTATGTAAATCGAAGTTATCGCAAGATAATAGTAGAGTGGCAAGGACAATTTTTCTCTCCTAATTAAAGCTTCATTCCGAATAAGCCTTTCGGCTTAACCAGAATTGCTATCAGCATAATTACAAATGCTACCGCATTGGACCAGGTACCTGTCCAGTATCCCTGCACCAGGGCCTCAAGAATACCAAGGGAAAGTCCAACAATCAGGCCGCCCTTCAGATTTCCGAGACCGGCAATAATGGAAACAGCCAGAACTTTATGCCCAAGCTGATCCCCCAGGCCCGGAGAAGCCGAACCCAGGAGAATCGCCATCAGGATTGCCGTGGATCCGCCAAGAAAACCTGTTAATGCATAACTCTGAAATCCGGTTTTCAATATGGGCAGACCGACAAGTTTCGCTCCGTTGGGATCTTCCGCAATGGCTCGGAAGGCTCTTCCCTGCTTTGTTTTGTATAAAATCCAGAACAGACCCAGAACAAAAATGATACCCACGATAAGGGCCAGAAAAGCTCCTCTGGACATGCTTATTATTCCGATTTTCAGAAAGGCTCCCTCGGCCCGGCCAGTCAGAGCATCGGGGAAGGCGATGGGAAAGCCTTTATTGATGCTGTGGGAAAGAAAATCGGTGATTATCATTCCCAGTCCCATGGAGAGTACCATGGTGGAATTGATATCAACTTCTCCCCGTTTCTTCATAATGTGCTGAAACATTGGAGCTGTAATAATGTTAAGCAGGATTGCAGAAACTATTCCTGCAGAAATCCCCAGAAATAGATTATTTCCTGTCAGACCCAATACAATCCAGGCAATATACATCGAGAAAACGACGACTATGGGAAATGAAAAATGAATTATCATGGCGACGAGTAACAGCAGGTTGAATCCTGTTACAAGAAGAACATAAATACTGCCTAGAGAGAGTCCGTTTATTACCTGAGCTATAAATACTTCCACATCAGGCTCCCAGATATGCCTTTCGGATTTCAGGATTGTTGAGTAGATCCTCTGATGCCGCACCAAGTACAATATTTCCAGTTTCCATTACATACCCTCTATGAGCACACTTTAAAGCTTTGTATACATTCTGTTCGGATAACAATATTGAATAACCTTCACTGTTCAGATTTTTCAGAATATCGAATATATCATTTACGATTTTTGGGGCAAGTCCGATGGACGGCTCATCCACCAGTATCATTTTGGGAGAGGACATTAATGCTCTGGCTATGGCCAGCATCTGCCTTTCGCCACCGCTTAAGGTGCCTGCTACCTGATTCTTTCTATCTTTGAGGATGGGAAAGGATGAGAACACATAGTCCATTTTGCTTTTTGCACCCTTGAGGTTATGGTGAGCACCGAGAAGAAGGTTGTCTGTTACTGTCATAGAAGAAAATACACCCCGGCCCTCGGGAACCAGGAATATCCCTGAGCGGACAATTTTATCGGCGGAATCCCCTGAAATTTCCCGGCCCTGGAAGTGAATCGATCCGTTTTTTATTTCGTTAACCCCGAGAATGGTTTCAAGCAGAGATGTTTTTCCTGCTCCGTTAGCACCGATAAGAACAACAATCTCTCCGGCTTTAACTTTTATATCCACACCTTTTAATGCGTTCACATGCCCATAGGATACAGATAGGTTTTTCACCTCAAGAATATATGATTCTCCGGATTTATTCTGTTCCAAGGTACGCCTCCATTACTTTTGGGTCGCTTTGAACCTCTGAAGGAGTTCCCTCACATATTTTGGCACCGAAATTTAGAACCGTTACATACTCTGCAATATCCATCAGCATCTTCATATCGTGGCTAACCACAACAGGTGTTATTCTCATATCCCTGATTCTTCTGATTATTTCTCCCACCTGTTCTGTCTCTATTGGTCCCATACCGGAAGCCGGTTCGTCCAGAAGAAGTATTTCAGGTTTATAAACAGCAGCTCTCGCAATTTGGACAAACTGACGCTCTGCCCATACCAGATCGCTGGCCCATCTATTCACGCTGTTTTCCATATCCACCAGTTTGAGTATGTCCATGGCCCTGTCTTTTATTTCTTTTTCTTTAGGTGAAGTACGGAAGGGAAGTCTGAAAAAAGTTTCAGCAATATCTGCAGCTGAGAAGTCGTAAATACCACTCATTATATTTTCTAGAACAGTCAGGGAAGGAACCAGTTTTCCAGCCTGAAAAGTCCTACGGATACCTCTGTTGGAAATAACATCCGGCTTTAAACCGGAAATTGTCTCTCCGTTCAGGATAATATCACCACCAGTGAGTGGAAGCAGCCCGGTAATGCAATTGAACATCGTTGTTTTACCGGATCCGTTTGGGCCGATAATCCCATGGATTCGGCTATCTTCAATCTTAAAACTCACTTTATCCAGAGCTTTCAGACCTCCAAAGTGTTTACTTAATTCTCTTATTTCGAGCATTTAAGATCCTTACATCGTTGTTATCTGAACACAATAGAGTACAAAAAGGAAATTGTCTATTAAATTGAATATAGCAAAATATTCATTTTTCCGGGATCCATATTCCTTACTCCTTGAATGAAATAATTTTCTGATAGCAGTTCCCTAAAACCTCCTTTCATCGGAGAATACCTTCATGAGTGAAATTTCAGCCGATGAACAGCGGGTTCACCGCATCGATACCTTCCGTCAATCTGTTGACGGAACTTATAAACCTCTGATTGATTCGGTATTTCTGATTGTTGCCATTCACTTTTTTGCTGTAGGGGATGTCTGGAAAGGACTTATTTCCGCATCGACATTTATCGGTTTTTTTCTTTCCATTCCCTTAACTGGGCTACTTTATCGCAGCACGGTTTCCCGTTCCCGTGTTCTCATGCTGTTAACGTTTATTTCAGCTCTAGCCATGATAGCAGCTACTTTATCATCTTCCGGAATTATGTTTGCTCTCTCGGTAACCGTATCATCAGCGGCAGTGAGTTTGAGGCAGCCTTTTTTTACTGACCTCTATCGCGAGCAGTACCCTTCATTCCGCCGGGCACAACAAATATCCCTGGGCTTGAGATTGGGACAGGTATTTTCAATGGCTGCAGGGCTGCTTTACGGCCGACTGCTGGACGTGAATCTGAATTACTGGAGATGGATCAGCATCTTCAGTATCCTGGTATTTCTTTTTACGGCCCTGCAGCTGGCAAGACTTCCAGGAGCACCGGTGGTTCCAGGGGAAAAATCATGGCTGCAGGCCCTTTCCTTTCCCTTCAGAAACCCTGTTTTTCTCTATGTGCAGGCATCCTGGATGCTCATCGGGTTCGGTAATCTGTTAACCCTGCCCCTTAAGGTTGTTTATCTCACCGAGGACGGCCGGGGACTGGGGCTTTCCCCGGCAATGGTAACATTGGTTATTGTTGTAATTCCGGCTGTGATGAAGCTGGTATTCAACCCACTCTGGGCACGTCTTTATCAAAAAATGAGTTTTTCGTTATTCCGTATTTCGGTAAATATTTTTTTCATGCTTTCTCTCTCTTTGTATTTCCTTACCGATAACCTCTCGGTTATTATTCTTTCCTCGATTCTTTTCGGGATGGGAACATCCGGGTCCCCCTTTGTCTGGCAGCTCTGGGTTACCCGCATAGCACCATCCGATGAAACCCGGGTTTATCAGTCGGCTCATGCCTTTCTGGCCGGGATAAGGGGTGTTGTGGCACCTTTTATTGGTTTTGCTGTTCTCCAGCAGTTTTCCCTTAGGGTGATCGGTTTGAGTGCAGCTCTGCTGGCGCTGATGGCAACCCTGATGATGGTTCCGCTTTTAAGAAAGGACAGACGTTTTTAAAAAAAAACGCCATCAGTAGCGTTTCGTAAAGACTTTACGGGCGTTAGGTGAAAGAGGTAATATTCAGAATATGGCATCTTCCACGCAAGTTTATGATGAAAGCAAGATAAAAACCTTAAGTTCCCTGGAACATATACGCCTTCGCTCGGGTATGTATATCGGACGTCTGGGCGACGGTTCAAACTCGGAAGACGGTATCTACGTTCTGATGAAAGAAGTGGTGGATAACGCGGTTGATGAATACATAATGGGCTTTGGTAAAAAGGTTGATGTAAAGCAGAAGGACGGTACAGTCTCCTGCCGGGATTACGGCCGGGGGATTCCCCACGGGAAACTGGTGGAATGCGTGAGTGTAATCAATACCGGCGCCAAGTACAACGACGAGGTGTTCCAATTCTCTGTGGGCCTCAATGGTGTAGGTACCAAAGCGGTGAACGCCCTCTCCAGCCACTTTCTCATTCGCTCCTACCGGGAAGGTAAATACCGGGAAGCGGTATTTACCCGGGGAAATCTGCTCAAAGAGAGAAAAGGAACCTGTGAAGGGCATGCCGACGGTACTTATGTAGAGTTCACCCCGGATACTGACATTTTCCCCGAGTACGAATTTACCGATGAATTTGTCCAGCGGCGGATGTGGATTTATGCCTGTCTGAACCGCAATCTGAAACTCTATTATAACGGGATGAAATCCGAATCAAAGAAAGGGCTGTACGACCTTCTGGACAGAGAGGTGGGGGACACCATTTTATATCCTATTGTCTATCATGCCGGTGATAAGATTGAAATTGCATTTACCCATACCAGTGTCTACGGGGAGAATCACTTCTCCTTCGTTAATGGTCAGTTCACCTCCGATGGAGGAACCCATCTGAGCGCTTTCCGGGAGGGGATGCTCAAAGGGGTGAATGAGTTCACAAAGAAGAATTATTCAGGAACCGATGTCCGAGAGGGGATTGCCGGGGCCATCTCGGTGAAAGTGAAAGATCCGGTATTTGAAAGTCAGACCAAGAACAAGCTGGGGAACACTGAGATACGTTCCTGGATTATAAACGAGGTGAAGGCTGCAGTTGTGGACTACCTCCATAAAAATCCCGAGTCTGCCAAAGTACTTGAGAATAAAATCATCAACAATGAAAAATTGCGTAAAGAGCTGGCCTCTGTAAAGAAGGAAGCCAATGCTGCGGCCAAGAAGATTTCTCTGAATATTCCCAAGCTCAAGGACTGCAAATATCACCGCAACGTGGATAAAAGGGGGGAGGAATCCACCATCTTTATCACCGAGGGGCAGTCGGCCACCGGTTCTATGGTGAGCTGCAGAGATGTCTACACCCAGGCTATTTATTCCCTACGGGGCAAACCCTGGAACAGCTTCGGCAAGGGTAAAGCGGCGATTTACCGCAACGAAGAGTTATTTAATCTGATGATGGCCCTGGGCATTGAAAATAACATTGAAAACCTCCGCTACGAACGCATTGTACTGGCTACCGATGCGGATACCGACGGTTTTCACATCCGGAACCTCATACTGACTTTTTTTCTGAATTACTTTGAAGAGTTGGTAATCGGCGGCCATATCTACATCCTGGAAACACCTTTATTCAGAGTTCGAAACAAGAAAGAAACCCTGTACTGCTATTCGGAAAAGGAAAGGGACAAGGCCATGGCTGCCATACGGGGACCGGAAGTAACGAGGTTCAAGGGGCTTGGGGAGATAAACCCCAAAGAGTTCGGCCAGTTTATCGGTGAAGAAATGAGAATTGTTCCGGTGGGTATTGATTCCCTGAAAAGCGTTCCGTCCACCCTGGCTTTCTACATGGGGAAGAACACCCCGCAGAGACGGGAATACATCATGGAGAACCTGGTTTAATGGCCTATATCAATAAACTGTTCGATGAAAATTTTCTGGAGTATGCCTCCTATGTTATTAAGGAGCGGGCCATTCCCCATCTTGATGACGGACTTAAACCGGTACAGCGGCGCATACTCCAGTCTCTTCTCGATGTGGATGACGGTAAGTTTAATAAAGTAGCCAATGTTGTGGGCCATGCCATGCAGTACCACCCCCACGGCGACTCATCCATCTATGAAGCTCTGGTTAATCTGGCTAACAAAGAGCTTTTTATCGACAAACAGGGGAATTTCGGTAACACACTTACCGGCGATCCGGCTTCTGCAGCCCGGTATATCGAATGCCGGCTGCTGTCCCTGGGTAAAGAGGTTCTTTTCGGCCCGGAAATTACCGAGTTCACCGATTCCTACGATGGAAGGCGTAAAGAGCCGATTACCCTGCCGGCCAAGATTCCTCTGCCCTTGATACTGGGAGCAGAAGGAATTGCCGTAGGTATGTCCACCCGGATGCTGCCTCATAACTTCGTCGAGGTGCTGGAGGCTGAACAGGCTCATCTGCGCGGGGAGGAATTCGAGCTTTTCCCGGATGTTCCTTCCGGGGGCATCATCGATGTGTCCAACTACAACCAGGGGAACGGTAAGGTACTCAGCCGGGCAAAGCTGGATTCCTCAGATCCCAAGCGCATCGTGGTTAGAGAGCTCCCCTACGGGGTAACCACAGAAAGCCTCATCGCTTCGGTTGAGGCCGCCGCCCGGTCGAACAAGATTAAAATCGGGGCGATAAACGATTACACCACCGAGAGTGTGGAAATTGAAATCAAACTCTCCCGGGGGGTCCATACCGAGGATGTTCTCGACGGCCTCTACGCTTTTACCGACTGTGAGGTGAGTGTTTCCCTGAACATGCTGATGATTAGGGATGAGAAACCTGCAGTGATGAGCGTTCCCGAGGTTATTGAGCACCATTCCGGCCGGCTTGTGGCTCTGCTGGAAAAAGAACTGCTGCTGGAGAAGGGTCAATTACAGGATAAAATTCACGCTCGTACTCTGGAAAAGATTTTTATCGTGGAAAAAATCTACAAGAGGATCGAGCCGATCAAAACGGTTCCGGGAATCTTCCGAACGGTGCATAAGGGATTTATTCCCTTCGGTGAGGAAATCGGTCGGGATATTACAGATGATGATGTGGAAAGGCTGCTGAAAATCCCCATCCGCCGAATCAGTCAGTTCGATATCGAGCGCATGGAAGACGAGATCAAACAGCTTCAGGACCGCATCGATGTTGTGGATTATCATTTGAAGAATCTTGTTGAGTATGCTTTGGAATTTCTGGACGGGATACTGGAGAAGTACCGGAATAAGTATCCCCGGAAAAGTGAAATTGTCAGTCTGCACAAAGTGGATGTGAGAGATGCGGCCCAAAAGAATCTCAAGGTGAAATACAATCCGGAAACAGGATATCTTGGTTATGAAGCTTCCGGGGGCAGGGTGCTTTTCGATGCCTCGGTGTACGACCGGGTTCTTTACATCAAAAAGGACGGCAGCTATCTGATTACGGATGTTCCCGACAAACTTTTTGTGGGGAAGGGTATGCTTTATGCCGGTCTGGCGGATAAAGAAACTTGTGAGCAAGTTGTCTTCACCCTGGTATACCGCAATACGGAGAACAATTATCCCTACATCAAACGCTGCAGGATTATTCAGTACATTTTAAACCGCAGTTACAATCTGGTTCCCGATGAAGGAACCCTTATACGTCTGACAACCAAGGAAGATGTGGCAGCAGTGGTGGATTTCAAGCAGAAAAGCCTGATACCCGGTTCAGACCAGTTCCCGGTAAATGATTATCTGATTAAAGGGGTGAAAGCCCGGGGAGTCAGAATCAAGCCAAAGGATTTCACCTCAGCCAGGTTTATCAGCTTGAAAACCCTTGAGAAAAAAGAGAATTAGAGCAGTTCTCCTGTTCTTTACACTTTTCATAGTCGATTTGTCATATTTTCCTTGTTCGCTAACAATTTATAGATTAAAATAAAGTCATTAATTGCTGTTTACTTGAGTTAATCATTCTTACCCTGAACTGAGAAGGAAATGATTTGAAGTACGAAGCATTATCGATGTCTATATCTTCCTCAATTGAGGCTCCTGAGACTTCTGACATAATGGATTTCCTTTCACTGATTACCCCGGAAAAAATTCAATGGTGGGGTATGGCCGATCAGTCCCAGGTTCTGGTGAACCTGCAGCCTCCCTTTAACCTTCTGGGATTTAACGAACTCAACGACGCCGACCTTGTTGAGGAAGATATTGAATCCATCCTGAATGCAATAAGGGAGCGTTTTAACCTGGAAAAAGCTGTGGTTTTCGGACTTTCCGGACATCAAGGAGATTTTAACGGAATTATTCTTTCTCCCGGAGAAGCCCGACTCCTGTACGAAGGGATAACAAGAGGTTCCTTTGAAGCTATCCGCTACGTTTATGTTTTTTCCGGTTCAGATTTAATTCAATCCATCTTCAGGGTTAAAGTCCCAGTGGATTCGAAAATCAGTGATGTTGTTTCTTTTCTTAAAGGTAATGGCAGAATTGACGTGCAGGAAGAATACACCTGTATTTTCAACCCTCTGAGCCACCGGCTGTTCAATCCAGAGGAGTCCATAGGGCCGGAAACTGCTTATATTGCCATTAGCGATGAAGAGCTCAGACTTGACTCAGCTGGTTTTTTTTCACGGCCCTCAACCCGTAGAAAACCGACTTTCCGCAGAGTTACCCCATCCCTTGATTCAAGAAGACCCTGCAATAACTGCCTCATCTGTTCCTCAATCTGTCCGGCTGGCCTCTCTCCTAGCATTCTGTTTCACTTTGCCCAGGCGGGGTCTGAAGATCTTGATGCTCTGGGAGCCGATCTCTGCTTCCGCTGCGGACTATGTACTTTTGTCTGCCCGTCAAACATCCCCTTATGTGAGGGAATCGGAGGTATCGATGCCCATTCTCTCTGAAACTCTGTTCCATCGATCCCAGAGAAACGACTATCTGATTGTTTCAGCAACCTTCCCCCTTTATCTTCTGGGCATCGGGCGGTACGGTTGGCGCCTCGGGGTTCTTCTTCTTATCTCTTGTACCCTGGGTTTTCTTCTTGAGGAGGGTGCCCGGAGAATACAGAAAGATGGTGAACGGAGTTATGGACTGGCAGCCTGGTTCCTTCTGCCTCTGGTGTTCCCTCCGGCTCTGCCTCTGCTTCAGGCTTCAATGGCCATATTCTTTGCTTTGATGTTTACGGTGGTGTTTTTCGGTGGGCATGGGCGGGCTATTGTTTCCCCGGTTGCTTTCGGCTGGAGTTTCGCTTCTTTGAGTTTTGCCCAGGCATTCGGGTACGGCTATGTTTATCCCTTTTCAGGTGTTTTTACCGGTTTTTCCCATTGGGCTGCCGGTTTACCCACGGTTGATAATCCCTACATCCTCTTTACTGCCGGTACTCCCGGTCTGGCATCTGCTCTATTCCGGGGTGAGTTCCCCCAGTCATCAGGCGGGGCCTATCCTCTTGTTATAATTTTTCTGGGAACGCTGCTGCTTCTACTGCGGGCTGTTGATTTTCGAATATTTCTGTCATTTATTATATCTTATCTGGTTGTCTTTTTTCTTGTTGACCTCGCCTTACCCGGCTTAAGCGGGGGATTGGTGGATCTGTTGATGGGAAATACCTTGTTAACGACCTTTTTCATCCTTCCCGACCAGAGAACAATTTCCAGAACCTTTCAGGGGCGTTGGATTACCGGAATTATCGCCGGTATTGCAGGGGCTCTGATCCGGTTGTTTTCGGCCTTTCCCGATGGAATACTCTACGCCGTTCTGCTGGCGGGTATTTTCACCGGAATAGTCGACCATGCTGTTCTTCAAAAACTTTTTACGAAGGAGAAGGTATGAGGGATTTCCGAATGGTTGTATTTCTTCTGATACTTTTCTCCATCTGCACTCTGCTGCTCACAGGGGGCAAGCTGGCTTACGACAGGGCTTCAGCGGTGTTCAACCGTCGGTTGTATGCCGAAATATTGGATCTTTACGATTATCGGTATACCGAAGAAACCGTTGAGTCGGATTTCGCCCGGGATTTCAAAACGCTTGATATCGGATCCCATGTATTTTATGTGGAAAAGAATCCTGAGCGTAAAACTGTTGTCTTCAAAGTTGATGGACCGGGACTCTGGAGTCAGATTGAAGTTCTTCTTGCCGTGGACACTGATAAAGAGGAGATTTTCGGTCTTCGGGTTCTCTCCCAGGGGGAAACACCGGGCCTTGGAGGGCGCATATCCGA
>Ga0209633_10002223_pt1 | contig 19017 bp, 18 predicted proteins | sample Cruoilmetagenom1_FD_187290 | JGI IMG/M metagenome (GOLD analysis project Ga0209633, IMG submission 187290) | Oil polluted marine microbial communities from Coal Oil Point, Santa Barbara, California, USA - Sample 1 (SPAdes) (version 2) | ecosystem: Environmental > Aquatic > Marine > Oil seeps ... | reverse complement strand
ATAATATTCATCACCAACTTTTCCTGGGCTTATAATTGTTTTTCCGTAGAATAATCCACCTTCTAAACCTTCTTTTACAGGAAAAATTGCTTGTACTTCGTATATGATTTCTTCTCCATCAATTTTTAAAAATGCATCTTCATCCTCAAAAATATTGGATAAATCTTTCAATTTTTTAATCGGATTTAAAACGTCTTTCCCTGTAATTTCTCCATTGGAATAATCTACATTATACGTTGGTTCTATAATTTCTAAATGGTTTTTCATATTTATTTAATTTCCTAATAAAAAAATTAACGGAATGTCTAATCGTTCTCTCCAAGAAACTTCAGAATGTTTTGCGCCTTCAAATTTTTGGGTTGACCAATTCGAATCATTGTATCCTATATCTTTCATAACTGCATCCATTTGTTGTTGATAAGGTTCATACCAAGCGTCTAATGTTTTAGTGCCATAATCAAAATAAATACGATTATTTTCTCCGTTAGGAAGGTTATCTTTTAAATAATCTATAATCAATTTTGGAATTATTGGATTATTCTGTTTTAAGCTCACAGGGAAATGTGTAGATAAACACGCAACACTTTCAAATACATTTGGGTATTCTGCCATAGCATAGATTGAAATTAATCCGCCCATGCTAGAGCCTAGCATAAAAGTGTTTTCCTTATCAGATAAAGTTTTAAATTCGGCATCAACAAAAGGTTTTAACTCTTCAACAATAAACTTTAAATATTTATCGGCTAAAGGGCCTCCATTATATTCTGTATCTATACTATCTCTTAATGTTTTATGTTTAGCTTCTAAATTATTAAAAGGTTTTGTTGGTTGATAATCTCTAAACCTTTTTGATGTATTCCAAATACCAACCACAATGGTTTCTTTAATTTTGTTCTCTGCGATTAGTTTAGTCATCATTTCATCAACTTCCCATTCTTCTCCAGAAAAACCTCTTCCTTTTTTAAATAAAACTTGTCCATCGTGCATGTATAAAACAGGATATTTTTTGTTTGGTGAAGTTTCATAACTTGGTGGTAACCAAATATCAATATTTCTAGAATCTACATATTTCGACTTGAAGTTTGGATATTCTTTGATAACACCTCTTACATCAGTATTATTAGATTTTATTTTTACATCTGGAAAAACGGTTAATCGTAATTGGGTTGAGCCATAAGGCACCAATTCTACTTGTTTTAATGTATCTTCTAATTGTAATTCTTCAGGGAATTCTGGTGTTGTTAAAAAAGAAATATTATGCTCTTTATCTACCACTTCTTTCAATTTCCAATTCGTAACTTTTTTAACTGGAACTATAATTTTTAAAGGTGAATTTCCAGTATCCCAAGGATAACCAGTTGCACCAGTTTCAATAATTTCAAAATCGTTAGTTTTTTCATCTGAAAGATTTAAAGCGTAGTTCCAATCAGAATTTGCTCTCCGTTCTACAGCAGGAAATTCTTTAGTTGCTCTTTCGTAATCTGTAACTACATTTTTGGTTTCATCAATCGGTAAACTATATACTAACGGACCTCTTTCAATACCAATACCATTATTTGGCCAGTTGGTTGTAGTAACCTCCATCGGCATTGTTAACGTAATAACATCGTTATTAGAAAAAGTACGATTTAATTTAAAGAAAGTGCCTGAAGTAATTTCGTCTTCAAGGGCTTTTCCATTCACTACTATTGTAGTGCTTTTACTCCATTCAGGAATTCTAATAAAAAACGGAAACTCTGTAGATTCTTCCATTTCAAACTTAAATTCTATGGTGTCAGAAAAAGGATAGTTTGTACTTTCTATTACTGTAATAGGTGTTTTACTTTTTCCTACAGTTGCATTTACTGAAGTTGGTCCAAATAAAGATGCTACTAATCCATTATTTGGCGTGCTTAACCACATTTGCTCCACATAATATGGCATAAAGCGATTTACATTTCCAGTACAACATTCCACATCATGTCCTGGTGCATAAATCATTCTTGATGGATGATGTCCATAATCATTAGAATTCAAAGTCGCTAAAAATTGATTTGGTGCCGAAAAGTATTGATGTGATTTAAAATCTTTTGTCACAGAACCTAATCCTGCATTAAAAACTGCTTTTTCAATTTTATCTCCTAAATGTGCATCACCAGTTATACGAAGTAAATATCCATACGAATGTGGTAAAACGGCTGTATTACAAGTTTCAGAACCAGATAATTCGTTAATGCCAGCAAAATGCTCTGTCGAACTCGGTAAACCAGAAGCCAGCATATTAAATTTTTCTGCTTTTTTAATACCGTTTAAGGCTTCGTCTAAATAGTCTTGTTTTCCTGTATAGCTATATAAAATTGCAGGAATTTTAACCAACTCTAAATATACTACTACGTGATGATCTGGTTTTCTATCATCGTCAAATTGTATATCTGCTCCTGCTCGGTTTCTATTTTCAATATCAGATTTAAAAATACGGTAGGCTTCTTCTGCCATTTCTAACATTTTTTTATCTTTTGTAATTCCATAAATCCAGCAAATTTCTTCAACGTTCGCCAATTCTAAATCGTCTGAAAAATCTTTTGCAGTAAATGTTGAATAGTGTTTGTGTAGCGCATTAACAATCGTTGAATCTTTTGTTACTTCGTAGTTGGTCATGTAATTTCTAAAGAAACCTGCATAAGGCCAACGTTGCCATCTATCTGCTAAAATAGTGCTTACTCTACCTGTTTCTAGATTAATATGATCTAACACATATTGTGTTTGAATGTTTGCTCTTTCTTTTAAAGCATCATCATTTAATAAATAGCCAAGTCTATTTGCACCATCAATATAATAACCTGTTTGCTCATAAGGCCACCATGCTTTTGTAGAGCCCTTCATTTTCTCTGTAGCCCACATTTTTGTATCGTATGGATAACCAGCAACTTCGATGTTTCCTGTTAGTCCTTCTTTTTGACGAACTAAAAATTCTTTAATCCAACCTTCTGGATGAATGTCTGTAATTTTTAATTTGTTGAAGGCATTGAATTCCGGATTTTCACTATTGGTTTCATTCACTTCTTTTGAACAAGTTAATAGTAGCAAAAAAGAAAAAATTATTGTGAATGATTTTAGTAATGTTTTCATATTCTTTTTTATTTAATTGGAAAAGTAATTCTGCGAAGTACTGTACTTCCCATTGGCACTAACCTTACCGCAATGTTTTTATCTAATTCTGTATTATAAAGCTCACCTGTTAAATATGTATCTCCATTATACCATGGATTTGGATTATTTTTATTTTCATCAGCTACATATTTAAACCCAAAATTGGTGCTGTTTTCATCAGCGTTTAGTTGAGTATTTTTATACAACTCATCAGTTGCAAAAACCATGTAATCTTTAAAGCCTTCAACATCATACTGTTTTACGATTTCTTCTCTATGCGGAATTTCTAGTGCATAAACCAAAGCACCACGTTGTAAGGCCGTTTCATTATTATTGTCTTTAACAGTAAATATTTCGTTTACAAAAGACATTTTAATAACATCTCCTGTTTTCCATCTTTTTTTGATGCTATAATATCCGTTTTCTTGTATAATTTCTGCATTTTCAACGTCAATATTTAATGCTTTAGACCAATTTGGTTTTCGTAAATATATCTTCATATCTACTTCTTTATCTGTAGTAATTACGAACTTTATGTCATCAGAAAAAGGATAATTGGTTTGTTCATCAATTATTAGATTCGCTCCATTATAATTGATAGATAGTGTTGAAGGACCATACAATATTGCTGCTATTCCATCGTTCGTTTTCATAAACATATTGCTAACAAAATAGGGTAGATTTCTGCCATAACTTGGGTTACAACAAACAGCAGCATCTGCATGTGTTGGTGAATATTTATATCTGAAATCGAACTCTTCAAAACCAGATTGTGGCGCTGTATTGTCTAAAACATAACAGTTATCGGTTTTACAATATACAAGCCCTTTACCATCATTACTTCTAGCTCCTTGCATGGCATTAAAAGTTAATTTTTCTGCATTATCAGCATAAGCAATTACACCTGTTTTTTGAACCGCAGAAGTGTAAAAATTTCTTAATTCTAACATATCACAAAACTCCGAAGCCGTAGTGTTTGGGTTAGATTTCTCTCCGTTTAGCCATTCGTTACCAAAACCAGCTCCACTAGGTAAAATGCAATTACTTAATTTGTTTAATGCACTATTAAAAACTTCTTCAAGTTCGGGATAACCAGTTGTTTGTTTTGCTAATATTAAAGTTCTAAATTGCTCGTAGGTATGTGCTCCATGAGCTTTAAATAACGAATCTTTTTCCATTAATAAATCATACCTTAAATCGTTAAAAGCTCTGTTTATTGGATGTCTTGAAAAATCTTGATATAAATAAACAGCGTAGTCATTATATTTTTTGTTTTTGGTAATACGATAAAGTGTTTCACATACATCGGTCATCATTAATCCATGAGTAACACCACCATAATCTACATTTACTTCAAAAGGGTTCTTTTTATCTGAATTATATTCTTTAGTAGTAACAGCCATGGCTCTTTCTACAGCTTTTAGCACACTTTTATCTTGGGTGAATTCATAATAGCCTAATAACATTCTAAACAGCACGGCTTGACTCCATAACTCTCCATTAGAGCCTTTGTGCTTAAAACGCATTTGTTTAGAGTAAATTCCTAAATAACCATCTTTATCTTGTCCTGATAAAATATATTTTACAATATCATTAATTTTAGTAATTGCAATTTTATTATCTGTCATGTAAGCACTTCTCAAATAACCATCCCACCAGTTTCCAAGAGTTTCCCCAGCCCACCATTGCATAGAAATTTCCCATTCTGCACCAGTTAATTCCTGATTTCCAACACTTGGAATGTCTTTAGTATTTTTTCTTCGAGCCGAATTAAACGCATCATCGCTCATTAATTTTGGCGCAAGCTTATCTAGGTTAGACATAAATCCTTCTGAAATATCTTGTTCCATAATTTCTTTAATCCAACCTTCTGGTTTAATATCATTAACAGATAAGTTTTCAAATTTTGGTGCAATAGGATTTCTCTCGTTGTTGAAAAACGCTAAAGAACCTGAATCTTCGATTTCTTTTTTTTCTGACGTGCAACTCATTATTAAAGTTGAAATACAGACCGCTAAAAATAAGACGCTATTTCGTGTCATAATTTATTTTTTAGATATTGTAATTACTTTTGTGTTATCTATAATTAATGATGGTTTTTCTTCATCAGAACCTCCAAAACCAAAAGGACCACCATCTTTTGTTATTACACGATGACCGCCTTCTGAACCATTATTATCCCAAGTAGCAATATAAATTTTCGCACCTTCTAAGCTTTCAGGATTTCCTAAAGCATCTGGTGAAAACTGAATGGTAATTGTATGGTTTACTTTATCGGCAACAACAGTTGGAGTTGGAGTTACAATGGTTCCGAAACTTTTTTCTGTTGAGTTTTCCTCATTATAAAGTACATTATGCCAACCTGCTAAATAGGCGACATAATTCCATTCAAACCCTTCTGGTGAAGGAGAATTTAATACTGATAAATCTTTTCTTCCTTCCGTATTTGGCAAATCTATAAATACATGAATTAGTACATGATCAAATCCATTTGGTGGTAGCCAAACATCAGAAACCTCATTCATGGTTAAGGTAATCTGTAAGTTGCTCCCGTAGTTTATCACCTCAACATTTTGTATGTCTTGTTGCCCAACATAACTTTTATCTAATGGTGTTACGTAATTATTATTAATACCATTATCATCACCTATAGGATCTGAAACACTTAATTTTGTTCCTTGAATGGCAACTTTGGTTTGGAATGAATAGGCTTCAGAAACTAAATTCTGATTTGGTGCATAAATGGCGACTTTATGAGTTTCTGTTCCAAAAGAGAAGCGTGATAAACTAATTGTTTGTTTCCAATTTCCATTTTCATTTGGAGTGATTTTAATTTTGTTACTTAATTTATCATCAATAATTAAATAGAAAGTCTCTGCTTTATTTTGAATAGTTCCAGATATTACAAAATCATTTTCAAAGATCTTATCAGAAATATTTGAAGATATCGTTGCTTTTAATTCTTGATTTTCAACATTTGTATTTCCTTTTTTAATTTCAAAAATCCCAACTGCTCTTGGAGGTAATTCACTTGTTAATAAACCGCTATTTCCAACAGTCCAATTATCAGTTAAACCAATTCCTTTTAAAAAAATTAATTCATCTCCTTGATTGGCTTTAGTTTGCAAGTTGCTCATTAATACTGGTTGATCCGCTGTATTAAACACTATAATATATTGCTTGTCTTTATAGGTTCTTTTGTAAACTAATGCGCCAGAACCCACTTCAGAACTATGTAAAACTTCTAAATCGCCTCTTGTAAGTACTTTATCTTTTTGCCTTACTTCTGCCAAGGATTTTAATAACTGGTATATTTCTGCTTCTTGATTAAAATGGTCTTCACCCTCTGATCCCCAACCTTCCTTAAACATAGAGGCTCTAGATTCGGTAAATAAGTGTTCAGTTCCTTGGTAAATAACTGGTATTCCCGGAATGGTGTATAATAAAAATAGAGCTTGCTTTAATGCTGCTGGTGATGAACTATTAATAAAACGACTCCAATCATGATTGTCTAAAAAATTAGCCATTTGATATGGATTGCGATAAATAGTATCGTTTACAAATGTGTTTAAACGATAGTCCATTAATTTAGTTGGTAAGCCTTGGCTAAATACCCGATTGATAGAATAATATAATGGATAGTTGAGCATACTGTTTAAAGCAGGTTTTTCCTTTGTACCCATATAACTTGCTACCTCAATATCTCCTTTGTTTTTAAATGGATCTGATTTGATAAAGGTTTCTCCAAAAGTTAAAAAGTTATCACGTCCTGTATTTTTTGCTACTTGATTTATACCTGGAAATTCTTCATTAACAGAATTCATGAAATCAGCCCAAAAATCTAATTCTACATAAATAATAGTATCAATTCTAAAACCATCAACACCAACCATATTTACCCAATAGCCATAAGAATCGCGAAGTACATCACGAACCACCATGTTTTTAGTGTTGATATCATCTAAACCAGCCATTTGATAGGTTAGCTTTTGATTAGGATCCTCGTAATTACTAATATCCGGAGTCCAGTTATAAATATTTGCACTGCGTTGAATAGAATCTGTTGGATCATTTAAATTGAACGGATATTGAGTTGGTTTTGAAACAGGAGTACTGTTTTCGTTTAATTTATAATATTGGCTTACATCATTTATATCATAGTCATCTTTATAATTGAAAAAATTACCTGTATGGTTTAATACAATATCTTGAATAAGATACATACCTCTTTCATGAATTTCGTGTGATAATTGTTGGTACAATGCCAAGTCTCCAAAATGTTTATCAACCGCTTTAAAATTTTCTGCCCAATAGCCATGGTAACCACTAAATTGAATTGCTGGATCCCACCATTGATTAGCTACTGGAGGCGTAATCCAAATAGCTGTTGCTCCCACACTTTGTATATAATCTAATTGATTAATAACTCCTTGTATATCTCCGCCACTAAATTTTCTAAAGTCTTTTTGGTCAAATTCATTACCACCTTGATTGTTGTTTGCTGTGTCTCCATCTGCAAAACGGTCGAGCATTAAAAAATAGATGACCTGATCTTCCCAAACGGGAGAAGCTACATGAAGATTTAATTCTTGATTTTTTTCTTTTTGACACTGAAACAAGACAAAACAAGCACAAAAGATTAAAATGATTGAATTTTTTTCCATGAGGATAAATATTAGTATTCTCTTTTAATGTCGATAGTGTAAGAAAACTTATTTGCCTTATAATAGCATAGACCATATTCTATTGGTCTTTTTCCAGGATCGAAAACTATTCTTGATCGATGTAATATGGCTTCATTCTCTTTTAATTTAAGAGTAGAAGCAATTTGTTTGTCTGCTAAAATTGCTGTGATAGTGTCTCTAGAGAGATCTGCTATTATAGAAAAATCGTTTTCAATAATTTCGTAAAGTGGTCTGGTAAAGTCTTCGTTACCTGTTAATCCAATTCTAGGATGTAAGTAAGACGAGAAATAAACAAAAGGCTCGGTTTCATCACCTCTTATTCTATCTAATTTTAACACTTCAGTACCTTCTTTAATTTGAAGTGCTTGTGCTATATTTTCATCAGCTAAAACCTTTAAAACTTCAATTTTGTAATTAACAACCTCAATCCCTTTCTTTTTCATTTCATGAGTAAAACTCATCCAATTTTTTAATTGTGTACTAATATTTTGAGTTGCTACTTTAGTTCCTACACCTTTTTTTCTTTCTAATAGACCTTCAATAACCAATTTGCTAATAGCTTGTCGCACTGTGTTTCTAGATATACCAAGCTTATTGGCCATATCAACTTCTTTTGGAAGTAATTCTCCTTTTTGATAATTTGGTTTCTCAATTAATTCTCTAACCAAATGTTCTACTTGTAAGTGCAAAGGAGTTCCGCTTTTATGATCTATTCGCATGTCTAAAAATTCAAATTAATCTATTAATCTAGTTTTATGTCCATATGTATGGACATATCAAAAATATTCATTTTATTTAATAACTCAAATAATAAAGTCCTAAATTATTATACAATTAAGTAAAACCATAAAAATCCAAATACTATTTAAGATTTAAAATCTCTAGATTTTGAAAGTGCAAGAACCGATTGTCTTCCTACAGAAATATTTGACACTAGTGCATTAAACGAGTATCAAAAATATATTGGTTTTAGCTATTGGAGCACAGTTCAGAGGTGTTAGAAACATAGATTCTTTCCTATTTAGACTGTCAAAATTTTTTACATAATCCAAATATTCCGCAACTTTATGACTTGATCCTAAAAATGCGTCCCATAAAAAAAGCCCTCACATTTCTGTGAAGGCTTGATTTCTCTAGTAGCGGGAACTGGACTCGAACCAGTGACCTTCGGGTTATGAGTCAGAAATCATCAAAACACAACCATTAGAAACCAACCATTTAACGCTTTACCTATGCACAAATATAGTTGATTATTTCAACAAAAAGATACTTCAAAAAGATACTTTTTATTACCCTTTATTTATTACTTGAAAATCATTTAAACGAAATCAAGGCAATTCATTATAAATGACCACAAAACTTTTCAATAATCAAATTTTTGTATAATTTTCACTCTAAAAAGCTAAGCTAATCTTTATCCGATCTTCTCCTCCAATGAGTTCTTCTTTCTTTTCTCCCCTTTACTACTTCAAACCAAATAACAGAAATACTATTAAGCATTAAAGAATTATCTAATATTTCAAATTCAAAAAATTGAATGAGCGGCTTAACAAAGGAAAGTAATTAGTTAATTAAACTTTTTTTAGATTGACAAGCCAGTCTTTATCTGCATCTCTGTAACCCAAGACTAATAATACATAACTTCTAAGTCCTTTTTTTCTTAACCCCAGAATCTTATCCAGTGCATCTGGATCAAAACCTTCCATTGGAGTACTATCGACACCTTCAAAAGCTGCGGCAGCAACTGCTAAACCGAAAGCAATATATGCTTGTTTGGAAGCATGATTAAAATTTTCATCGGCATCTCTTTGTGGATAACTGCTCAATAATAGTTGACGGTAATTTTCCCATCCTTCATTTTTTATACCTCGAATATCATTAGTTAAGTCGAACATTTTATTAATGCGATCTGCTGTATAATTTTCCCAAGCTGCAAATACCAATAAATGGGAACAATCTGTAACAACTGTTTGATCCCAAGCTATCTTCTAATTTCTTGTTTAATTTTAGGGTTGGTCACAACAATTATTTCAAAAGGTTGCAAACCACTTGATGTAGGAGCTGCTAGACGAGCAGCCTCCATAATTTTATCAATTTTTACTTGCGGTACTTTTTTCCCGTTCATCGCTTTTGTAGCATAACACCATTTCAATTTTTATAATAATTTCATGATTACTTGTCTTATAATGTATTATACTCTTTTGCACTAAATTAATTTGAAAAAAAATCACCTTATCATTTCTAAAACTTTAGCTAAATTAGACTTGCTTGCCAAAGATGTACCTTCACTCATTGTAGTAGCTACACCACAAGCAACTCCCCATTTTAAAATATCTTTTTCTATAAAATCATTTTGAATACCGTAAATCAAGCCTGCTACCATACTATCTCCTGCGCCTATGGTACTTTTAACCGAAACTGAAGGTGTGGATTGATAAACAATTCCTTCTTTTGATGCTAAAAAAGCACCTCTTGCACCTAAAGAAACAGCTACATATTTGGCTCTCCCTGATTTCACCATTTCTAATGCAAAAGCTTCTTGTTCTGCACTAGATAAAAATTCTTTACTTGCTAATTGCGCCAGTTCTTTTTGATTGGGTTTTAAAAGAAATACTTTTTCTTTTAGTGCTTCTTTTAAAGGTTGACCAGAAGTATCAATAACAATTTTCACATTTTTAAGGGCGACATATCGTATTAATTTTGCATAATAATTTATGAATGTTTTCTCTGGTAAACTCCCACTTAAAACCAGAATATCACCTTTGTGAACTCGCTTATTTAAAAGTGTGATTATCGCTTCAAGTTCCGTGTTTTGTAATTGATGACTAGGCATCCCAAAACGGTATTGCAGATTGGTTTGAGTATCAACCACAGATAAATTCTCCCTTGTCCATTCTTTTACAGGAACATTATTTGTTTGAACGCCTTCTTCTATAAGTAATTGGTTTAAGTATTTACCAGTATCTCCTCCAGAGGTAAATACACAATCTGTTTTCTCTTCTAGTCTATTGAGCATTCTTGAAACGTTAATTCCGCCACCACCAGGTTGGTATTGAACTGAGTGACATTGAAGTTTCTGGGCTGGTTGTAAACCATCAACTTTAGCATTTTTATCTAATGCTGGATTTATAGTTAACGTTATTATATTCATCTTAAATTATTTTTGCTGTGATAAAAAACAAACTCAAGACAATTATATAAACTGTCTTGAGCTTAAGTTATTATTCTTATAACGAGAATAAGATTACCCTACATCAATAACTTTCTTAGCTTTTTCTTTTGTATCCTTTTTCTTTAAAAGATCTAATCTTAAGATTCCATCTTTGTATTTTGCTTTAACTTTTTCATCCTCTACATTTTCTGGAAGACTAATAGATTTTTCGAATGACGAATAACTAAATTCTTTACGTGTGTAATCCTCTTCTTTATCTTCAACAGAGCTTGATTTTTCTGCTGAAACATTAAGACATCCGTCTTTAACGGTAACTTCAAAATCTTTTTTATCAAAACCAGGCGCAGCTAATTCTACTTCAAATCCAGTTTTTGTTTCTTTCACGTTCATCGCTGGCTCGTCCAAATCTCCATTCCAAAAAGGCGCATTGAAAAAATCATTTGTATCCATCAAGTTGAAAACTCTGTTACCTAACATAGGTACTCTTTTTTTGTTAAATTTAATTAATGACATAGTTCTATATTTAATTGTTAATATTAAAATTATATCTATAAAATTAGTTGATGGGTAGCACTTTGGAAATGATAATTATCAGTTGAAAAAAGCACTACTTAATTTTTTAGCATACTTCCTGTATAGTTGAAAACTCTAGACTTATATTCTGAATAGTTTTTGAAAAACTTCTCAAAATGATTTTTTAACGACTCGTGATTTTCTAAATAAGCTGCATCACAAGACAAGTTGTCACAGTCTATCATTCCTATCATTTTATTATCGTGACCCTCAATTATCTCTTTAATATTATTTAATTCTCGTGTTTCTGTTTTAATCTGGTGTTTGAACTTGTGTAAGTTTTCAGGAATATCGGGATGCTTTACATCGAATGCATTAGAATTCAGTAACCTATTAATAAATGAAATTTCAGTTTCAGTAAACTCAATAATTGATTTCCACCATAAAACATCACGATGAAATTTTAATAGGGAATCTTCATGGGTATTGTTTAAACTGTGCATTTTATTATGATTTTTAATTTTAAAATACTTGAATAATGAGTTTCAAAAATTTAATTACCCATTGCTCAACTGTTTTATTTCTTTAAGTATTTTTTGCTGTCTGTTTTCAGATATTCCCAAATGATCTAAATAAAAATAATCTTTGAGTAATTGCTTACATAAAACCACATTGTGACTTAATAAAAATTGTTTTTCGCTAAGAGTTAAAAGAGTTGAAGCAGTAATTGGATACAAACCGAGGCGATCTATACGATTTCTTATAGAGTTACCTTCAGGGTAATCCCAGCTTAACAAATAGAGATCTACACATTTACCATAGGTTATGGCATCTAGCGTAAATCGGGTATTGGTAACCACCCAACCTTGATTGGGTGCCGAATTTGGCTTATCATTATTTTTATATTGCATAACAATATCTTCATACCGCGATTGTATATATAATGGGATCTTAACATCACAATTACGACCTTCTTCACTATGAAATTTACATTCGGCAACAATATATTGTTCATTTTTTTTTGCTACTACATCTACTTCGTGAGATACACATTTGCCTTGCATAATTTTATCTACTTCAATTTGGTATCCTGAATAGTGTAAAATGGCGCCAATAAATTTCTCAAAAGGAAAACCTGTTGGTCCAAGCTCATAAATGGCTTTTTTAAGTTTGTATTTTGAAGCAAAAATGGATTTCTTTTTTTTAAGTAACACAAAGGCACGATTATAGATTTCTTTCGTAGAAATACCTTGATACAATTCATCACGAACAGTATTTATAATACGTTCAACTGTTTCTTCATCTGCACCACTGCGTACTAAAGAATTTTTAAGTTTATGTACAGAAAACTTAACTGTTTCTCCTGAAGATTTTATTATATTGAAATCTTGAAAGTCTTCCATAATTTAAGAATACATTTTAGTAATAATTTTGTATTAAATTACTCAATTGATGTATAGTCATAGATTCGGCATTGTGTACATCTACAGTTTTAAAATCTACTTGGCATTATCCCAAATATAGATAAGCGGTAAATTGATAGCAATGATAATTATCAGCCGTACATATTTAATTAGGTAAGAAATGCATCAAAAAAAAAGCTCAATTTTTATAAAAATTAAGCTTTTTTAAGTCTATGAAGTGTTATTTTTAATTCATTAATTGAAGCTTGGCTTGGTCAATAATTCTTATATGTTGTTTATCTACTTCTATATAACCCGCTTTTTTAAATCCAGTTAATGTACGAATTAAAGTCTCCGTTGCAATGCCTGCAACACTTGCTAAATCTGTTCTTAAAATGTGCATATTTTCTTTAGGTTTTTTATTGAATGCTTCTGCAAAGTATAACAGCGATTGTGCTGTTTTTCTTCTAACCGATCCATAAGCCATATGCATTAATTGCTCTTTAATTACTTCTAAATCGTGATTAACAACCTCTATTAATTCTAAGTATATATTTTTATTCTCATTTAAAATGTCTTTAAGAAGTCGCTTTGGTATTGCTGCCAATTGCACATCTTCTAGAGCGGTAGCAGATTCGTGATATACTACGTTATTTGTAAAGGAAGTAAACCCTAAAAACTCATCAGGTTTGTGTAGTGCTGTTGTTAGTACTTTTCCTTTTTCATCTACTCTAAAACATTTTACTGCACCTTTTAGTATTAAATAGATGGTATTAGAATGATCACCATAACAATATATTGTTTCGCCTTCTTTATAATTAGAAAGCTCTCCTTTATCGTCAAAAAAGTTTTTGAGCTCATTTAAATTCCGTATTCCCGCTTCGTTTTCTGGTTGTCCATTATGAAATTCCTTTTTAAGAACTCTTGATATCATTGAAGATTTATCTAAACGACTTTCTATTGTAGCAATTAAATCTTCTTCATTGAAAGGTTTGGTTATATAATCATCTGCACCTAAAACCATTCCCTTCCGAATATCTTTTTGCTCTTTTTTAGCTGAAAGAAATATAAAAGGAATATAACTCGTAGTATGATGACTAGATAAAATCTCTAACACTCCATAGCCATCTATTTCGGGCATCATTATACAACAGAGAATAATATTTGGTAAAAATTCTTTCGCTTTTTCTATGCCAGACTTTCCATTAGCAGCGACTATTACTTTGTAGCCGGCTAATTCTAAAAGCTCTGTTGTGTTTTCTCTTAATATTTTATCGTCTTCTATTAATAGTATGGTCTTTGTCATTGGTTTTACTCGCGTATTAGCGGAATTTTAATTGTAAAGATATTTTTCTCGTTTTTATAATTATCGCAAGTGATAAGACCTCCCGTTTTTTGAATTTGATTTTTTAATTCTGTTATGTCTATGCTGTACCCTTGATTTGAAATAGTTTGTAATCCGTTAAAATAACCCATAATAATTGCATTTTGCGCTATTCTATTCGTACTAATACTTTGAGATATAATTTTAATTTTTAGTGTATTATTTTTATCATTTACGATTAAATCTATAACTGCAGTATCACCAGAACTTTTTAATGCTATAGCGATAAGTTTTGCTAATGCAGCTTCCAATAATTTTTCATTAAATAACAATGTATAGTTATCGATGTTTAATGGATAGTTTATTTTCTGATTGCTTTTAAGCCTTATATTGGCTTTGTAAACAACTTCATTAAAAACCCTGCTTAATGGAAACAATGTAATTGTCTCATTTGATTTATTGCGTTCTAAATGTTTTCTTAATCTAAGTTTTGATTCTTTTTTATCCTTAATGAAGTTGGCTTCTTTCATTCTTCCTTTTGTTTATAATATATTAGAAAAGCGAGACTTTTTATCTAGAACAACTTTTAGTTAGGAAAAAGTTGAAAAATGAATTTGAAGTTACAAAAAGAGATTAACTTATTGGTTGCTAAAATGTTAATTTAAAAAATGAAACGATACTGATATGTATCATACAGAAATATACTTTACATATGAAGAACGTGAAACTACCTATAACCCTCAACTATTTCATAATTAACCCAAGGTATAAGATCCAAAGATTAAGCTTTTTCTCTTTTTTCGTATTTGCTTCTCTTGCAAGCTAGGGAAATGCAAATAAGAAAACTCTTGTTTTGGGCGACTCTGTTACTGTTGTAAGGATGATGATGGTAAACCAATTACTGTATGTGATTGTAGAGCGTTAAATCAGAAAGAATGAGACTTAGCTACATTGTTAAAAACAGAAACAGGTAAACTAAAAGCTTACCTGTTTCCTTCCGAAGAAGTTAATTTTATTTCTACAGTCTAACAATCATTAAATTAACTTATTGCTAAATATAATTATCTAAATGCTTTCTAAAAAAATAGCTTTAAACTCTTCGTTTCAGTCTCTAATATCTAAATACTAAAAACCTATATTTTAATAGAAACAGAGACACTCGCGTATCTCTGTTTCATTGAAAACATTAAGTGTGCGATCTAAACAAACAGTAATCCTAATACACTTTATCACTAAAGCAATTTCGTATGAACTGGTTTAAAAACACCTTTAATATCTCCTAGAATTTCTAACTATATCGCTATAATTGAAACCTTTTCTATTTTCAGAATAATAAAGAACTTTTTAATTATAGTGCTAATGTATATCTTAAATAATTATCTGGATATGATATATATCAGTTCTACAAAAATTTAGTTGTTTTTAGGCATATTTATACCTTTCCATAAACTGGAATGATAAAATTTCCATTTAAAAAACGTTTTGTGTCAATTTCACTCTGCAAAATGATTCCTTTATAAGAAGACTCAAGTAGTAGTTGAGCAGATTGTATTAAAGGCACCGCTGTTGTTGTTTGAATAGCTCGCAATTGATGCTTGCCCACTTTTTGTGGAAGAATTTGCTTAGAAATCTCTCGTCTTCGTAATATTCCATTGGCATCTTTACCTTGTACTGCTGCGTATAATATGATTTGATCCTCTTCAATGTGTGGAATTTGTTTTTCCATAACAAGTTGCAAGGCTTCAATAGGTTTATTAACAGTATCTAGATTATTAATCTGTTTTTGTATCCAAGCATAGTGACCTGGATATCTCAAGGTCTTATAATCAAGAGACTCTACCTTTCCTGCTAATGCATCAGGTAAATCTGCTGCACCTCCAGAAGTTAAATCTTCTTCATAAGTCGTTCCATCAATTATTATAGCCGCACGTTCAGATAAGGAAGGACGTTTTGTTTTTTTGAAATTACGGATTACTTCAGCTTCTTTTATATATTCGGTAGCGACACCTACAGGACTCCAAGTAAATCCATAAAAATGAGGTGCAACAGCATTTTTTGCAAGTGCACCTACTTTAAACTCCAAAGTATCTACTTTACTGACCTTAAAATCGTTACAAAATTCTTTAAAAAGATGATTGGCTAACACATCAATATAGCCTGGGGCAAGACCAGTTTGTAGGATATAACCTGTTGTTGCATCTTTAGCCATTGCTATGATTTCTCGAGTCTCTGCAATGTATTCCGTCAGGTTTGCGTAATGCATATTATAATCTTTGGCGTAGCGCGCTATTGTTGGTGCTTGGGATCCAGGTAAGCAATCTAGAATTATATCTCCTTGATTAAATATTTCTTTCATTTCATTAGTGAGGCCTTGATCAGAAAGATGAAATGATTTTACAGAGCAGGATTTAGTAGTACCATCTTCTATCCATTGTGCCACTTTTTGGGCTTTTGAAAGTGTTCTATTACCTATAAAGATAGTCGGTGTCACTTTGCTCCATTCGGCTAGTATGTGTCCAACTGCTTCAGCAATTCCTCCAGCTCCTGCAATAATAATTGTGTGATGCTTATTCATCCTGAGTCATTTAAAAATATGAGATAAAAATAGTTTTGATAATTGTAAACTGCTATGATAACTATCAGTCCAATTACATAAAAATAGTATTCCATCGGTTAGTTGATTTTATTAAACTCCAGTTCTAGATGATTTATATCATTTCGGTTCTCTTTTTCTCCATCTAACTTTGCATTACTATTAAACATCTGGTTATGAACGAATTTAGAATTAGACCTAAAGACAATTACATACTCGAAGCAAATTGGGAACAGTTATTTGTGTTAACAGAGCATTGGAAAAGCGATCTCGAATTTTATATGCTTGATTTAGAATTTTTGCAGCACGTTATAGACAAATATTTTATTTGGATGGCTAACAAAAAGGATATTGATGATGTTAGAGAAATAGAGACTATTCTAGTAGAAACAACTAATGATTGTACACACTTAGAACAGAAAGTAGCTAAACATTTAATCCATCTGGGAAATTTAATAGATGATTCTTTTAAATATGATTCACACGTGTTCCGTGATGAGCACGAACAACTTGAAAATGAGCTTGCCTTATTTGTGAAATCTTTTAGAAAAAGCCGAGAAGATGTTTTTCGTATTACAAAGCAAGTGCTGGATAGCAAGACCATAAAAGAGTTACTAAAATAATCATACAACTATGTCTAAATTAAAAACCATATTAAAAGAAATCTCTGATATAACATATACTATTGAAAAGGATTACCCTGAACTTTATAAATATTTAGATGAAGAGCCAATAACTATTCCTGCTTTTCAACACCCAAATATGAATAAAAAATTAATGAAAGAGTATCTAGAAGGCTTGAAACAAGTATTGAAGCAGTATATGAAAACACATCAAAAAGCAAAGTAGTTTTTAAATAACATAAAATACAAATGACCATTAATTTTAAATAATAATATTATGAAAATCAAAACATTTTTACTTGCTATAATAAGTATTACGGCAATAACTATGCTAACAAATTGCGGCGAAGCGTCAAAAAAAGACGTAAAAAATGCTAAAGAAGATATGACGGAAGTAGGCAAAGACTTGAATCAGGTAGCTAAAGATGCTCAAGAAGAAATAAAAACTAACGTCAAAGCGGATTGGGAAAAGTTTAAAAAAGAATCTGAAACTGTAATTGCAAACACAGAAAAAGAGATTGAAAAACTGAGTAAAAAAATCTCGGAAGCCAATAAGGGCGAACGCGAAATCCTATTAAAAAACTTGAACAAGTTAAAACTAAAAAACAAGGAACTTAAAGAGAAATTAAGCAAGCGAAGCCATAAATTCAAAGAGAATTTAATCGAGTTTAATGAGTCGGCAAAAGAAAGACAACAAAAATTTGAAAGAGAATTTACTCACGACACCAAAGAACTTAAAACAGCTATAAAAGATTTTTTTAAGAACAACGTGGATTAGTACAAATAAAAAGTATAGGTATTATTATGAGAACAGATGTACAAATTAAACAAGATGTATTGGATGAACTGGTGTTTCAACCAAAAATAAATGAAACACAAATTGGTGTCATTGTTAGAAACGGTGTGGTAACTCTTACTGGACGCGTGTTTACTTATGCCAACAAAATTGCAGCAGAAGAAGCTGTGAAAAAAGTAAAAGGCGTAAAAGCAGTAGCCGAAGACATTGAAGTTGGTTACGACACACAAGAACACAAAACAGATACTGAAGTTGCAAATGCAGTTATTGACGCCTTATTGTGGAATAGTGCAGTGCCAGATGAAAAAATTAGCATAAAAGTTGAAGATGGCTACGTGTATTTAACAGGGAAAGTAGAATGGGCTTATCAAAAAGAAGCTGCAAAACGAGTAATACACAACTTAATAGGGGTCAAAGGCATATTTAATAGTATTATAGTAAAGCAGGTAGAAGAAAAGCCATACCAAATTAAGGAAAGAATAAGTAAGGCTTTTGAGCGCTCTGCACATATTGACGCAAACAATATCACTATTGAGTTAATGGATGATCATATTATAAAGTTAAAAGGTAAAGTACATTCCCTTACCGAAAAGGAAGAGGCACAAAAGGCTGCTTTTTATGCGCCAGGTATTTATGAGGTAGAGAACGAATTGGAAGTTATTTAATCTTATCTACACACAAAAAACAGAGCCTTTAAGGGCTCTGTTTTTTGTGAATATTTGGCGATTTACTATCCGTTTTTTAATTTTAATGTAAGTTCATTACGTAATCTGTAATGG